>ERZ835980.2123-NODE-2123-length-19004-cov-5.165127_pt1 | contig 19004 bp, 10 predicted proteins | sample MGYA00519943_ERZ835980 | MGnify/ENA primary metagenome ERZ835980 (study PRJEB31850, sample SAMEA3708791) | human gut metagenome | biome: human gut; feature: human-associated habitat; material: faeces | place: China | collected 2014 ... | reverse complement strand
GTCTCAGCCGTCCCAGCCGAGTCAGCCGTCCCAGCCGTCTCAGCCGTCCCAGCCGAGTCAGCCGTCCCAGCCGTCTCAGCCGTCCCAGCCGAGTCAGCCGTCCCAGCCGTCTCAGCCGTCCCAGCCGTCTCAGCCGAGCCAGCCGGTCGAGCCTGAAATGAAGTTCGAGGACGTGGCAGAGGGCGCCTGGTACTATGACGCCGTGATGTGGGCCGTCAAGAACGGCGTGACCGCCGGCATGACCCCGACGATGTTTGTGCCCGACGGCTCCTGCACCCGCGCGCAGATGGTCGAATTCCTGTGGAACGCCGTCGGCAAGCAGGCTGCGACCATCAAGTCCGTCCCGTTCACCGACGTTCCGGAGTCCGGCAGCGCCGGTTACTGGTACGAGGATGCGCTCCTGTGGGCCTATGAGGCGGGCATCGTTGCCGGCACGACCGACACCACGTTCAGCCCGGACAAGGTCTGCACCCGCGCCGAGATGGTCTGCTTCCTCGTGCGCCTGCTGTCGGACGGCGCAACGGACAATATGCCGTTTGTTGACGTTCCGGCCAGCGCATGGTACTACAACGAAGTGCAGTGGGCATGGGCCAACGGCCTGACTGTCGGCACCAGCGCCACCACGTTCAGCCCGGACAAGGTCTGCACCCGTGCCGAGGCTGTTGAGTTCCTGTACAACGCGTTCGCGAAGTAAGGAGCTCACGAAAAATTACATGTTTTTCTATCAGGACTTCGGTTGCTAATAGACAAATCATAGACCCCAAAGCACAAAGAAGAGATGGGAAAACCTCATCTCTTCTTTTTTCACACATTGAGCTGACAAATTTAGAGAGGAAACTACAGAAAAGGAGCTGATGTGAGTCGTGAAAGCGACCCGATTCGCGAACAGAGCGTGGGCTTTTGTGTTGGCCGTCCTGATGACGCTGACGCTCATTGCCCCGCAGGCGCTGGCTGCGAACACCGTAGACCCCGTCGAGCCTGCCAGCGGTAAGATCCTTGTGAGTCAGACGGATTACACGCTGATCGACGGCGTGACGGAATCTAACATCTTCCTGAATACGAAGGAAGGCAATGCGCAGATCGCCGGTTTTATGACGACGATCGCACCGGGTGCGAAGGCGACATTCAAGGCCTCGTACAACGGTTACTATACAGAAGGCAGCACGCCCGCGTCCCGCAAGGACAAGGCGGCCAATCTGGCCTGGAGCATGGAAAAGACCACGTTGCAGGCTGCCAACTACACCAAGGCTACCGGCGGCAACGTCATCATGGCCATGAACGGCGACTACTACAACATGCAGACGGCACAGCCGCTTGGTTACCTCATCATGGAGGGCAACCTCATTCAGAAGAACAACGGTGTTGCCAACGAGCCGTATTTTGCGGTTTTGAAGGACGGTACCTATGCCATCCGTGACGCCGGGGTGGACTGCTCCGACGTTCTGGAAGCGATTTCCGGCCCGTTTTATCTGATCAAGGATGGACAGCCCTGCTACAACGGGAATCCGGACCTCATGCCGCGCAACTGCATCGGCATCAAGGCGGACGGCACGGTCGTGACCTTCTTGGCCGACGGCCGCCAGAGCCCGTACTCGGTCGGCATGACGATCGATGAGGAGATTTCGTTCCTGTATGCGCAGGGCGTGGTGAATGCGATCTTCCTCGACGGCGGCGGTTCCGCCACCTGCGCCACCAAGCGCGAGGGCACCACGGAGCTTCAGGTCCGCAACCGTCCGTCCGACGGTGTGGAGCGCACGGTCTCGAGTGCTCTACTGCTGGTCTCCACGGCGGAGAGCGACGGCGTGTTCGACCATGCCTCCCTTTCCCCGAACAACACGGTCTACACGCCCGACAGCCAGATCCAGTTCTCGGCCATCGGCGTGGATAAAAACGGCGGCGAGGCTGCACTCCCGGAGAATGTGACCTGGACGGTCGCGGACGCCAAGAGCGGCACGATCGACGCCAACGGCCTGTTCACGCCCGCGAAGAACTATAAGGGTGATGTGACGGCGCGTCTGCTTGTGGACGGCACCGTCAAGGGTACGACGAGCGTGAAGATCGCGGACATCACGGACCTGTATTTCAGCAGCACGTCCGTGTCGCTCGACTTTGGCGCGACATCCGATCTCGGTCTTGTTGCCAAGTGTGACGGTGTGGACATCGCCTATAAGCCCGGTGACTTCAAATGGACGATCAAGTCCAAGACGGCCGGTGTGCCGGATAACGACGTCGGCCACATGGACGGCAACACGTTCGTGGCCGGCACCGGCAGCGGCACGATGAACGCGACCGTCACGGTCACTTACGCAAACGATCGCTCCAAGTCGGCGGAGGTCGGTGTGGAGATCGGCAAGCTGCCGGTGACGCTCATGGACTTTGAGCCCATCAACGGCCAGCGCCAGACCTGCGCGCACTACCACTGGGGCTGCTCGAAGGCGTATGTACAAAGTGGCTATGGTGCCTGGGATCGCAATGTACCAAATGACGGCCCGGGCTATACCGGTAATGTGTCAACGATTACTGTTTTTACCAGCGGCACTTACACGGATAATCCGCAGACGGCGGAAATCTCCCCACCCTACAGCTTTACGGGCAACTGGGACAGCAGAGTTCCGGCTTCGGATATTTTCCATGCGAATGGGTATTCCTACTACCTTTGGCCGAACAAGTCTCTGATGGACTATAACTGCGGCAATCTGAAGATGACGACCGCAGCGGAAGGCGGTCAGGTGCGTTTCGGCGAATATGCCATGGAGTTGGACTATGACTATGCATCGTTCAATCAGGCGAGTAACTCCAACTTCTATATTCGCTACAGTGGTGACCGGATCAAGATCGATGGTACGCCCACGGAGATCGGCGTCTGGATCTATGCACCGGAAAATACGCCGGGTTATGCGGTCTATGCCGATCTTATGTACTGGAACGGCAGTGACTACAAGACGAAAAACTACCGCCTTTCGCACAAAAATGCGAATGGTGAGAAATCCACAGTTATTGACTGGTCCGGCTGGATGTACTGTTCGGCGAGCATAGAGGATCTCTGGCAGTATCAGAAAGCCGAACACCCGCTGAGTATCATCCCTGGTCAGGGCGTGTTCTGGCTGTCGTATCAGCCGGGCGGCCCGCTCGGTGAGGCTGGCCGGAAAAACGGCACCATCTACTTCGATAACTATCGCGCCGTCTATGGCACAAACCTCGATGACCTGGACAACCCGGTCATCCACGACATGACGATCAACGGCCAGACGCTTGCGGACGACGGCTCCACCGTCATCAACGCCAATGCAATCGAAGCGGTTGCTACATATGACGATGTGGACGGTCAGAACCGCTCCGGCATCAATGCCAAGGCAACGGTCATCAAGATCGACGGCGAGGAACTCCAGTCGGATAATTCCGACACGAATGCGACCGTGCGTCTGACGCTCCAGAACGGCAAGCACACCATGACGGTGTCCGTGTCCGATAAGTTCGGCAACACGGTCGAAAAGACCACGGCCTTTGTCGTCGCCGGCGACACGATGCCGGATGCGGCCACGGTCAGCGTCAGCGGCTCGGACTTCGTCCCGCTCGGCAGCGACTATACGCTGACGGTCGCGGCGGACGGCAAGATCCGCTCCGCGGACATCACAATGCTCAATCTCAACGATGACATCGGTCAGCCGACGGTGACCTATGCCAACGGCGTGACCGGAAAACTGACGTACACCAAGACCGGCTTTAAGAAGGCCATGCTGACGCTGCACCTTGAGTCGGCGGCCCCGGTCGAGGGCGAGCTGGCCACACTGACCTTCCAGATCGACGCCGGTCTGGACACGACGGTCAACCAGTTCACGTACACGGTGTCCAACATCGCGCTCACCGCGGCGAACGGCGAGGCCTATACGGCGGCGCAGGCGGCGGTGCGTCTACCACTGTCGGCATACTACAGCATCCAGCCCGGCCCGCAGGCGGTCGGCATGTCCAGCGTGATTGCAGTCTATGAAAAGGACGGCAGTCCCGCCGCCGGTGTGACCGTGTCGCTCGACGGCGCGGAGATCGGCAAGACCGATGCCAACGGCCTGCTCGAAACCGATGCCATGAAGACCAAGGACGCCGGCACGGTCTGCGTGCTCACGGCTGTCGGCCCGAAGGGCGTCGCCGAGGCGACGAAGGTCACCGTTCTGGCGGATGCTGCCGGCACGAGCTATACCGGCATCAATCTCAACGCATCCAAGAGCAGCAGCACGAGCCAGAACATCAGCTGGCTGTCCGGTCTCGGTACGGGCGGCAAGGCGGTCGTGCAGTACCGTGTCAAGGGCGCGGAGGACTGGCAGACGGTCGATGGTACTTCCGCGCTCACCGGTTTCTCCACCTCCAAGGATGCGGCTTATATCAACACCATTCAGCTTACGGGCCTGACGGCCGGAACGGACTATGAGTTCCAGGTCGGCGACGGCAGCACATGGTCCGAGCTGCACACCTTCCGCACGAACGCGGCGCAGCAGGACACCACGGCCTTTGTCGTCATGGGCGACACGCAGATGTCCGGTGACCGTGAGGCGGATGCCGAGAGCATCGCGATTCTCGACGCGCTCGGCGATCTCGTCAAGGACAAGCAGGTCGACTTCGGCCTCCAGACGGGCGACTATGTCGACAACGGCACCAACTACGCCATGTGGGCCGAGATGCAGGAGGCGTTTAACCACACTTTCCCGAACGTGGACTTCATCCACACGCTCGGCAACCATGAGTACTACGGCGACTTCAGCGGCAGCACTGCCAGCAATATCCTTCAACTCCCGGGCAAGGACTACTACTCCATGGAGTACGGCGATGTCTATGTCGCCGTCATCAACAACGGCGCCGACCTGAGCGCAGCCTGCGAATGGCTCAAGCAGGACGCGGCGCAGAGCACCTGCATGTGGAAGGTCCTGTCCATCCACCAGCCGCCGTATTACACGAACGCCAAGGGCGGCAGCGAGCGGTTCCATGAGCAGATCCCGGCCGCGGCAGAGGCTGCCGGTATCGACGTGGTCTTCTCCGGCCATGACCACTCTTATGCGCGCATCATGGCCAAGGACGGCGCGGCCGTTACCGAAAACGGCGTGACCTATTTCATTTGCGGCGATTTGGGCGAGAAGTCCAAAAACGTCAACTATGCGATGAGCTCTGATTTCTCGTTCGCGTACAAAGAGCAGGACTACGCGGGCCTGATCCTGTACGTCACGGCCAACGGCGAGGAAATGACGATCACCGCTTACGACAGCAAGGACGGCCGTGTGGTCGATTCCACGACGCTGCGCTCCCGCTGCTCGAAGGGCCACCAGCTGACGACTTACCAGAATGGCAAGTCTGCCTGTGCGGTCTGCGGCAAGCTGATCGACGTCAAGGACGCGCAGTACACCGGCTGGATGACCGTTGAGGGCACCGAGCAGCAGATGTACTTCCTGGCTGGCGACTATGTCACCGGCTGGCAGCAGATCGGTGAGGAGATGCATCACTTCGGTGATGACGGCATCGCCCACGTGACCGAGACGGTCGACACCCGTACCTGCACGAAGTATGGTTGGCTGGAGACCACCTGCAAGACCTGCGGCGCCATTCATCACAGTGCATCTCTCTGGCCGGAGGGCCATAAGTGGGATGACAACCATGTCTGCACGAAGTGCGGCTTCGTGGGCCGGGATATCTCCAAGGCAACGGTCAAGACGTGGCCGGCCACGTATAAGGGCGGCAGCACACCGTGCTATGTGGAGGCCACCTACGAGGGACAGAAGCTGACAGTCAAGACCAGCGACGCGGGTGTTGACGGCTATGTTTCCTATTCCAACAATACCAAGGTCGGCTATGGCGTCGTGACGATCCGCGGCATGGGCGATTACTATGGCATCGTGTCCGCACAGTATGAGATCGTTCCGCCGGTCGTCTCCGGTGTTGCGGTGACGGATGTTGGTCAGAAGCGTCTGACCGTCGGCTGGAATCCGGCTCCCGGTGCTGAGAACTACCGCGTGGAGATCAGCAGCGACGGCGGAAATACCTGGGAGGTCTTGGAGGTGACCTCGCAGACCAGCTGCGTGGCCACGGGCCTGAACCCGTCGACGGCGTACAGCTTCCGCGTATACGGCTGCACGAAGGTCGGCGACACATGGTTCAATTCTCGGCATTATTCCGATGTCGTCAGCGCAACGACACTCAACGCCGACCAGTTCGCGCCGTCCGAACAGTTCAAGGACATCTGTGCGACGGTCGACGGACAGACGATCTCCGGCCTGCAGTCCGGTGCGGATCAGTATCTGTTCCTGCCGGCCAGTGCGAAGCTGAGCAAGCTCGCCCTGACGGTCACGACGCACAGCAGCGACGCACTCAAGATCGAGCTGCAGGGCACGAAGGGCACGCAGACGCTCGACGGTGCTGCCGTGAACGTCACCAAGCTGGCGGATGCGCAGGACGGCCTGTATGATCTTGCGGTTCTCGTCAACGGCCAGAAGGCTGCGGTCGTGCACATCGCACAGTCGGCCAATATCAACGCGCTCTACATCACGAGTGACGATCCGGCCACACAGGGCAGAGACTTTGTCGATGCCAGCAAGTCCAACATCGCGACCGGCAAGCTGCTCGTCGTAGACAAGGACGGCAAGACCGTGTATGACGGTGCGCTCACGCAGCTCAAGGCGCGCGGCAACACCACCTTCACCAACGCCGAGAAGAAGTCCTACCAGATCAAACTCGACGGCAAGTCCGACCTGATCGCCTGCGGCGAGAAGGTCAAGACATGGACCCTGCTCGCCGGCTCCCACGACGCAACACTCATGCGCGACAAGATGTTCAAGGATCTTGCCAAGTCGCTCGGCATGCCGTACACGGCCAGCACCGACTGGGTGGATCTGTACTACGACGGCGTGTATCGCGGCACATACATCGTCAGTGAGAAAAACTCCGTCAACAAGACGGGCGTCAACATCACTGACATGGAAAAAGCCTACGAGGCGTGCAACCCCGGCTACGGTGAGAACGCTTCCACGGCACTGGCCGAGAACAAGTACGGCCAGACTTACCAGTACACCACCGGCCTGACCGAGCCGGAGAACATCACCGGCGGCTACCTGCTGGAGCTCAACGGCACGAAGCTCGACGACAGCTACAATCCGAAGTATGACGAGGCCAGCGGCTTCATCACCGGCAAGGGCTCCGCGATGAATGTCAAGAGCCCCGAGTGGTGCGGCAAGGACGCTATGGCCTACATCAGCGAGTACTATCAGGAGTTTGAAGACGCCGTCTACGCGCAGGATGCCGACGGCAACTATACCGGCTACAACGCGCAGACCGGCAAGTACTACTATGAGTACTGCGATCTGAACTCGCTGGTTCAGGCTTACCTGATCCAGTACCTCTCCGGCAACTCCGACGCGTTCTACTCCTCGTTCTTCTTCTATAAGGACGTGGACGGCCTCATGTACGCCGGCCCCGTCTGGGACATGGAGCTGACCGGCGGCGGCGGCTGGTCCGGTGTGATCACGTCGGACAACACCTTCATCAACGGTCGCTATCTTGTCCAGGCACTTACCAAGATCCCCGGCTTCCGCGCTGCGGTGAACAACTACTATCACAACACCTTCCTTGCACAGGCGCAGGCGCTTGTCGGCGACAACGGCAAGGTTCAGGGGTATTACGATCACATCTCGGCCAGCGCCGCGATGAACTACCGCCAGTGGCCGCTGGTCCGCGTCGGCAAGCCGAGCTCGGACAATCACTTCTGGCCCGACGGAACGACTTACGGCGACACCGTCAAGGATCTCAACACGTGGCTGAGCGCGCGCATCGCAAAGATGAGCGCAGAGTTCAACTATACGTGGGACGATGGTGTCGTGACCAAGGAGCCGACCTGCACCGAGAGCGGCGTGCGTACCTACACCTGTGAAAACGGAAACGTCATGTACGAGAGCATCCCGGCGCTCGGTCACAAGGAAGTGATCGACCCGGCGAAGGATGCGACCTGCACGCAGACCGGCCTGACGGAAGGCAAGCACTGCTCCGTCTGCGGCGAGACGCTCGTTGCGCAGGCAGAGGTTCCGATGAAGCCGCATACGCCGAAGGCGACGGAGATCGTTCCGGCAACCTGCACGGAGGATGGCACGGCGGGCGGCATCGTCTGCGCTGTGTGCGGCACGACGCTGGAAGGCTCAAAGCGCATCCCGGCAAGGCATCACTATGTCGGCGGCTACTGCACGGTCTGTGAGCGGCAGGATCCGCTGCGCATCCCGTGCTCCGGCGATCAGCATTGCCCGGGCCACAGCTTCAGCGACATGCCGTCGACCGACTACTGGTCACACGGCGCGATCGAATATGTCGTTGCGCACAAGCTCTTCTTCGGCACGAGCGCGACGACCTTTGAGCCCAAGACCAAGCTGTCCCGCGCGATGATCGTTGAGATCCTCTATACGCTCGAGGGCGAGCCCGCCGTCACCGGGGAGAATCCCTTCCGTGACGTTGCGGACAACAGATGGTACACCGACGCGGTGATCTGGGCGGCGGAGAACAAGATCGTGGCCGGCATCGGCGACGGCAAGTTCGACCCGGACGGCGATGCAACGCGCGAGCAGGTCGCAACGATCCTGTATGAGTACGCAGCGTTCAAGGGCTGTGACATGAATGTGTATGGTGATCTGTCGACGTTCGCGGACATGGGTAAGGTTTCCGATTTCGCGAAGGAGCCCATGACCTGGGCGGTCGCCGAGAGCCTGATCTCCGGTGTCGCAGTCGGCCGCGAGGCGCTGCTCGATCCGCAGGGCGTGACGACGCGCGAGCAGTTTGCGATGATGATGGCGGAGTACATGATGCAGGTGCTCCCGCTGACGCCGGACGAGCCGGACGAGCCGGATGCACCGGATGTACCGAGTGCGCCGAGCGCTCCGGTCGAGCCCAGTGCCTCACCCGAGGAGCCCAGCGCTTCGCCCGAGGAAACCAGTGCTTCCCCTGCGCCCAGCGCGCAGCCGGCTGAAACGGTGAAGCCAGAAACGGTGCAAACGCCCGCAGAAGGCGAAACGCCGTAATCACGGCGCGGGCGCACACCCCCAAAACCCCAAAACGGGACATCCCGGAGCGGCAATGCCGCTCCGGGATTTTTGGTTGGCGCGCACACATTTTTTCGCGAAAATTCCGTAAAAAGTGCGGAAATTCCTGTCATATACTTGACAAACCCCGCTGCCGCGTGCTACACCTATTTTATCGTAAAGGGAATGCAATCTATACGGAAAGGCAAAAGCAATGACATTGGATAAACTGAAAATCGGTTCTTCAGGCGTCATCACGGCGGTCGGTGGGGACGGCCCGCTGCGCTGCCGCCTGCTGGACATGGGGCTCACGCCCCGCACACGCGTCACGCTGCAAAAGGTGGCGCCGATGGGCGACCCGATCGAGATCCGTGTGCGCGGGTACGAGCTGACGCTGCGCATCGAAGAGGCGGAGAAGATCGAGGTCGAGGGGGTGCCGGCATGATCTTTGCACTCGTCGGCAACCAGAACTGCGGCAAGACGACGCTGTTCAACGCCCTCACGGGCTCGAACCAGCACGTGGGCAACTTCCCGGGTGTGACCGTCGACCAGAAAATGGGCGAGATGCGCGATGAGAAGGGCTGCTCCGTCGTCGACCTGCCGGGCATTTACTCGCTGCGTCCGTACACGCAGGAGGAGATCGTCTCGCGCGATTTCATCATCAATGAAAAGCCGGACGGCATCATCAACATCGTCGACGCCACGAACATCGAGCGCAACCTCTATCTCACGCTGCAGCTGCTTGAGCTGCGCGTGCCGATGGTGCTGGCGCTGAACATGATGGACGAGGTGCGTGCCAACGGCGGCGCGATCGACGTGCAGAAGATGAGCGATGCGCTGGGCATCCCCGTCGTGCCGATCTCGGCGGCGAATGGGGAGGGCGTGTCCGAGCTCGTGGATCAGGCGCTGGGCGTCGCGCGCAGCCGCACGCTGCCGAAGGTGACGGACTTCTGCTCGGACGATTCCGCTGTGCACCGCTGCATCCATGCGGTCGTGCACATTATCGCCGACCATGCCGACCGCATCGGCGTGCCGGCGCGTTTTTGCGCGGCCAAGCTCATTGAGGGCGGCGATGATCTGGCGCAGGTGCTCGATCTCGACGAGAACGAGCGCGAGCTACTCGAGCACTGCATCGTGCAGATGGAAAACGAGACCGGACTCGACCGCAACGCGGCGCTGGCCGATATGCGCTATACGTTCATCGAGGCCGTTGTGGCCGGTTCCGTGGTCAAGTGCCATGAGAGCAAGGAGCACGCGCGCTCGATGAAGATCGACCGCATCCTCACGGGCAAATATACCGCCATGCCGATGTTTCTGCTCGTCATGCTGCTCACGTTTTATCTCACTTTCAACGTCGTCGGCAAGTGGCTGTCCGACCTGCTGCAGCTCGGCATTGATGCGCTGACCGGCGTCGTGGACGCGGCGCTCACGGCCTACGGCATCAACCCCGTCGTGCACAGCCTCATTATTGACGGCGTGTTTGCCGGCGTCGGCAGCGTGCTCGTGTTCCTGCCGATCATCGTGACGCTGTTTTTCTTCCTGTCCATTCTGGAGGACACCGGCTACATGGCGCGCGTGGCCTTCGTCATGGACAAGCCCCTGCGCAAGATCGGCCTGTCCGGGCGCAGCATCGTGCCGATGCTCATCGGCTTCGGCTGCTCGGTGCCGGCCATCATGGCCACGCGCACCGTCTCGTCCGACCGCGACCGGAAAATGACCATCCTGCTCACACCCTATATGAGCTGCTCGGCGAAGATCTCGATCTACGCGTTTTTTACCGCGGCGTTTTTCCCGCGCTACCGCGCGCTTGTCATGCTGGGGTTGTATGCGCTCGGCGTGCTCATCGGCATCCTCGCGGCGCTCATCATGAACAAGACGGCCTTTCGCGGCAAGCCCGTGCCGTTTGTCATGGAGCTGCCGAACTACCGTATGCCCGGACTCAAGAGCGTGGCGCTGCTGCTCTGGGAGAAGGCAAAGGACTTCCTCCAGCGCGCGTTCACGGTCATCTTCCTCGCAACGATCATCATCTGGTTCCTGCAGAGCTTTGACACGCGCCTGAACGTCGTAGCCGACAGCGCCGCGAGCCTGCTCGCGCTCATCGGGCGCTGGATCGCGCCGATTTTCCGGCCGCTCGGCTTCGGTGACTGGCGCTGCGCCACGGCGCTCATCTCCGGCTTCATCGCCAAGGAGTCCGTTGTGAGCACACTGCAGGTGCTGCTCGGCGGTGCGGCGATCTCGTCGCTGCTGAGCACGCGCGCGGCAGTGAGCTTCCTCGTGTTCACGCTGTTGTACACGCCGTGCGTGGCCGCTGTTGCCACCATCCGCCGCGAGCTGGATTCCCGGCTCAAGACGGTCGGCGTCGTCCTTTTGCAGTGCACGGTCGCGTGGATCGTGGCGTGCGCGGCGTATGCGATCGCGGGGCTGGTGTGATGCGGGCGCTGGACTATATTCTGCTGGCAATCGTGGCCGTGTGCGCTGTCATCGCGTTTCGCGTCTGGCGGCGCACAATGAAAAAGGGCGGCTGCTGCGGAGGTAACTGCACCGGCAACTGCGCGCAGTGCGGCAGAGCGTGCGTGCACAAGCCAAAAAAGTAACCGCGGCATATGAACACAAACCTGAACCTCCTGCGGCGGGGCGCTGCGGGGGTTGACAAGCCGAGCAAGGCTTCCCGGATCCGGGAAGCCTTGCTTTTTTGTGCGCAGCAGGAAAATGCCCCGAAAAATACGGTTTCTGTAGGTTTTTAATGGAAATTTGCAGAAAACGGCGGCCGGAGGGTGGCCCCCGACTATTGAAAATGCGCAAAGAATGCGTTAAAATGATGCTGCATTTGTCACGCGTTTGGCAAAGGCCAAAACGCATCATTTTCATTTGAAAGGGTTTGGCATTGCGCGCCATGCTGCGCAGCGCAGACTACCTCCTGCCAGACGAGGCGACAAGCAGCCTCGACGCCACGAGCACCGCGCTCGTCACCGAGGCGATGGACCGGCTCATGAAGGACCGCACGACCGTCATGATCGCGCACAGCTATGAGGCGGCCAAGCGCGCCGATTACGTCATCGTCATGCGCGACGGCACGGTCGAAGCCGTCAGCACGCCGGATGAGCTGCGCGCGAGCAATGCATACTATCAAATGTTCAGCAAATCACTTTGATGTCAGCGAGGGAACCATGATCAGAGAAAATGTGAAGCTTACCGACGCTCAGCCCGGCGATATCTGCTGCGGCTTCGAGCTGGAAAAGAAGCAGTACGTCGCCTCCAAGGCGGCAACGCTGTACACCATGCGGCACAAGAAGTGCGGAGCGGAGCTCCTGTACTTTGACCGCGACGACGAGAACAAGACCTTCTGCATCGGCTTCAAGACCCTGCCGGAGGACGACACCGGCGTGTTCCACATCCTGGAGCACAGCGTGCTCAACGGCTCAAAGCGGTTTCCCGTCAAGGAGCCGTTCGTGTCCCTGCTGCAGGGGTCGATGCAGACCTTCCTCAACGCCATGACCTACAGCGACAAGACCATCTTCCCGGTCTCCAGCCGCAGCGAGCAGGATCTGTTCAACCTCATGCGCGTGTATCTCGACGGCGTGTTCTGCCCGAACATCTACGAAAAGCCGGAGATCTTCATGCAGGAGGGCTGGCACTACGAGTTTGACGGCGAGCAGGCGCAGCCGTACTACAACGGTGTCGTCTTCAGCGAGATGAAGGGCGCCTATGCCGATGTCGAGCGCGTCATTGGCGAGGGGACGGACCGGCTGCTGTATCCCGACACCTGCTACGGGTTTTCGAGCGGCGGCAAGCCGGAGCACATCCCCGAGCTGAGCTATGCGCAGTTTATTGCCGCGCACAAGCGCTTTTACCACCCGTCAAACGCGCGCATCTTCCTTGACGGCCACATGGACGTCGAGCGCGTGCTTGCCTATATCGACGCGGAGCACCTGTCGCAGTACACATACCGCGCCCCGGATTTTGACTTCACGGTGCAGCAGCCCCGCACGGGCGAGGCCACAGTGTACTATGAGGCGATGCCCGGCGAGGAGACGCTCTGCCACATGAGCCTCTCCAGACTCCTGTGCCGCTATGACGATGTGGAGACGGTCTATGCAGCCAAGATCCTCTCGGACTATCTCACCGGCTCGAATGAGGCACCGCTCAAACGCGCATTCCTTGAGCGCGGTCTTGCGCAGGATGTGACGCTCGAGATCTCCGACGGCATTTATCAGCCGAGCGCCGCGCTCATCGTGCGCAACACGACCAGAGACGCCTTTGACAAGGTCAAGACCCTTGCGGCGGAGGTCGCGTGCGATATGCTCGCCGCCGGGCTCAACCGCGCGGCGCTCTCGGCGTCGCTCGAGCGCTTTGCCTTCACCAACCGCGAGATCACCGAGCCCTACGGCGTGGAGCTTGCCTGCCGCGCGTTTGACAGCTGGCTCTACGGCGGCGACCCGATGGCGTATATCGACAACGCCGCCGTGTTCGACGCGCTGCGCGAAAAGATCCACACGGGCTATTTTGAGCGTCTGCTGTCTGACCTGCTCGGCTCGAGCGGCAACCTGTGCACCCTCTATGTGCTGCCGTCGCTCACGAAGGGGGAGGATGACGCCCGCCGCGAATCCGAGCGGCTCGCCGCCGCCACCGCCGCGTGGGATGCCGATCAGCGCAGCGAGGCGTATGCGGCCTTCCGGCGGATGCAGCAGTGGCAGCAGAGCGAGGACAGCGCGCAGGCGCTCATGAGCCTGCCGCACCTGCGCCTCGAGGATGTGCCGCAGACGGTCGCCCCTGTGCAGACGCAGCTGGGCGAGGTCAATGGCGTCCGGACGCTGCACGTCTCGGGCGACACGAACGGCATCGTATACCTCAACCTGTACTTTGACGTCTCCGACCTCACGGACGAGGAGCTGTGCATGCTCAACGTGCTGAGCACCTGCTTCGGTGAGCTGCGCACGGAGACCTGCCCCGCGGACGTGCTGCAAAACCGCGTCAAGGCGCTGCTGGGCTCACTGTTTTTGCGTGTGGACTGTCTGCAGAAGCAGGGGGACACCGAGCGCGTGCACCCGTATCTGCTCGTGTCGGCAAGCATGCTCGAGGAAAACGCTGCTGAGGCGGTGCAGCTTCTGCGCGAGCTGCTCACGCAGGGGCGCTATGACGAGACGGACCGCATCGGCGAGACCGTCATGCAAAATGACTATTTCATGCGCCAGTCGCTCATCTCGAACGGCCACACCTTCGCCGTCACCAAGTCGCTGTCGGCGTTTTCGGCCGGTGCTGCGCTCAGGGAGACGCTCGAGGGTGAGACCTTTGTGCGCTGGTTTGCGGCGCTGGCCGCCGGCTTTGCGCAAAACGGCGCGCAGGTGAGCGCCGCGCTTGCCGCACTCACCGAAAAGGTGTTTGTCACGAGCCGCCTCTTCGCGGGCTATTCCGGTGCGCTCGATGCCGGTGTGCTTGCGCAGCTCATCGCCGCGCTGCCGCAGGGTGAGCCCGGCGCGACGGCTGCACACAAGCGCTATGACGCGGCCGCCTGTGCGGTCGAGATCCCGGCGGATGTGGGCTTCTGCGCGCTGGGACACAACCTCTACGCCCTCGGCAGCAGCTATTCCGGCGCGTGCCCGGTGCTGTCCTCGCTCGTGAGCTATGGCTATCTGTGGAACATGGTGCGCGTGCAGGGCGGAGCTTACGGCACGGGCATGAATGTGCGCCGTAGCGGCGACATCTTCTGCTACTCCTACCGTGACCCGAACCTCGACAATACGCGCGCGGTGTTTTCCAACGTTGCCGATTTCATCGAGGATTTCGCGGCGCAGGGCATGCCGCTCGACGACATTATCATCGGCGCGGTCAATACGACCGATCCCTTGCTCGATCCCGCCGGCGTGTGCGAGAGCCAGTGCGTGCGCGCGCTCAAGGGCGTGACGCCGGAGGAGCTGGCCAAGACCCGCCATGAGCTTCTGGCGACCAAGCCCGCCGACCTTGCGGCCATGGCCGATGTCCTGCGCAGATACGCGCGCGAGGGAAAGTTCTGCACCTTCTCCGGAACAAACGGCGGCGCGTAAGGCGCAGCAAAAAAAGAAAAACCTGCGGTTTCCTCGGAAACCGCAGGTTTTTTCTGTCTGAAACGGAGGTGCCGTTACGTTTTTGCGAGCGCATCGGTGACCGTCCGGCTGAAGGCGTCCGACTGCTTGTTCCAGTCGGCGTAGGCCGGGTCATCCTTATGGCTCGGGAGCAGACCGGTATCGGCAAGATACGCACCGAGTACGTTCGTGGCCTTCTGCGCACCGAAATAATTCAGGTGGTCACCCTTGTCGCGGGTGTCCGTGTTCCAGTCGATCGCAACCTGCTCGTGTGCGGTGTTGAGATCGAGGAAGCCGATACCCAGCGCATCGGCAAATGCCTGTGTGCTGTTGTGACGCGCCATGTTCCAGTTGAGTGTGCTGGGCGCACTGACGAGCAGCAGCTGCGCGCCGTTTTCGTCACAGAAGGCCTTGATGCGCTCAACATAGGCGCGGTTTCGCTTCGGGATGGGAGCGTAGGCATCCGATGGCGTCATATAATTGCTGGCGTCCGCCGGAGCGGCGTTGTGGCGGAACTGATACCCTTTGGCATTTTCGGTGTGGGTGTAATTGACGGTCATGCTCCAGTCATTTGCCTTCAGAGATTTCCACCGGTCGTGGTAGGAAAACACAGGGAAGAGGTCGCCGGCCTCCTGCAGCAGCATACTGCCGTACGAAAAGTCGATGTAGATCACATCGGTCTCCAGGATCACAAGCTTGGGCGACTGCTTCTGGAAGGCTTTGTGCAAGAACGCTTCCGAATAGTACAGTGTCTGTCTGGATGTGCCGCAGCAGTAGGCCGTGTAACCGTATTGCTGCCACAGCTGCATCGGGATGAAGGCGGAATAGCTCTCGCTGTCACCAAGGATGAGCAGGTCGATCGTGTTGTCCGGTTCTCCGAGGATGCCGTTGGCCGCGGGGTCATGGATGCCGTCGCTGCGGGTGTTGTTTTTTGGCCGCACCAGCTGCGACACACCGGTCAGCAAAAGCGCCAGCACGGCGAGAAAAACGACGCATCTGAGCGTATGTTTAAGAAAACGGGACATGCGTGCCTCCTAAAAGTTCGCATACATGGGGTCGACGGGAATGTAGCCCTTTCCGTATGCTCCGAAAACGATGATGAACAAAATGAGCGCGTAGAAGACCGCCCAGCGTACCGCAGCAGGGCGCTGTGCCAGCAGCGTGCGCACGGACTTGCCTTTTTCGTTGATCACGCTCACGACGAACACGATCAGCAGCGTCACAGCAACGATCATGAGGTCAAACTTGTCAATGCCGAGCGCCTTGAAGAGCGCATCGTCAAAGACGGGGAATGCAAATCCGGTGACCATGGTGCGGAACATCTGCATACCTGCGCGCAGGCCGTTTGCACGGAAAAACAGCTCGCCGATGATGACCAGCACCGTCGTGCGCAGCATCTGCAGCAGACGGTACGGGAAGCTCTCGGCGCGGATGTGCAGCCGTGCGTTGACGGCCCGCACCGGCGGGGCGATGATGTTGCCGCCGAGGATCAGCACGAAGTGGTACATGCCGAAAAAGAGATAGCTCCACGCGGCACCGTGCCAGAGACCGTTGCAGAACCACACGCAAAAGAGCGCGACGGCGCTCGCAAGCAGCGGACCGTAGTGGTTGCCGAGGCGTTTGCGGGCGGCGGAAGTGAGCTTTTCCAGCGGCTTGAGCGTGACGACCGGGTAGAATACATAGTCCTTGAACCAGGTGCCGAGCGTGATGTGCCAGCGCTTCCAGAATTCCGAGATCGTCTTGGAGAAAAACGGCTGTCGGAAGTTTTCCGGCATTGTGACGCCGAGGATCTGCGCCGTGCCGGTGACGGCGTCCATCGAGCCCGAAAAGTCCATGTACAGCTGCACGGTGTAGCACACGGCGGCCAGTGCGATCACGCCGCCGTCAAAGTCGGTGTAGTTATTAAAGACATTTCTCACGAGCGGGTTGAGCCGGTCGGCGATGATGATCTTTTTCATCATGCCGTAGGCAATGCGCTGCAGACCGAGCGTCAGGTTCTCGTAGGTGATTGGCTTTGCGTCCCAGAGCTGCTGCGCGGTCTGGTCGTAGCGGCAGATCGGCCCTTCCACGATCTGCGGGAAGAAGCTGATGAACAGTGTCAGGCGCAGCAGATTCGTGTCCGCTTTTGTGACGCCGCGCTGCACGTCCACGATGTAGGACAGCGCCTGCAGCGTGAAAAAGGAGATACCGATCGGCATCACATACTTCGGGATCGCCAGCTGCACGGGAATGTGCAGGTGCGCCAGGAGTGTGTTGACATTCGTCGCGGCAAAGCCGGAATATTTGAGCGCGAACAGGACGCCGATGTGCAGAATGACGGCCAGCAAAAGAATCCAGTGCTGCACGGCCTGCTGCCGCTTGCGCACGGTCTTGCGCTCGGCTTTTTCCGTCTGCGCGAGCAGAAGCTTCGTCTCCGACTGTATTTTGTCCAGCCACAGTCCGAAGTAGTGCATCGAAAGCGCCGTCAGAAGCAGGTATACGAGCAGCTTGCCGCTGATCAGCCAGAAAAAAGCGCAGTCGGCGGCGAGCAGGAAGTATTTTTTCCCGCGCCGCGGCATGAGACTGTACACCACGAGACAAAACGGCAGGAACACGACGAGAAATGCCGTCGAGAAGAAGGAGGTCAAGGCGCTCCCTTTTCCCGCGAGGAACAATGAAGAAAGCTCCATATCAGCAGCCCTCCTGCGCGTATTTACAAACCGCGGCAGCTTGTGTCACAAGCGCACGGGCGCAGAAAAGAGCGCCTGCAGATCCTGCGGCGCCGCTTTCCGGATGGCGTCCGGGGCACTGCGGTCCGGCCGGGAGAAAGGCTCCCTCCGGCAGAGCCGCCGCGCTGCATGTATGCTGTTCGGTCATTGATGGTTCCGTGCTTGCCATTTGCTCTGTTCTCCTAAAGACGCATTGTTGTGTGGAAACATTATAGCAGGGTTGTGCCGAAAAAAATAGCCAATGATACCTGAATTAGTCTTAATTCTTGCCACCGCTCCCAGGTACAGAGTCCTGCACATTCAGACGGAAAATACGCAGATTGGTTTCGGTTTATGCGAAATGCCCTGAGGTTTTTGAAGAAAATGGTCGGCATACGTCTGCGGGTATGTTATCCTGAGAGCAGTGATAAGAAAGCGACACCGAAAGAAGGCGTGACACCATGCCAGAGAAAGAAAAGATTGCAAGTTGTACGGAAGGCGACGGTTTACGACCTGCAGAAGATCCTTGACAAAGGTGAGAAGGGCAAAACCTACACCGTCGACGAAATCAAAGATCTGATGGACGCATATGTTGTCGGCGCTGAGCAAAGTTACCCGAGGCGGGGCGGGCAACCGCCCCAGCCGAAAGAAGATACATTATCGAGTACTGACTTGCGCATAATCGTTGCGCGCTGTTAGCATTTTGTTAACAAAACACGTTCGCATTATGCGGAAAACAATCGTAAATCCGCGACATTTTTCGCACTGCAAAGCACCTTGAAAGCGCCACAAAGCATTGATAAACAAAGAAAAACCAGCAATCGCAAGGCTTAACAGTCGTAAGGAACTATAAGTCTTGCGGTTGGGGCAGAGGACGGTGTGACCGTAAAGGTCACGCCGTTTTTCTGCGTCCAAGGGTAGATTCTGTGATCATGGGTTCTGCCAGCACGGGGATCTCCACATCGTCCACGAAGTTGAAGAAAATCTCCACCTTCTGTCGGCGTTTGCCGCCAGACTTGTCCGGTGCGTGGATGATGATCTTCTTGATATACTCGTTGACAATCGTCTGCGTCAGCTCCGTGACATCCACATACTTTTTCGTCAGCGCAATGAAAGTGTCCAGATCGTCGCCCATTGCCTGCCGCTGCGCGACCCATTCTTCTGTCGTTTCAATTTCGAGCTTTAACCGTTCCTGCTCCGCTTCATAATCAGCAGTCATCTTC
>ERZ835980.2119-NODE-2119-length-19045-cov-6.117062_pt1 | contig 19045 bp, 14 predicted proteins | sample MGYA00519943_ERZ835980 | MGnify/ENA primary metagenome ERZ835980 (study PRJEB31850, sample SAMEA3708791) | human gut metagenome | biome: human gut; feature: human-associated habitat; material: faeces | place: China | collected 2014 ... | reverse complement strand
CCTCGATGCCCGCCAGGCCGATGTCCAGCGTGTGGACGCTGAGCTTGGTGGTGTCGAAGTCGAAGACCGAGTTGCCGTTGCACAGCTCCTTGCCGAAGGCGTAGTAGCCGCCCACCGCGTTGATCTCCTCGCGGGCATACTCGGCCATGTCGGCCACCTGGTGGAAGACCTGCCGCCCCCGCTGGGCCAGATTGCGGCGGGAGATGTCCAGGCTGGACATCAGCAGATAGCTGCCAGAGGTGGTCTGGGTCAGGTTGATGATCTGCCGCACATAGCCGGGGTGGACGTTCGGTCCGATGAGCAGCAGACTCGACTGGGTCAGGCTGCCGCCGCTCTTGTGCATCGAGACGGAGGCCATGTCGGCCCCTGCGGCCATGGCCGAGACCGGCAGCCCGCCGCCAAAGTAGAAGTGGGTGCCGTGGGCTTCGTCCGCCAGGCAGAGCATCCCGGCGTCATGGGCCATCTTGACGATGGCGCGCAGGTCGCTGCAGATGCCGTAGTAGGTGGGGTTGTTCACCAGAACGGCCACGGCGTTGGGGTGCTCCCGGATGGCCTTTTCCACCTGCTCCCGCTTCATGCCCAGTGAGATGCCCAGGCGCTTGTCCACCTCCGGGTTCACATAAACCGGCACCGCGCCGCAGAGCACCAGCGCGTTCAGCACGCTGCGGTGCACGTTGCGGGGCAGGATGATCTCATCGCCCCGCTTGCAGGCGGTCAGCACCATGCTCTGCACCGAGCTGGTGGTGCCGCCCACCATCAAAAAGGCGTGGGCCGCGCCAAAGGCGTCGGCGGCCAGTTCTTCGGCCTCCCGGATGACCGATACCGGGTGGCAGAGGTTGTCCAGCGGTTTCATGCTGTTCACATCCACGCCCACGCACTGCTGGCCCAGAAAGGCGGTCAGCTCCGGGTTGCCCCGGCCGCGCTTGTGGCCCGGCACGTCAAAGGGCACCACCCGCATCTGCCGGAACTGTTCCAGCGCTTCGTAGATGGGTGCCCGGCGCTGGTCCAACCGGAACCGTGTACGGTTCTCACTCATGTTCTTTTCCTCCGTCCCTGATCCCCTGACAAACAAAAAAGCGCAGGACCAACACCCAAAGGTGCAGACCTGCGCTTTGCAAAAAGCGTTTGAATGTGCGCACAAAGCCCCCGGCGGCGAGCCGGAACTGGACGGTGTGCAGGATCCAAAAGACGGGATGAGGAGAGTCTATATAGCAATTACACTCTTACTACTCTTATTGACCGTTTCACAAGTCTGCGCAGCGGGTGCGCAATTTCATGGCTGTAAAGGAACCAACTTATAAAATTCGAGCTCTTAACTCGATCAATAATGGCGGCGATGCCGCCGGTCGGCAGTGGACCCGGCTGTCCGTATGGCCTTAGCCCCGATGGGCGGTCCCAGGTAAATTGCTTTGAAAAGACTCCGACATGCTTTGTCTCTCAAAATCAAATGTTATCTTATCATGCCGGTTTCGTGCTGTCAATCCTTTTTTGAAAAAATGTAAAAAAGGAATGAAAAAATGCAGATTCTGGAGAAGGCGGCGGGAACCGGGCAGACCAGGCGGATTCGGTGCTTTTCGATATGCTTTGGCGGCGCAGATGGGGCAATTCTGCGTGAAAGGGGGTGTTTCGCGCGTGAAAGGCAGGTGCAGGGGGCGGAAAAATGTGGTACAATCAAGTTGCAAGGGGGGAGCGTAGCGATGGAGCTGCGGATCGCGATCGTTGAAGACCAGAAGTTTGAAGCCCAGCGGCTGGAGCGGCTGCTGCGGCAGGCGTGGGGAGATCCTGTCGTCTGCGACCTGTACGAGAGCGGCGACGCATTTTTGCACAGAGCCGCCGCCGGGCCGTATGCTGTGGTGTTTCTGGATATCTGCATGGAGGGCACGAACGGCATCGGGACGGCCCGGCAGCTGCGGGAAAAGGACCCGCATCTCCTCATCGTCTTTGTGACCTCGTCGCCGGAATACGTGTGGGAAGCCTTTCCGGTGCATCCGTTCGATTATCTGCTCAAGCCGTATAAAGAGGAAAAGATCCGGCAGCTGACCGCCGAACTGCGGCGGGTGCTCTGCCGCCAGGAGCCGGAGCTGGAGGTGCGTATCGCCCGCCAGACCGTGCAGCTGCCGCTGAATAAGATCCTGTATGCGGAATCCCAGAACCACTTCGTCCGGATCGTGACCGACGACGGCGAGTGCCGGGCCGCTGCCACCTTTGCGCAGGTGGAGCAGCAGCTGAAAACGCAGGAGAACTTTCTTGTCTGTAACCGGGGCCTGCTGCTGAACATGGATAAGGTGCTGCGGTTCGAGGGCGACTGCATCGAGATGCTGGACGGTGCCCGGCTGCCCGTCCGCCTGAAGGATAAAAACAGCCTGTTTGCACAATTCACACAATATCAATTCCGCCACATGCAGCGGGAGTTCTGAGAGGAGAAAAACGCCGTGGATGCTGTGTTGTTCGGACGCTACTTTCTCGAATTTGCATTGTTGTATCCGGGGGCCTATCTCTGCCTGGCCCCGCTGCGGGACCACCTGAAGGCCCCAAAAACGACCTGCTGGATCGCGGGCGGTGCCCTCACGGCGCTGTGCATTGGGTGTGCAGCACTGTGCACGATCTTTGAACTGCCCAGCAACGTTTTCCTGCTCCCCATCCTCATCGTCTCGTTCTGGCTGCTGCGATGGCGGACGGAGGGAGTGACCGTCAGCCAGACGGCCTTCCTGTTTTCGGTCTCCGCTGTCATGCTGGCGGTCTGTTCGCTGATGGCCGTGGTGTTGAACGCCCGCGCCGAGACCGGCAACCAGCAGGAGGCCAATCTGGTCTCCACAGCGCTGCTGGCGCTGGGGCTCTCGGCGGTGCTGAGCGTCCTCTTCCATTTCACAGCCGTCCGGTGGAGCGCATGGCTCCTGCAGGAATACCACGGCGAAGCGTTCTGGCAGTCGGCGTGGCCGCTGCCGGCCATCTATGCGGCCTTCCTCATCTTCTGCATCCCGCTGGACCCGTCGGTCGTCCTGCTCAACCGGATCATGATCATTGCGGTGCTGGCGGTGTCCATCTCGCTGCTGGGCATCTTCCTGCTGCTGTACGAGATGTACCGGGTGGCGCAGGAGTACACCCGGAACACCCAGCTGGACCGGGAAAACCAGCTGCTGGGCGTGGAATCCCGCCGTTATATGGAGCTGCGGGAATACATGGAGCAGACCCGCAGCCTGCGGCATGATTTCCGCCAGCACCTGCACGTCATCTCCGGCCTGACCGAGGCCGGGCAGCTGGACGAGCTGAAACACTACCTCAGTCAGTACGAGAGCGAGCTCAGCGAGGCCCGCCCCACCCTGTGCGCCAACCCCGCAGTGGATGCGCTGGCGGGCCACTACGACCACGAGGCCCGGCAGAAGGGGGTGCCCATCGAATGGAAGCTGGAGTTGCCCGTTCTGCTGCCCATGCCGGAAGCCGACCTGTGCATGATCCTGGGCAACCTGCTGGAAAATGCGCTCGATGCCAGCCGGAAGCTGACGCCGGACCAGCGGCAGATCCGGGTGATGGCCCGGATGCTCAGCCCTGCCATGCTGGGCATCGTGGTGGAGAACCGCTACGACGGTGTGCTGAAAAAGCAGAGCGGCATCCTGCACTCCACCAAGCACGAGGGGATCGGCATCGGGCTGGTCTCCATCGAGACCGCCGTCCGCAAGTACACCGGCGATCTGACCGTAGAAACGAAGAACAACGTCTTCCGAGCCAATGTGCTCCTGAATTTATAACGAATCGACAACACATCAATGGAAAATTGGAGGATCGACACGATGAAAATGACACGACGCAGCTTTCTCAGCGCATCTGCATTCACCCTGCTGGCCTGCGGCCTTGCACCTGCAGCTCATGCGGAGGAGACTAACAGCCTGTTGACCGGGCTGCTGGGCGGCAAGGCGGAGACCGCCCTTCCACCCAAGCCTCTGACCGCCAAGGTCGTGGATGCCAACCCCTTTATGGGCTTCAGCGAGTCCAACATCCACCACGACTGCTACAACACCGACTCCACAGATGCCGTGCTGCCCATCGGCATCTGCCCGGAAGTCAAAGTGGCGATGGAAAAGGTCAACCCCAATGCCTCTCCGGCCATCTTCTTTGACAATTTCGACAACCCCATCAGCCCATTCCTGGGCGGCCTCGCCATCCGGGACCTGGATGCGGAAGAGGTGACTACGCGGGGCTTCTTCTCGCCCACCAAGCACGACGGCGGCGGGTATGTCATCCAAAGCTCCTATTCGTTCGTGGACGGGCGGAACCTCATCGTCTGCCCCACCAGCCACAACCACGTCCTGATGCTCCGCGCCGCCGACGAGAACGGCACCCCGCTGCCGGTGTTCGAAAAGGTGCTGGACATCGACATCAAGGCCGCAGCCGAAAAGGTGCTGGGCAGAACGCTGGACCAGAAGCTCCTTTCCGTCGTCTTTGACTACGAGGGCAACCTCTGGTTCGTGACGGGCGGTTTCCGCATCTACCCCAGCCGGGGCCAGCAGGGCGCGATGGGCTATGTCTCCCATGCCGCCATCGAGGCTATCCTGGCGGGAGGCACGGCCGACCTCGACCACGAAGTCCACGTCTATGCGCCCATCGCCGGGGAAGGTGCCGAAAACGGCATCGCCGCCTGCAAGGAGGGCGCGGTCATCCTGACGAACCTGGCCTGCTACCTGCTGCGGGCCAACAACGGTGTGGAGGTCGTCTGGCACACCGGCTACAACAGCGTGGGTGCCAAGGACAGCCATGAGGGCGACGCCACCACCGGCGGCGGCCTGGCCTGGGGCAGCGGCTGCTCGCCCTCCCTCAGCCGGGATCTGGTCTTCTTCACCGACAATCTGGACACCGTGAGCCTGCTGGCGCTGGATATCCACACCGGTGCCATCGTGGCTAGTCTGCCCGTCATCGACGAGCTACCCGCCAATATGCCGGTCTCGGTGGAAAACTCCGCCATCGTCTACGACCACGGCACCGGCACCATCAGCACCATCGTCTGCAACTGGTTCGGCGCCGGCAGCCCGAACCTCGCCAAACCCGACAACGATTCCTCCATCCAGAGCTACGAGAACATCTACGACCGCAACTGGCTGATGAAGGGCAACAGCATGATCATGCCCGGCATCGAGCGGGTGGATACCATCCGGACCGACGACGGCTGGACCATGAAGAGCGTCTGGTGCCGCGACGACCTCAGCGACACCTCCATGATGAAGCTCTCCACGGCCACCGGTTATATTTACGGCTTCGTGCAGGATGTGGACAGCGGCATGTGGCAGTACATTGTGCTGGATTTTGAGACGGGCAGGACCGTGCTCACTGTGGACGTCGCGTCGCTGTACGGCTACAACAACATGGCCATCGGCATGTATGCCGGGCGGGACGGCAACAAGCTGTACTGCCCCACCGGCTACAAGGAGCTGCTCCGTTTGCAGGACCGCTTCGTCTACCTGCCGGAGATGCCCTACCGCAAGGTGGACCTGGATAAGACCCGCCGCACCGTCGTTTCGGCGGCAGAATTTGCCGCAGCAGGCGGGCAGGGCACCCCGGCGACCTGGCTGCACACCGTCACCTTCGACAACCTCCACCCCCAGACCATTGCCGCCATCCGGGTCAACGGCCTGACCGGCAAGGCCTCCGACTACAAGCTCTACGCCAAGGGCACCGACGGGCAGTATCACGCCTTTACGGGCAGCTGGTCGCTGGAAAATGCCTCCGGTCGTCTCCGCGCGCAGAAGGTGTACGAGATCCGCTTCACCCTGCAGGACGGCAGCGACTTTGACCTGAGCACGGACGCAAAAGAAGTGACCGCAGCCATCCTGCTGGCCCGTTGACCCCCTGAAAACCGCCCTTCGCTCTTCTCTTTTGAAAACCGCCGTCTGCCTTTGGATTCGTTTGGGCAGACGGCGGTTCTTTTTGGCTGCACTTTGGCGGCAGAGCCTTTGAACGCTGCGTCCGGGAACCCTCGCGGACCGGCCCGAAACGAAAATCAAACAGAAATTTCACGATTTAGGGGTTGTGTTCCGGGGTGCAAAATGGTATGCTTGAGACACTTTGCAGCTTCCTGCGGGAAATTTCAGGGGAAGGGAGCGTCTGATAGAAGATGCAGAAACACACAAAACAGTTGATCGCAGCCGTTGCGCTGCTTCTTATTGCAGCGGTGCCGCTCGGACTGCACATCGCAAACGCAGACTCCACCGACAAGACTGTGGCCAGCGCTGCGGCCAGCAGCTCGGAAGAACAGGCGGAAGTGCCGACGTCCTCCAGTGCGGCCAGTGCCGCAGACTCCACCAGTGAGCCGGAGCCGCAGCCGGAAGAGGAGCCGGACGCATCCTCGGAGGAAGCGGACAGCAGCGCAGAGAGCGGGGACGCAAGTGCGTCCTCGTCCGAAGCAGCCGCTTCCTCGAAGCCCGCAGCGCATTCGGCAGCTTCGAGCCACGCCGCTTCTTCGAAGCCCGCTGCACATTCGGCGGCGTCGTCCCACGCGGCATCGTCCTCGCATTCGGCCGCTTCGTCTCATGCGGCGTCGTCCTCGCATTCGGCGTCGTCTTCGACATCGGCCTCGTCCGGCAGCTCGCATACAACGGAGACCACGGATGCAAAGGTCAATGCGTATGTGCGGCGGCTCCGGAACCTGCAAAAACGCAGCAGCAAAAAACTGTATCAGACCGCAAGCAGTGCGTACAGTGAATATATGGAGCACCCCGTGGAAGAACGGAATCTGGCGTTGAAGGTCTCCATCGTGCTGGGGAAAACGATGGAATTGACCAAACTGCAGAGCGAATGCGACAAGGAGTTCAAGGAGATCGTCACGGAGCTGCGCCAATACCTGCGGGAAAATGGTTACGACCAGAGCATTGCAGATGCTGCGGAAAAAGAGTACAAAGAAGAAAAAGATGCGATGATCAAAGAGCTGACGAATGTGACCTACAGCCAGGTGACCGGCAAGGGCGAAGGCGGCAAGTGGCTTGAGGAACACGCGGACATGGGTCAGTAAGACCGAACATCAAACAAACGCGCAGAGCGTGTTTCCCGAAGCGGGGGAAGCGGCTCTGCGCGTTTTTCTGTACGTTTGGCACTCACAGCAGCTCCGGCAGCTGCCGGAGCACGAAGTGGTTCTTGCGGAAGGTGAGCATCCCTTCGTCCCGCATCCGGCACAGCTCCTTGGAGAGGGCGCTGCGGTCAAGGTTGAGGTAGTCGGCCAGCTGCTGGCGGTTGAAGGGGAGGTCGAACTCCATGCCGCCCGCCTGAACGGCCTGGCCGGACAGATAGGTCAGCAGCCGCCCCCGCACGGTCTTGGGGGCGGTGCAGAGGATGCGGCGGGAGAGGGCGAGGTTCTTTTTCATGGAGACACGGAGCAGATTCCGCAGCAGGCGGTCCTGCCAGCTGTGTTCGGCGTGGGGGCGGGCAAGGGCAGCCGTGTCCAGAAACAGCACCTCGCAGTCTGCCGCCGCGAGGACATCCACCATCAGCGGCTCCCCGCAGAACGCATAGGTCTCGGCAAAGGCCTGCCCCTCGCCCACCTCGCTGAGGATGCTTTTGCTGCCCCAGAGGTCGATGCTCTCGATGTGGACGGCACCCCGCAGCACGATGCCGATCTCATGCACGGTGTCGCCGGTGTGGAAGATGGTCTGGCGGCGGGCAAAGGCTTTCCGCCGCAGGCAGCGGCCGCGTTCCATCTGGTCGATGTCGGCCTCGGTCAGGCCCTGAAACAGAAAAATCGAGTGATAATCCATAAAAATCCCTCTTTGTGGTTACAACAACCGAATCTTTGCTGTCATTATAGTATACTGTGCACAGAAAAAGCAAGGAGGATTCTCTTATGATTCGAAAAATCATTCACATAGACGAGGAAAAGTGCAATGGCTGCGGTGCGTGTGTCACGGCCTGCCACGAAGGGGCCATCGGCCTGGTCAACGGCAAGGCCAAACTCATGCGGGACGATTACTGCGACGGCTTTGGCGACTGCCTGCCCGGCTGCCCCACCGGTGCCATCACCTTTGAAGAGCGCGAGGCTGCGGCGTATGACGAGCAGGCCGTGCTGGAGAACAAGCAGAAAAAGGCCGCTGCCGCTGCTGCCCCGGCACACTCCGGCTGCCCCGGCCACCAGATGCACCAGTTCGACCGCAAACCGGCCCCGGCCTCTGCGGCAGGTGCCGCGATGCCCTCCCAGCTGGGCCAGTGGCCCTGCCAGATCAAGCTCGTGCCCGTGAACGCGCCCTACTTCAACGGGGCAAAGCTGCTCATCGCGGCAGACTGCACGGCCTACGCCTATGCGAACATCCATCAGGAGTTCATGCAGGGCAGGATCACCCTCATCGGATGCCCCAAGCTGGACGCCGTGGAGTACAGCGAGAAGCTGACGGCCATCCTCTCCCAGAACGAGATCCGGAGCGTGACGGTGCTGCGCATGGAGGTGCCCTGCTGCGGCGGCCTCGAACACGCTGCCGTGACGGCCCTGAAGAACAGCGGCAAGTTCATTCCCTGGCAGGTGGTGACCTTCTCCATCGACGGCCGCATCCTGGACCGATAAGATAAAAAGAGAAAGCAAGAGCTGCTGCACGGCGGGTGCAGCAGCTCTTGCTGTTTAAGAGGCGGCTTTCTGAAGCACTTCTGCAAATTTTTCCAGCGCCTGACGGAGCTGGACGAAGTTGTCCACATCGGCGTCGCTCATCCGGGAGGTGGGGGCCACCACGGCAGTCTCAGCGGCGGTAACGGTGCCGCTGAGCGAGACGTTCACTGCGTGTTCGGGGATGGTCAACAGGATGTGGAGCGGCGTCGTGCCGGAGAACAATTCCTTCAGCGGCAGACCGACGATACAGGTGAGGTCGGTCTCCCCGGCGGGCAGCTGGTAGTAGGTGTAGCCGTCCAGCGCCCCGGCGGGTGTGACCTTTTGCAGGGCTCCAAGCCCCAGCGTCAGGTTCGTCATGTCCTGCATCTCCACGGCGGAAAGCTCCACGCCCAGCAGGGAAGCCAGCTGGGTCTGGGAGATGTAGCTGCCCATGGACCAGTTGGGCAGCACCAGCCCGGCCAGAGGGGCCGCAGCCACGATCTCCCCGCGCAGGTAGGTGTAGAGCTGCCCGGCGTCGTACAGCGTCTCGTTCGCGTCGATGTACACCCGCGTGAAGGCGGAACCGCTCTTCTGGGAGGTCAGCGCGAACTGAATTTTTCCGGGTGCATACTGGCCGGAGACGGTGCCCTGCGTGGCCCCGACCTGTTCCAGCACCCCGTACAGCGCAGGCGTCCGGGAGGCTGTGGAGGTGACGGTGTAGCGGAAATCGAAGTCCGCCCCGGCCTGAATGGCCTTGACCTTGCGGGACAGCAGGCCGTACACCGTGCCGCCTGCCGCCAGGCAGAGCGCCAGCAGGCAGAGAACCACCACGAGGGCGGCACGGCCCCGCTTGTTGCTTTTGGGAGCAGTCATGGAAAAACCTCCTTTATTTCGAGCAGGCGTTCACGAACGCATCGAACAGGCTCTGCATGGCGGGATCTGCATCGCTGAGCCATTCCGGGTGCCACTGGACACCGAGGCAGAACCCTGCGTCCGGCTTTTCGATGGCCTCCACGATGCCGTCCTCGCTCAGCGCGGCGAGGGTGAAGCCGGGGGCGACCCGGTCCACGGCCTGATGGTGCTGGCTGTTGACGAGCACGGTGTCCTGCCCCAGCAGGCGGGACAGCAGGGTCCCCCGCCGCACCGTGACGGTATGGACTTTCGCCCAGTGGTCATTGTGGGGAACATGCTCGAAAGGCTTGATGTCCTGATACAGCGTGCCGCCCAGCACGACGTTCATCACCTGAATGCCCCGGCAGATGCCCAGCACCGGCTTGTCTGCCGCGAGGAACGCCCGCAGCAGCTTCGGCTCGGCGGCGTCCCGCAGAAGGTTCGGCTCGCCGCAGGCGGGGATGCGCTCCTGCCCGTAGAAGGCCGGGTCCATGTCGCCGCCGCCCGGCAGCAAGAGGCCGTCGCAGGTCAGCGCCTCGGTCACGGCGGCATCCGAGTCGGAAAGCGCTACCCAGTGTACCTCGGCACCGGCCCGGGCCAGACTTTCCACATATTTTGACTGTGCGGTGGTAAGCTCCGGGTCAGTGCTCATCCGGGGCATGGCGATGGTGACAGACATAGCAAGCATCCTTTCAACTTCTGGATATAACAAAAACCCAGAACCATCGGTTCTGGGTTTTGTGGCGGAAAGATGGGGATTCGAACCCCAGAACGCTTTTGACACGTTACACGATTTCCAGTCGTGCGCCTTAGACCAACTCAGCCATCTTTCCACATCTTCAATTCTCAGTGCTTTGGGCCGCGGCCCTCAGCGCTCCACTATAATACCTGAAAGAAGGTCTTTTGTCAAGCATTTTTTCAAAAAAGTTTGCATTTTTTCAAAAATGACGCAGCTTCGATGACTGAAAATGAAAAGGAGACGAAGAACCCCTTGACGCAGGCGGCAAACGGGGCTATGATGAGGGCGGAGAGTATGCAGAGCGGGAAACTCTGCGGAAAACAAAAGGAATTCAGGAGGAAAAACAGATGAATTATTCAGATGTTTTGGCCAATGCCCGCGAGTGCATCGGCAAATACTGCAAGGCCTGCCCGGTGTGCAACGGCGTGGCCTGCAAAAACCAGATCCCCGGCCCCGGTGCCAAGGGCGTGGGCGACACGGCGATCCGCAACTATAATAAGTGGGCGGACATCCGGGTGAACATGGACACCCTGTGCGAGGGCGGCACCCCGGACACCACGCTTGAACTGTTTGGCAAGCAGTTCAAATACCCCTTCTTTGCAGGCCCGGTGGGTGCGGTGAACCTGCACTACTCCGAGACCTACACCGATATGACCTATAACGACGTGCTGGTACGCGCCTGCGCCGAGAACGGCATTGCCGCCTTTACTGGTGACGGCACCAACCCCACCGTGATGGAGATGGCCACCAAGGCCATCGGTGCGGCGGGCGGCTGCGGTGTGCCCACCATCAAGCCCTGGAACATCGACACCATCCGGGAGAAGATGGCCCAGGCCAAGGCCAGCGGCTGCTTTGCCGTGGCCATGGACGTGGATGCGGCAGGCCTGCCCTTCCTCAAGAACATGACCCCGCCGGCCGGCAGCAAGAGCGTGGAAGAGCTGGCCGAGATCGTGAAGCTGGCCGAGCGGCCCTTCATCGTCAAGGGTGTGATGACCGTTAAGGGTGCTTTGAAGGCCAGGGAGGCCGGTGCCGCCGCCATCGTGGTGTCCAACCACGGCGGCCGTGTGCTGGACCAGTGCCCCGCCACCGCTGAAGTCCTGCCGGAGATCGCTGCAGCCCTCAAAGGCACCGGCGTGAAGATCCTGGTGGACGGCGGCATCCGCACCGGTGTGGATGTGTTCAAGGCACTGGCCCTGGGCGCCGATGGCGTGCTGATCTGCCGCCCCTTTGTCACGGCCGTGTACGGCGGCGGCGAGGAAGGCGTGAAGTGCTACATCGACAAGCTGGCCGGGGAACTGGCCGACACCATGCAGATGTGCGGCGCTCACAGTCTGGCAGAGATCACCCCCGATATGGTGCGCGTATAAAACCGAAGAAAAACCGGAAAAGCCGGAGCATGCCTGCGGGTGTGCCCCGGCTTTGTTAAATTTTGTTGAAAAGATGGATGTACGAAATTTGGACGCTTGTGTATTGCCCAAAAATGCGCTACACTACAATCAACTGAACCGTAAACCGGATGCCTGCAGGCGGGAGTGCCGCCTGCTCATTTTTAGGAGGATCTATGAAAAAGAAAACCGAGCAGAATGCTGCGGGAGCGCCGCAGACGGGGAAAACGGCCGGTGCCGGAGCAGCCGGGTTCCTGAAAAAGAACTGGAAGTGGCTGGTCCCGGTGGCCTGCGTGGCCGTGCTGGGCGGTGTGTGGCTGCTCAAGCCCAAGGCCGACAAGCCTGCCAGCGTGGATACCAGCTATGTGGAGACCGCGCCGGAACAGCGGGACCTCGTCAATGCCCTGAGCGGCACCGGCACCCTGAAGCCGGCGAATACTTATAATGTCAAGTCGCTGGTGTCCGGCAAGGTGCTGACCTGCAGCTTTGAGGAAGGCGACAACGTGGAAGAGGGCGATGTGCTCTACACCGTGGACTCCTCCGACGCCACCACCAAGGTGGAGCAGGCGGGCATCACCCTGCAGCAGGCCCAGCGCAACTACGACAAGACGGTGGACCGCCAGTATGTGCGCGCGGAAGTGGCCGGTGTCGTGAGCAGCCTGAAGGTCGCCAAGGGCGACGAGGTGACCAGCGGCCAGGAAGTGGCCGTGATCCGCGACAACTCCAAGATGACACTGGCACTGGAGTTCCCGGCGGCAGACGCAGCCGGTTTCTCGGTGGGGCAGAGCGCGGACGTAACGCTGGACGGTACCTTTGAGACCCTGACCGGAACCATTACCGTCGTCACCGGCACCGATACCCTGAGCACCGGCAACCTGCTCACCCGCACCGTGACCATCTCGGTGCGCAATGCAGGCGGCCTGACCACCGCCCAGGCGGCCACCGCTACCGTGAACGGCGTGAGCTCCATCGGCGCGGCCACCTTCCAGTATCAGGCTGAGCGCACCCTGACGACGCTGGCCGCCGGTACGGTCACCGCCATCCATGCACGCGAGGGCGACAGCGTGAACAAGGACGACATCGTGCTGCAAATCAGCGGTGACGACCTGAGCGAGTCCATCCAGTCCGCTTCTGAGACCCTGCGTGGGGCCGAGCTGTCCATGCAGAGCACCCAGGACACCATGAACAACTACACCATCACCTCGCCCATCAGCGGCACCATCATCGAAAAGGCCGCCAAGGTGGGCGATGCCCTGAGCACCGGCAGCGACCTGTGCACCATCTACGATCTGAGCTACCTGGAAATGACCATCAATGTGGACGAGCTGCAGGTCAGCAGCCTGTCGGTGGGGCAGACCGTGCAGGTCACCGCCGACGCCGTGCAGGACAGGACCTATGAGGGCATTGTGACCCGCGTGTCCATGAAGGGCGACACCAGCGGCGGCACCACCACCTACCCGGTCACCGTGCGCATCGACGAGACCGACGGCCTGCGCCCCGGCATGAACGCCAACGCGGAGATCGTGGTGGCCCAGGCCAAGAACGCACTGGCGGTGCCCAACGCAGCCGTGGTGCGCGGCAGCTATGTGCTGGTGACCCAGGACTCTCCCAGTGCGGTCAACGCGGACCCGGACATGGTCGCACCGGACGGCTTTGTGTACGTCAAGGTCAAGCTGGGCGTCAGTGACAGCGATTACACCCAGGTTGTCAGCGGCCTGACCGCGCAGGACACCGTGGGCTACGACCCCAGCTCGGTGAGTAGTGATACCTATTACGACAACGGCGGCTATGAGTACATGACCGATGACACCACCGACACGACGGGCGGCGAGACCACCGACGGCACGGCCGATGGGGAAGGTGCAGAAAGCACCGTGACCGAGGAACCGGCCGTTGACGAGCCGGTGGACGCCGGAAACGACGGCGAAGTGATCGGCGAGGCCGACGGCGTGATCCTGACCTGACACGGAGGAATGCATGAGCGCTCTGATCGAATTTGAAGAGGTCTGCAAGTATTACCAGATGGGCGACACCACGGTAAAGGCCGCAGACCACATTACCATGAAGATCGACAAAGGCGAGTTCGTGGCCATCGTGGGCCAGTCCGGCTCCGGCAAGTCCACCTGCATGAACATCATCGGCTGTCTGGACGTGCCTACCCACGGGGTGTACCGGCTCAACGGCCGGGACGTGGGTAAGATGAGCCGCAACGAACTGGCCTCGGTCCGCAACGAGATGTTGGGCTTCATCTTCCAGCAGTACAATCTGCTGCCCCGGCTGAACCTGATGGAAAACGTGGAGGTTCCGCTGGTGTATGCGGGCGTCTCCCGCGCCGAGCGGCACGCCCGTGCCCGTGAGGTATTGGAGCAGGTGGGCCTGGGCGACAAACTGAAAAACCGGCCCAACCAGCTTTCCGGCGGCCAGCAGCAGCGTGTGTCCATTGCGCGGGCACTGGTGCGCAACCCGCCGGTGATCCTGGCCGACGAGCCCACCGGTGCACTGGACTCCCACACCGGCCGCGAGGTGCTGGGGCTTTTGCAGCAACTGCACAAGCAGGGACATACCGTGGTGCTGATCACCCACGACAACTCCATTGCCGTGCAGGCCGACCGCATCATCCGGCTGGAGGACGGCCGGGTGGTCTACGACGGTGACTCTCACGCACCGGAGGCCATGGTGCAGCCCACTCTGCTGCCCGAAACGCCGGAAAAGGAGGAACAGGCATGATCTTTGAAACCTTCCGGCAGGCCATCCAGAACGTGTGGAGCAACAAGCTGCGCACCTTTCTGACCATGCTGGGCATCATCATCGGCGTGATGGCGGTCATCGTCATCGTGGGCCTGGGCAACGGCATGACCAAGAGCATGCGGGACAGTTTTTCGGCCCTGGGCACCAACACCCTGAGCATTCAGGTTTGGGGCTACGGCTCCCGCACCGTACCGGTGAACGATATGTACGACATCTGCCAGCGGCACTCCGACCTGATCAAGGCAGTGTCGCCCCAGATCGAATTCAGCGGCAACGCCAGCGGTACGCTGAAGATCGGCACCACCAGTTACCGCTGGTCCAACATCAGCGGTGTGGACGAGAACTACACCGAAATGAAAAATTACCAGATCGCACAGGGACGCGGCCTGCAGTACATGGATATGCAGGACAACAAGCAGGTCTGCATCATTGGCGATTACCTGAACCGGGTGGCTTTTGGCGGCAACGGTGTGGGGCAGACGCTCAAGATCGGTGCCAACAAGTTCCGCATTGTGGGCGTGCTGGCGGCCAAGGTCAGCAACCCCACCATGCAGCAAGGCAGCGACGACGACTGCGTCTACCTGCCCTACACCACCGTGATGCGGCTTTCCAGCCAGAGCGCAGTGAATAACTACACGGCTGTGATGACGGACGAAAGCTTTGCCAACGAGGCCAAAACCACGATGGAAGAGGAGCTGCAGAAGATCCTCAAGACCGAAAACGGCTACTATGTGTACAGCGCCAGTGAGTGGCTGGAGGAAATGAACAAGATGATCAACATGGTCATCGTGGTGCTCACCGGCATTGCCAGCATCTCGCTGCTGGTGGGCGGCATCGGCATCATGAACATCATGCTGGTGTCGGTGACCGAGCGCACCCGTGAGATCGGTATCCGCAAGGCGCTGGGCGCCAAGGAGCGCACCATTCTGGCGCAGTTCGTGGTGGAAGCAGCCACCACCTCCGCGCTGGGCGGCGTTTTAGGCATTGCACTGGGCTATGCGGTGAGCATGGCGGCCAACAAGGTGCTGCCCATGTTCATGAGCGATACCACTATCACGGTGAGTCCGTCGTTCAACTCCATCGTGGTGGCTTTTGGCATCTCGGTGGGCATCGGTGTGCTGTTCGGCTATCTGCCGGCCCGGCGCGCGGCACGTCTCAATCCCATCGAGGCGCTGCGCTACGACTGAGCCCGAAGAAAGGGGAATACCTATGAAAAAACGTTTTCTCGCACTTTTGCTGGCGGTGAGCATGGCGGTGTCCATGCTGGCCATGTCGGCGGCTGCGCTGGGCAGTGCCAGCAACACGGCCGTGCAGACGTCCATCACGCTGGGCGGTATGGACGCCGGGCAGACCGGCAGCTTGGACGCCGCCGTCACCCGCGGGGCCTTTGCCCGCATGCTGGTGGCGTTCTCGGCGTACCGGGAGAGCGCAGCCTCCCAGGGGGCTGTGGGCACCCTGTATAAGGACGTGCCCGGCTCTTCGCAGTGGGCACCCTACATCCGCATTGCGGTGCAGCAGGGCTGGATGAACGGCTACACGGACGGCACCTTCCGCCCGGACAACGCCGTCACGCTGGAAGAAGCCTGCACGGCCGTGCTCAAGCTGCTGGGCTACAAGATGACAGATCTGAACGGTGCCTTCCCGGTGGCGCAGCTGAACAAGGCTCAGGAACTGGGCCTGCGGAACCAGCTGGCTCGCAGCCAGGGCCAGACCATGACCTACGAGGACTGCGCTGTGCTGCTGTACAACGCCCTCACGGCCAACACGGCCTCCGGCGGAGCCTATGGCAGCACCCTGGGCTTTACCGTGGCAAATGGTCAGGTGGACACCTCCACGGTGCTGCTCAGCAGCCTGAAGGGACCCTTTGTGGCGTCGGAGGGCACCCAGCTGCCCTTTGCACCGGTGAGCGTGTACCGCAACGACAAGGTGTCGGAGTCCGGCGAACTGAACAAATACGATGTGTATTATTACAGCGAGAGTCTGCAGACGGTATGGATCTATACCCGCCGCGCCGCAGGCCGCATCACAGCAGTTTCGCCCAGCGCCAGCGCTCCCACGGCGGTGACCGTGGCCGGTACCAGCTACCAGCTGGGCAGCTCGGCGGTGGCGTCCAAGATCTCGTCCCTGAACGGCGGCGGCGTGGGCGAAGTGGTCACCCTGCTGCTGGGCATGGACAACGAGGTAGCCGATGTGATCACCGGCGAGGAAGCCGACAGCGTGTTCTACGGCGTGGTGCAGACCGCTACCCGCAGCCTTGTAGAGGATAACGGCGCAGACGTGCTGCAAAAGATCTCGGTGATGTGCACCGACGGCATTACCCGCACTGTGAATATCGACAAAAGCCTGAACTACCCCACCGGCTGGCTGGTGGAGATCAGCGTGACCCCCGAAGGGGAACAGGTGACCGCCATCGAGTCCAAATCGGTCAGCGGCACCATCAACGACACCGCCACCGCGCTGGGGGACTATACTCTGGCCGATGACGTACAAATTTTGGATACGACATCGGAGGGGTTGGCTGGGACGGTTCGTCCCAGCCGAATAGCGGGGACAAAGCTGAACGCACTGGCCGTGCGCTACTATACGCTGAATGAGCAGGGACAGATCGACCGCCTGATCCTGAACGATGTCACCGGCGATCTGTGGAAATACGGCGTGCTGGACGATGTGAAGAATCTGGCCTTCAACGCCAGTTCCATTCTGGGCACCCTGACCGGCAGTGGCTCCTCCGGCTCGGGGGATAGCTCTTCCGGGAACGGTTCTTCCGGCTCCGGCAGTGGTTCCACCGGGGACGGCTCCTCCGGTTCCGGCTCTACCGGCGGCACCACCAACACCACCACCGTGGTGGACGATCTGCGCAGTGTGCTGGTGCCCACCACCAGCGAGATCCTGTGGGGCGTGATCGACGGCTCGCTGCTGAGCACGGTCTGGAACCGCATCACCAGCAGTTCCGGCTCGCTGCTGAGCATCGGTCTCAAGCAGCTGGCCAACATTACCGGCCAGCCTATGAGCACCATCCTCAATTTTGTGGGCGGCGGCGCTACCTACATCTGCTACGTCAACGGCAGTCAGGCCAGCTTTTCCACCTCCATCAAGTATCCGGTGCTGGCGGGCGGTTTGGCAGTGCGGCAAAACGTGAACGGCACTGTAAAGGCCATGATCCAGCTGATGCCCATGAAGATCGATCAGGTGGGTGCAGCCTCGGTGATGAGCAACGGCACCCGCTACGAGACGGCTGACGATATGCAGGTGTACCTATGGTACAAGGGGCAGTATTACGCCGCCAAGCTCTCTGAGGTGAACTCTGAGGGCTACTACCTGACCGGCTGGTACGATAACTTTGGCTGCGCAGCAGGCAAGCGCGTGCGGGTGATCGTGGCGGTCAAAAAGGACTGATGGACTACTATGACCCCCGGCGCAGGGCGCTGCGGGCGGTACGGCAGCTGCTCTACCCGCGCGAGTGCCCCTTCTGCGGCCGGGTGCTGGGGGATGTACGAGATTGCCCGGACTGTGCAGTGCAGCTGGAAACGCTGCGTCGCAAGCCGGGCATCCGGCTGGACCCGGCGCAGCACTATATCAGCAATCTGGCCGGTGCGGCTGCGCCCTACCGTTACAGCGGCTGTGTGCGGCGCGGCATCCTGAACGCAAAGTATCAGGGCAAGCCGTGGCGGGCTGTGGAGATGGGCAACCGTCTGGTACAGCTGGCCTTTGGCGGTGAACTGACCGTGCAGTACGGCGAGCTGCTCCCGCAGCCGGTGCCGTGGGCGGCCATCGGGTACGACCTGATCGTACCGGTGCCGGCCTCCGGTAAAAGGCGCGGCTACAATGTGCCGGAACTGATGGCGCTGCCGCTGGCCAAGGCTATGGAGGTGCCGTTGGCACCGCAGGCACTGGAGCGCACCCGCGCCAAACGGCATCAGGCCGGTCTGCCGCTGGAACAGCGCATAGCCAACGTGGCAGGTGCTTTCCGGGCGGCGCAGCCGCGGCAGCTGGAGGGTAAGCGCATCCTGCTGGTGGATGACGTCATCACCACCGGCACAACGGCTGCTGCCTGCGCGCAGGCACTGCTTCACGCCGGGGCAGACAGCGTATTCGCGCTGGCCTTTGCCACGGTGGAGTTTGGCGCACCGCCGGACGACACCACCCCTATCCATGAGGACGATGAGGGAGATGCGTATCGCGATTTTTGAAAATAACGCTCTTTCGCACATCCTTTTGGCGGGCAAAAGCCGGGACGGTAAAATGTAAAAACTGTATCAGAAATTTGGAAAAAGCGCTTGACAAAACGGGCAAAGTCGGGTATACTAATCAAGCTGTGAGCGGCAAACGCAAACAGATATCCGGGTGTAGCGCAGTTTTGGTAGCGCGCTTGAATGGGGTTCAAGAGGCCGTGAGTTCGATTCTCGCCACTCGGACCAAAAATCCAACGATTTCACGTTAGAAATCGTTGGATTTTTTTGTTTGTGGGCTGACCTCATTTGGTTTTGACCACAATTTTGACCACAATGCCAACGATTTTATCTGGTCTAATTAGTGCCGTTCCGTCCAATTTTCAGGCCGAAAACGCCTCACTGAACAACTGGATCGCACTCTGCCGAATGGATTCCTGAACATGGAGATAATGCTCAGTCATCTCGGTGTCGGCATGGCCTACGATGCTCTGGATGGTCTGGATATCCACGCCCAACGCCTGCATCTGCGACACATAGGTGTGGCGGCAGCTGTGCGGTG
>ERZ835980.2114-NODE-2114-length-19080-cov-5.206045_pt1 | contig 19080 bp, 16 predicted proteins | sample MGYA00519943_ERZ835980 | MGnify/ENA primary metagenome ERZ835980 (study PRJEB31850, sample SAMEA3708791) | human gut metagenome | biome: human gut; feature: human-associated habitat; material: faeces | place: China | collected 2014 ... | reverse complement strand
ACCAAAGCCCTCGATCTGCGCGGGATGCTGGACGCTCTGCGCCTGATGCGCCGGGGCGTCGCCGCCGGGGCTGCGCTGGACATGGGCATCACCAACAAGGCCTTCGACTCCTACGAGCAGGGCCTCATCCGGGACGCCATCGCCGCCCGCATCCCGGCCCAGCTCACCGCCGCAAAGCTCTTCGGCTAAAGGAGCATTCCGATGGAAGCGCAGAGCTACACCGCCGAAGAGCGGCGTGCCGCCAATCAGGTGTGGGCGGCGGCAGGGGCCTACGGCTTCGAGCCGTTGTTCCTTGCCCGCAACACCGACGGCACCATTGATTTTTACATGAACTGCATCGTGGGGCTGGTGCACAAATACTACGGCGACGCGCTGGTGCGCAGCCTCTTCGACACATGGGAGGGCGACCTCCGGCAGACCATGCTGGACGATCTGAGCTGGCTCTACCTCGAAAGCGCGGCTTACGCCCTCGAGCTGCCCGGCCGCCCGGTGCTTTCGGCCCTCCGCCGCGCCCACGCGGATTATTTTTTCGGCATCCAGTACAAGCTCTCGCGGCAGGAGTGGATGGCGAAGAACCAGCTGGTCTACTCCATGCAGGCCGCGCGCTGGCGGGCTGTGCAGGGGCGCACGCCGCCGGTCATGACCCCCTACGAAAAGAATCTCGACGCCGCCCTCAGTCCCGAGACGCCCCCGAAGCCGGACGAGCTGAAAGCCACACTGCTGGCCGTCTACGCCAAATTCGAGCTGTTCAACGGCACGGTGCATCAGAAGGCCGGGCTGCATCTCCATCTGGACGGCCTGCTGGCGTCCCTCATGACCCGCACCATGCCCACCCAGATGATAAAGACCGACCGGGTGACGGTGGAGCATTCCGGCTCGGTGGACGCCTCCGGCAGCGGTATCCACGCCGACAAGCGGCTGGCCCACATCACCCTGCGCCAGCGCGCCGAGGAAGACCGCGCCTACATCGAAAGCTGCTTTGGCCGGTCGCTCTACCCGCCCGAACGGCTGCGGAAGGCCGAGCAGGAGCTTTGCACCGGGGAGCATCTGGGCTGTCACCTCTGGTTTGCCTCCGGCGTCCCCAGCCCGGAGCAGGCCCCTACCCCCGAGGCAAAGCACCTGGCCGAACAGGCTCAGCTTCAGGCTGAGCGGAACCGGGCGTACTATTCGAAAAATCTCGAGCTTCACCGCAGCGTCGTGCTGCGGCTGACCGAACAGATACGCAACTGCATCCTCGTCCACCAGCAGCCCAACGCCCGGGTCGCCCGCAGCGGTAACCTCGACCCGGAGCGGGTCTGGCGCACCGTCATGGACGACGACCGGGTGTTCCGCTGTGCGGAGGAAGAGAACCACCCGTCCTTCACCGTTGACCTTCTGCTGGACGCTTCGGCTTCCCGCCTCCACTGTCAGGAGGTCATCGCGGCGCAGGGGTCTATCCTCGCCCAGAGCCTCGCGGCCTGCGGCATCCCGGTGCGGGTGAGCTGCTTTTCCAGCCTGCGGGGCTACACCGTCCTGCGGGTGCTCAAGGGCTTCAAGGAGAAGAGCTTACAGGGCATCTGCCAGTATTTCGCCTCGGGCTGGAACCGGGACGGTCTGGCTCTGCGGGCCGCAGGCGACCTCATCGACTTCGACCCCGGCCCCGCCGCGCGGCATCTGCTCATCCTCCTGACGGACGCCTCCCCCAACGACAGCCGCCGCATCCCACCCTCTCCCGATGACCCGCTGGGCCGCGACTACGGCGGCAGCGCGGGCGTGGAGGACGCCGCCGCCGAAGTCCGGGCGCTGCAGCGGAAGGGTCTGCGGGTCTCCGCCGTCTTTATGGGCGAAGATGCCAGCGCCGCCGCCGCCTCCCGCATCTACGGCAAGAACATGGCCCGCATCCGGGGCATGGACCAGCTGGCCCGGGCCGCAGGCCGACTCATCCAGAACGAGATACGGGAGCTGGGCGACTGAATCATAATAATGTACGGGGCCGCTGTGCAGTTGTATCTGCTGCCAGCGGCCCCGTATTTTTGTTGTTGCTCACAACCATCTTGTTTTGCATTGCAGAAGAATCAAAAAGTTTTTTGGTTTATTTGCAAACTTATAGTTGTATTCTGGCGCAATTTATGATATACTACAACCAACGAAGGGCCGCACACCTACACACCACCCCGCGCCCACAGGAAGGAGAACCGCTATGGATGCCGCACGTTATTTTGAAGAGATGCATCTTGCCATGTCCAGCCAGAAGCCTGAGTACCGCCTTGTGCTCAGCGTCAAGGTCCAAGACCTCGGAGGCGCAGACGCTTATCTCGAGCTGCGGCAGGAGCCGGTCAGCGGCAAGGCCCGGGTGTTCTATTCCACGATGGGACGTCAGAAGCTGAACTTCCAGCTCGTCCGCAAAGGGTGGCAGAGCTGCCACAACGCCTCGGGCGAGCTGACGGGGCGCTTCCCCGCCACCGCCGACGTTCTGCTGGCCCAGACGGATTTCTCTGTTTTTGTCCGGGACGACGCCCTCGACAGCGGCCGGATGGCGCGCATTCTGGACGTTCTGGCCCATACTGCCGGTGGTTGTGGGGCCGTCGCCCCCTCTGCCGCCCGGGAGGGTGCGCTCATCACGGTGGAGCGGTTCGTGGGCCGTCCCGCCCATTGGAGCTATTGGAGCACCCGCGCTGCAGAGCAGCTGAACATCGCGGCCATCCTCTGCTGGCTGGGCGACTACCTCGCCGGGGCCGAGCGCCGCACCCTGCAGAGCTGCCCGGAGGCCATGCAGCTTGCCGCCGCATGGCAGGCCGCGCTTTTCACTCCCCTGCCCCAGACGGCCCAGCGGCCTCAGCCTGTACAGTCCCGGCCCGTCCGCCGTGCGCCTGTGGTCGAGAACAAACGCTGGCAGAGCATCCTCGCCGTGCTGGCGACGGTGTAAAAGAAAAGCTTCCCGCATTGGGAGGCCCATCGCCGTATCCGGCGCGCATTCGTTCATATTTTCAGTTTCGAGAAATCGGTGCAGAGATATTCATAGAGCTTGTCAACGGCCTGAAATCCCATCTTCGCATACAGTTCCTTCGGTGTATCCTCGGAGTCAGCGTGAAGATACAGGATCTCTCCGCGCTCCTGCGCCTTTTCGGCAATATGCTTCATCAGGGTCATGGCGATGTACTGGTGCCGGAAATCCTCGTCCACCAGCAGGCCGTCCATGCAGACATACCCATCGGATGCGAAAATATAGCAATCACCCACCAGCTTCCCGCCCAGATACGCGCCGAGGTAGGTCAGCTTTTCCCGGAGGTTCCGGTTGTTCCGCACGGTAAAATCATCTCCGTACAACGGGCCGTAGTATTTCAGTTCGTGCTGTTCCAGCTGGTCTGCGTCCGGGGCCTTGATCGAGACGTCCGGGTTCGTTTTCCAGCTGCGGATGTCTGTTTCCGGGGGCAGAACCATCGTCAGGGTCTCTTCGCACTCCATGCCGAATGCATCGGCCAGCGGCTCGTACCCTTCCAGCTTGAGGAAGGTGTCTCCCCGCTCTTTCTGGTAGGCCAGCGCGGCCCGGACTTCATCTTCCGAGGGCTGGCTGTAATAGCAGAACGCGTTGTGGTCGTATTTATCGCGCAGCTCGCTGTCCTCCCGCTTGGTCAGATGCTCTGAAACGGTGTGAGACGCGGAAAACAGCCGGTAAAAGCTTTCATCGGTCTTTCTTGTAGGGTTCATTGCGCTCCTCCAAAACTTATCGCTCACTTCCATCCCCGGGCCGAGGGGTCGAGCATCTCGGCGGCGGAGTAGATGAGGGCGTTGCAGATGGCGGCGGCCACATTGCTGCCGCCCTTGCGGCCCATCGCCACGATGGCCGGTACATCATGCTTTTCGCAGACGGCGAAGAGCCGCTCCTTGCTCTCCACCACGTTCACAAAGCCCACCGGCACACCGATGACCAGTGCGGGCCGCAGGCCGCTTTCGATTTGTTCTGCAATCGTCAGCAGAGCCGTGGGCGCGTTGCCGACGGCGAGGATGGCCCCGGGATGCTCCTGCGCTGCCTTTTTCATCGCTGCAACGGCCCGGGTGGTGCCAGCCTCTTTTGCGGCGGCGGCCACCTCGGGGTCAGCCATATAACAGCAGGCCGTGCCGCCCAGCTTCGCCAGACCGGGTTTGGTGATGCCGGCCAGCGCCATGTTTGTATCGGTCACGATGACGGCCCCGGCGTGGAGGGCCTTGACGGCCTGCTCCACCGCGCGGGGGGTGAAGTGGAGATTCCGCGCATAGTCGAAGTCGGCGGTGGTGTGGATGACCCGCTTGACCACGGCTTCGTGCTCGGGCGGCGGGGTCATGCCCATCATTTCCAGCTCTTCGGTGATGATGTGGAAGCTCGTCCGCTCAATGTCAGCAGGTAAATGATGCTGCGGCGTCAATATTCTATCCCCTTTCGTGCTTTTATCCCCTTCTGGTAGGGGTGGCGGTGGCATTTCATCTCGGTGGAGTAGTCGGCGGCGTCCAGCATCCACTGGGGCGGCGTGTGGGCCGTCAGGACGCACTCACACCCAGCAGGCCGCTCCAAAACGGCCTTTTTTAATAGATCGACGTCCACCATATCCAGCTCTTCTGCGCTCCCGGCTTCGTCCAGTATCAGCAGGTCGGCAGGCTGTGCTATGGCGGCGGCGAGGTTCTGGTTTTGCAGTTCCCGGGTCGCGGCCTTTTCCTCCGGCGTCATCTGAAAGACGAATTTCTGCCCGGCCTTGCCCCGGTAGATCTCCGCGCCAAGCTGGGCCAGAAGCGGTATCTCGCCGCTGTTCCCGCCCTTCAAAAACTGGACGATGACCACCCGCTTCCCGGACCCCAGCGCACGGAGCGCAAGACCCATAGCGGCGGTGGTCTTCCCCTTTCCGTCGCCCCAGTACAGATGCAAAAGTCCCTGTTCCATTCAGCGCTTCTCCATTCCCATCGCGGCATACACCGCGTCCATATCCAGCGCCCCGCGCACGCCGTCGGCCAGGATGTCGAACTGCTGGCGGCGGTACTCTTCCATCGGGATGAGGGCCGCGTCGGAGGGGTCGATGCCCTTCCGGCGGCAGAGCCAGCCCGCCAGCGCCTCGGTCAGCGTGCCAGTGTCGAACAGACCGTGGAGGTAGGTGCCGAACACATTGCCCTGCACACAGCCCTCCCGGCCCCCGTCAGGGTAGTGGGCGAAGGGTTCGCCCTCAGCCTCGGTCACGCCGGTGTGGATCTCGTAGCCTTCCAGCTCTGCACCCGCAAAGGGGGCGGCGGCGACGGTCGCTTTGACCTGTGCGCGGCGCTTCTGCTCGCTGAACACGGTCCGGGTGGGCAGCAGACCCAGCCCCCGCAGAGTCTGCGGCCGGCCGCTCTCGCTGCCGGTGGGGTCGTCGAGGGTCTGGCCCAGCATTTGGTAGCCGCCGCAGACGCCCAGAACCGGCGTGCCTTTCGCGGCCAGCTTGAGCAGAGCCGTTTCCAGCCCGCACTGCCGCAGCCAGAGCAGGTCGTCCACCGTGTTTTTCGTGCCCGGCAGCAGGATGAGGTCGGGTGCGCCCAGCTCATGAGCGTTCGAAACATACCGCACACCCAGCAGCAGGTGCTGTTCCAGCGGCATGAAGTCCGTAAAATTGGACAGATGCGGCAGACGGATGATAGCCGCATCCAGCGGCTTCTTGCCGTCCCGCATCTCGAGGCGCTGGCTCAGGGAGTCCTCGTCCTCGATGTCCACCTTCAGGTACGGTACGACGCCCACCACGGGCAGATGGGTCTTTTCTTCCAGCATCGAAAGGCCGGGGCGCAGAATTTCTACATCTCCACGGAATTTATTGATAACGAGTCCCTTGATGCGCCGGCGTTCTTTTTCTTCCAGCAGCTCCACCGTGCCGTATAGCTGGGCGAACACGCCACCCCGGTCGATGTCACCCACCAGAAGCACCGGCGCGTCCACCATCTCGGCGAGGCCCATGTTCACGATGTCCTCGCTCTTGAGGTTGATTTCCGCCGGGCTGCCCGCGCCCTCGATGACAATGACGTCAGCCTCCTCGGCGAGGCTGTCATATGCCTTCAGGATGTCCGGCACCAGCTGCCGTTTCGTGCGGAAATACTCCGACGCTTTCATCTGGCCCCGCACCTCGCCGTTGACGATGACCTGACTGCCCACGTCACTGCTGGGCTTCAGGAGGATGGGGTTCATCCGCACGTCCGGCTCGACGCCGGCGGCCTGCGCCTGCACCACCTGCGCCCGGCCCATCTCGAGGCCGTCTTTGGTGACGAAGCTGTTCAGAGCCATGTTCTGGCTCTTGAACGGCACGGCGCGCAGGCCGTCCTGCGCAAAAATGCGGCAGAGCGCCGCGCAGAGCAGACTTTTGCCTGCACCGCTCATCGTGCCCTGCACCATGATGCATTTTGCCCTGCTCATCCCAGCACCTCTTTCATAAGTTCCAGCAGCCGGGCGTTCTCGGGGGCCGTGCGCACCGCCGTGCGGTACCACTCCGGCCCGAGGCCCGGATAATTCGCGCAGCTGCGCACCTGTGTTCCCAGCGGACGAAGCCTCTCGTTCAGGTCGGCGGGTGCGCGGAAGAGCAGATAGTTTGCCTTTCCATCGATGACCCGCAGGCCCAGCGCCCGCAGGCCCGCCGTCAGAACGGGCCGCTGCCGGGCGATGAGCGCGCGCACCTCGTCCACATAAGCGGTTTCTTTCAGGGCCGCGACGCCTGCCGCCTGCGCCAGACTGGACACGGCCCACGGCTGGCCCGCTGTCTGCATTTTTTCCAGAAGCGTTTCGTCGCCGCAGAGGCAGTAACCCAGCCGGACGCCGGCCATGCCGTAGAGCTTGGTGAAAGCTTTCAGGATGACGAGGTTCCCACTTTCCAGCAGAGACTTCGCGGTCCACCCGTCGGCGTCGGGCAGAAAGTCCAGAAAGCACTCATCTACGGCCAAAATCGTGCGGCACTCCTCGCACCGGCGCAGCAGCTTTTTCACCAGTTCGGGTGAGGCCAGCTGCCCCGTCGGGTTGTTCGGCTGGCAGAGGAACACCATGTCGATGCTCTCGTCCACGGCGTCCACGAGGGCGTCCGTCGGGGCGAAATCATTCGTTTCATCGAGGAAGAAGCGTTTCACTTCGCACCCCACCGTATCCAATGCAGAGGCGTACTCGGCAAAAGTCGGGGCTGTCACCAGCGCCTTATGGGGCTTTACGGCCCAGACCAGCCGGAAGATGAGGTCTGCCGCGCCGTTGCCGCAGAGGATACGCTCCTGCGGCACACCCTCGGCTAGGCTCAGCGCCGCCCGCAGGGTACGGCAGAGGGGGTCGGGGTAGCGGTCGGCCAGAGGCAGTGCATCCCGGATGGCCTGCGCCACCCCTTCGGGCAGACCGAGTGGGCTGACGTTCGCCGAAAAATCCAGCGCGTCGCGGCCAAAGCGTTCGCGGTAGCCCATCCAGTCACCGCCGTGGACCAGTTGTTTCATCCCAAGAACCCCCGTATCGCACATCCAAACGCCAGCGCAAACCCGCTGGCTACATACATCATCCGATCTGCCCGCAGAATATCCTCCGGCTCGATGGGCCGCAGCGGATCGCCGATGGTGGGCTTCGGATAATATTCCCCGAAATAGTAGGCCGGCCCGGCCAGCTGAACGCCCAGCGCGCCCGCGCAGGCGCTCTCAGTCTGGGCGCTGTTGGGGCTGGCGTGATTGCGGCGGTCCCGCCGCCAGATACGCCATGCGCCCTTGGCGTCATTGCGGGTGAACGCCGCCGCCATGATCCAGAGCAGCGCCGCCAGACGGCTCGGGATATAGTTCGCCACATCGTCCAGTTTTGCAGCGGCACGGCCAAAGTAGAGATATTTTTCGTTTTTGTAGCCCAGCATACTGTCCATGGTGTTGATGGCCTTGTAGGTCAGGGCCAGCGGCGCACCGCCCAGCAGCATATAAAGCAACGGCGCAATGACGCCGTCGCTGGCGTTCTCGGCCACCGTCTCCACCGCCGCTTTGGTCACGCCCTCGGCAGTCAAGGCTTCCGTGTCGCGGCCCACGATGCGGCTCACGGCCTTCCGGGCAGCGGGCAGGCTGCCTTTTTTCAGCTCGACATAGACATTCGTGCTCTCCTGCGCCAGCCCCTTTGCGGCCAGCGCCTGCCCGCACCAGAACATCTGGACGGCCAGCCCCAGCAGCGGGTGAAGCATCGCCGCGCCCCAGCAGACAAGGCCCGTGAGCAGCAGCGTCCCCACCGGCAGACAGAACGTCACCACCGCACCGCCCAGCAGCTCGCCCTGAGGCGTTTTGGGCAGGCGGGAGCGGAGGAATTTTTCCAGCCGGGAGATTGCTTTGCCCATGTACACCACCGGGTGGGGCAGCCACGCCGGGTCGCCGAAAATGGCATCCAGCACGAAGCCTCCCAGCACAGCCCAGGCGGTCATCATACGCCGGCCTCCGCGTCTTTCGTGTACTGCACGGTCTTCACGAGGTGGAGCTGGCGCTTCTCGGCCCAGTCTGCGGCATCCAGCACATAGCCGCCCGCGTTGGGGCCGCACCACGCATAATAACCGCGCCTGGGCAGGGCGTACCGCTCCATGGCCGCCATCTGGGTGCCGCCGTGGGCCAGGATGACCAGCAGTTCGTCGCCGTCGGCCAGCGCCTTGTCCACCAGAGCAGAGAAGGCGCTGCAGATGCGGTTCGAGAAGTCGTCCTTCCGCTCACCGTCGGGGCATTTGCTCTCGCAGTTGGCCTGCACCCACGCCTGATAATCGGCGTCGTGCTCCATCTCGACGTAGTTTTTGCCCTCGAAGCTGCCGAAGCACATCTCCTGCAGGTCCTTCACGACCACGAGCTCTGCCTCCGGGAAGAGCACCCGGGCCGTCTGGGCCGTCCGCTGCAGCGGGGTGATATAGACCACCTTCGGGTCGATGTCGGCCCGGCGCAGCTGGCTCAGACCCTCCGCCGAGAGCGGGATGTCGCGCTGGCCCTGATAGCGCTTCTGGGCGTTGTATTCGGTCAGACCGTGACGCAGTAGATAGATCAACATTGGGGTAATTCTCCTTTCAATACCGTCGGGATGCCGCAGAACATCTGCACCACGCAGTCGGCGCGCTCTGCCAGCAGGCAGGCCAGCCGTCCGGCGGCCTCCCGCCCGGCGCGCTCCTCAGCATCCATCGGGACAACACCGCCGCCGACCTCGGTGGCGATGACAATATCATATTCCGCCAGCTCCCGGGCCAGCGTTTCGAGCTGCTCCGGGGTCTGAGTCTCGGCGGCGGCGTCCTGCACATCGGCGATGACGCTGCCCCGGAAGTTCCGCGCAAAGGTGCGCTTGCCGCTGTAGAGCGGCCCTGTGATGAACATCATTTACAGCACTCCTCCCCACTGGCTGACGGCCAGCGCCGCCAGCATCCACAGCTCGGCCCGCTGTAAAAACCACCCGGCCAGGTCGCCGGTGATGCCGCCAAACTGCTTTTTTGCCACGAAATAATAGCGCCACAGCGCCAGAAGCGCCGCCGCCGCCAGCCCGCCGCCGCCCAGCGCCGTCAGCGCCAGGATGAGCAGAGCCGACAGGCCGCAGAGGAAGCGGCAGACGGTCTGCTTGTCGGCCGCTGTGGCAAAAGTATGGGCGAGGCCAGTGTCTTTCGCCAGCGGGAACGCCGCCACAGCAAAGCCCGACAGCGCTCGCTCCAGCACCAGCGCCAGCGTCCAGCACAGGCCCGCCCGGGGTGTGAACCGCACACTGCCGCAGAGACCGAAGTAGGCCACAAAGTAGCAGCACAGCCGGATGACAGCGAAGGCCCCACAGTGGGAGTCTTTCAGAATTTCAAGCTTTTTTTCGCGGTCGCCGTAGCTCGAGAGAGCGTCCGAAGTGTCGGCGTAGCCGTCGAGATGGATGCCGCCGGTGATGGCCACCGGCACGAGGCAGAACGCCGCCGCCCGGGCCAGCCCCGGCAGGGGCAGGACGCCGCAGAGGCACCACAGCCCGCCGCACACCAGCCCGATGAGGGGGAAGGCACACATGGCGTACCGCATATTTTTTTCGTTCCACTCGAACTGCGGCACCGGCAGGGCCGAAAACATCGCAAAGGCCACCGCGATGGTCTGCAAAACAGTCACAGCTTTTCTCCCCCTTTGTAGTACACCGGCAGGCCGCAGACCACCCGGCAGACGTTGTCCGCCCGGGCGGCGAAGGCGTTGTTCACCTGCGCCAGCGCCAGCAGATACTGGTCGGTGTCACCTGCGTAGTCGGCACCGCCGCTGAACACCTCGTTCGATACGACGATAAGGTTATCACACCCGGCGGCGAGGCGTTCCAGCCCGGCCAAAACGGCCTCGGCGGTGTGCTTTCCTGCCCCGCCGGGGCTGTAAAGCTCGTTGGCGACGAGGTTGCCGAGGTCTTCCAGCAGGACGGTCCCCCGGCCGGGCAGGGGCAGACGGTCGAGGTGGAGCGGGCATTCCAGCGTTTCGAACTGCTTTTGCGCCCGCATTTTCCGGTGCTTTTCCACCCGGGCGGCGCACTCGGCATCCCAGACCTGCATGGTGGCGAGGTAATAGCGGGGCAGGCCGGTCTTGAGCACAAGGCTCTCGGCGTAGGCGCTTTTGCCGCTGGCCGCACCGCCGAGCACCAGCGTCAGCATTCTTCGCCCTCCTGCGGCGTGTAGGCTTCGATGCCGCCCTCTTCAAAGGAATAACAGCCATCGTAGACGGCCAGCGCCATGTCCCACAGCGGGATGGCGGCCACCGCGCCGGTGCCTTCGCCCAGATGCAGGCCCGCCGTGATGAGGTTTTTTTTGTTCAGAGCGTCCAGCACCAGCTTTGCGGCCGGCTCGGTGGAGCAATGGCTTGCAAAAACAGCCTTGGCCGCTGCCGGGCAGAACCGGACAGCGCAGAGCGCCGCCACACAGCTGATGAAACCGTCGGCCAGCACCGGCACACCTTCCAGCGCACCGCCGAGGAAGACGCCGCAGAGCCCGGCAATATCGAAACCGCCCAGCTTCGCCAGCACGTCCAGTGCATCGGCAGAGTCTGGCTGATTTTTTGCGATGCCGCGATGGATAGCGTCCAACTTCCGGGCAAGTCCCTCGTCCGAAAGGCCCGCGCCCCGGCCCGTCATCACTTCGACGGGCTGGCCCAGCAGCACAGCGGCCACGGCGCTGGATGTCGTGGTGTTGCCGATGCCCATCTCACCGGTGGCCAGCAGGCCGACGCCCGCTTTCTTCTGCTCCTGCACCAGCCGGATGCCCCTGCCGATGGCCTCCACAGCTTCAGCCCTGCTCATAGCCGGGCCGAGGGTGAAGTCCGCTGTGCCGGGGGCGATGCGGCAGTCGAGGACGCCCGGGACCGGTTCGCCCGCGATGCCCATATCCACCGGCACCACCTCGCACCGGGCGGTCTGTGCCATCCGGCAGACGCTGGTGCGGCGGGCGGCGAGGTTCTCAGCCACGGCGCGGGTCACGCTGCTGTCGGTCTGGCTGACGCCCTGGGCCACCACACCGTTATCGGCGCAGAGCACCAGCACCGCCCGGCGGGAAATATCCAGCTTTGCGCTGCCGGTGAGGGCGGCGGCGTCCTCGATGGTCGTTTCCAATCCGCCCAGCCCGCCCAGCGGCTTTGCAAGGCTGGCCCAGTGGGCGTGCGCCGCCGCCCGGGCGGCGGCGTCCGGCGGCGTGATGGCCGCACAGAGGGCGGCGAGTTCTGTCTCAGTCATGGTCTCTCCTGTAATTTTCAGCCGCGGCGGCAAAGCGCTGCGGCAGGGGCGTACCCGCCCAGTACAAATGCGGGAAGCCCGCATAGAAATGCTCGTTTGCAAATCCGCACCGCCATTCCGTGCCCCCCACCGGCTTGCGGGCCGTGAGGGCCGTGCCGTTGGCGGTGGAGTCCCAGTGGTGGAACTCATGGATGGGAAACTGCTCTCCGGCCCGGAAGAGCATACTGTCCTCTTCGGCCCCCAGCTCGGCATAGCCGAACCGGACGAGCCGCCCGGCGTTCTGCGCCGTCCCCGGCAGAACGCCGGCCATCGGCCAGCTCTGCCCGGTGGTGTCGGTGAGTCGCTGCCCCAGATAGAGGAAGCCGCCGCACTCGGCCACAGTGGGCAGACCGTGCTCCACAGCCTGCCGCACCGAAGCCCGCATCGAGCGGTTCCCACTCAGCGGCCCTGCGTACAGTTCCGGGTAGCCGCCCGGCAGATACAGCCCGCCAAGCTCCGGCGGAAGGGCCGCATCGTGCAGGGGGCTGAATGGGACAAGCTCGGCCCCGGCGGCGGTCAGGGCTTCCAGCGTTTCGGCGTAGGCAAAGCAAAAGGCTTCGTCCTGCGCAACGGCGATGCGGGTGCGCGCCGGGGCGCGGGCGGCAGGCTGAGCCAGCGGCGCAGGCCGGTCTGTCAGGGCCTGGAACTGCACCCAGTCCAGCACCAGCGCATCCGCAAGCAGGGCGATCTTTTGCTGAAGCCCGGCGATCTCCCCGGCGGTCTTCAGCCCCAGATGGCGGCTCTCGATGGACGCCTCCGGCAGGCGGGGCAGATGCCCCAGCACCGGCAGGCCGGTCTCGCGTTCCAGCATCGGCTTGAGCATTTTGTACAAAGCCGAGGTGCAGTCGTTGAGCAGAACGCCGACGATGCGGCTGGGGGTGCGGAACGTTTTCAGCCCATTGATCTGCGCGGCCAGGGTCAAACTGGCCCCTTTGGCCGGGACGACCAGCAGCACCGGCAGGCCCAGCGTGTCGGCCAGATGCCAGGCGCTGGCCGTGTCGGTCACGCCGCCCAGACCGTCGTAAAAGCCCATGGCCCCCTCGCACACCGCCGCCCCATGCCCGGCGGCACCCTGTGCATAAAGGGCGCGCACGGTATCCGGTGCGGAGAAAAAGAGGTCAAGGTTGTGGCTCTCGACCCCCAGCACGGCCCGGTGGAACATGGGGTCGATGTAGTCCGGCCCGCTCTTGAACGCGCAGGGGTCGGCCCCGCGCCGCTTGAGCGCGGCCAGCAGCGCACAGGTCAGGGTGGTCTTGCCGCTGCCGGAACAGGGCGCTGCGACGAGAAATTGCATCATTTGCGTTCACCTGTGATGAGGAAGATGGGGTTGTTGGCCATCAGCAGATGCAGCCTGCCCGCCGGTTTTGTGCGGCTGACGGCGATCTGGGTGACTTCGGCGGTGAGCCCCCGCGCCGTCAGGGCCGCAACGGCGGCGCTCAGCGTTTCCAGCGCGATGGCGGAGATGCAGAGGCGGGCCTGCGGGTTTTTGGCCAGCACAGCGTCCACCACGGCCTCCATGCTGCCCTTGGTGCCGCCGAGGAAGACGGCGTCCGGGGCGGGCAGAGCTTCCAGCGCCTGGGGGGCTTTCCCCTCGATGAGGGTCAGATTCCAGGCTGCGAAACGCTCCCGGTTCTTCCGGATCAGAGCGCAGGCCTCCGGGTCGCATTCCACGGCATAGACCCGCCCGCGCGGGGCGGCAAGGGCCAGTTCCACACTGACACTGCCGGTACCGGCCCCCACATCCCACAGCGTGTCCGTGGGGCGGACGGCCAGCTTTGCCAGCGCGGCAGCGCGGACTTCCTGCTTCGTCATGGGAACATCTCCCCGGAGAAAGGCTTCGTCCGGGAACCCGGCACAGCGCCGGGGCGGCTGGGGCAGATGTTCGATGAGCAGAACGCTCAGGGATGCCGTGCTTTTTTGCGAAACTTCCTGCGCGGTGCCGAAGAAGATCTTCTCCTCCGGTGAGCCGAGCTGTTCGCCGACCAGCGCATGGGCCTGCCCCAGCCCGGCGGCGGTCAGGGTGCGGCAGAGGGTGGCAGGGGTCTCGGAGCCGCCGGTCAGGAAGAAGACCGGTCGGCCATCCGCCGTCAGGCACTCGGCCACCGGGTCGCAGGCACAGCCGTGGGCGGAGACGAGCTTCCAGTCCTGCCAGGGTCGGCCGACCGCCGCCGCGAGCAGCTGGACGCTGGAGAGGCCGGGCAGGACGCGGCAGGAGATGCCGCAGGCCCGCAGCATGGGCAGCAGCCCGGAAGCCCCGGAATAAAATCCGGTGTCGCCGCTGTACAGCAGGGCTGTGTCTCCCTCCGGATGCTCCGCAAGGCAGGTCAGGATCTCCTCCGGTTTGTACAGCGCCTTCCGGTGTTCGGTGCAGCCGTCCGGCAGGTGCTCCAGCAGCCGCCGGGCACCTAAAATGAGGTCGGCCTGTTGCAGGGCCGCAAGCCCTTCGGCGGTCAGGGAGCCGGACAGCCCGGCCCCCATTCCGATCAGTGTGACCATGCCAGCACCTCCTTGCAGCGGGTCAGGATCTGCTCCGCCGTTTCGCCCTGCTCTGCGGGGCGGCGGAGGACGATGAGCTGTGCGCCGGTGTCCTGCGCGGCCTGTGCCTTCTCGGCAAAGCCGCCCGCTGCACCGCCGTCCTTCGTGACGAGGAAGCGGATGTGGAACTGCTCCAGCAGGGCCCGGTTCAGCGCATAGGAGAAGGGACCCTGCATCGCGATGATGTTTTTGTGGGGGATGTGCGCGGCCTCGCAGGCTGCGATGCCCTCCGGGGTGGGCAGCACACGGGGGAACAGGCGGGCAGGCTCGATGCAGGAAAAGGCCGAAAGCTCTTTGGCCCCGGTGGCCAGCAGGAGATTGCCGCAGGTGTTTGCAAGAAACGCTGCCGCGTGTGCAGCCGACGGAAAGACCATGCTCCCCGCCGGGAGCGGGCTTTCGGCCCGGAGCAGGCGGTGGTATTCGATGCAGGCGGTTTTACACGCAGACCGGATGTTTTTGGTGGCGTCCACCGCATAGGGATGGGTGGCGTCCACGCAGAGGGCGGCCCCCTGCAGCAGGGTGGTCATTTCCTCCGGCGTCAGCCGCCCGCAGTGGACGGTGACACCCCGCAGATGGCCCTGCTCTTCGGCTCCCAGCGGGGTCGCTACGCTGACGAGGACTTCGGCCCCCTGCGCGGCCAGCTGGCGGGAGAACAGACGGCCCTCGGTGGTGCCGCTGAACACGACGATCTTCATGCGCGATACCCCCTCGGTGTGACCATCTTTCCGCCCAGCTGCCGGGTGGCGGTGTTGCCGATGAAGACGGTGGTGAACATATCCACCGGGGCGGTTTCCAGTTCCGCCAGGGTCAGGATGCGGTGGGCCTGCCCCTCCCGCCCGATGTTCCGCACCAGCCCGCAGACGGTCTGCGGCGGTTTGCCGTGGTCCAGCAGGATGCGGACGGCTCTGGCCAGATAGTCCGGCCTGCCCTTGGAGGAGGGGTTGTACAGTGCGACGCAGAAATCGCCCATCGCTGCTGCCGCCAGCCGCCGCTCGATGACGGCCCAGGGGGTCAGCCGGTCCGACAGGGAGATGACGCAGAAATCGTGGGCCAGCGGGGCACCCAGCACGGCCCCGCCGCTGAGAGCCGCCGTCAGGCCGGGCACCACCTCCACGGCGACCTCCGGGAACTGCCCGGCCAGCTCCAGCAGGGGGCTGGCCATGCCGTAGACCCCGGCGTCGCCGGAGCAGACCAGCGCGACGACTTTGCCGCGCCGGGCCGTTTCCAGCGCCCAGCGGCAGCGGTCGATCTCCTGGGTCATGCCGGTGGAGTAATATTCTTTTTCCGGGAAATAGGGGCGCACAAGGTCCAGATAGACCGTATAGCCGCACAGCACCTCGGCTTGCGTTAAGGCGCTCTGCGCCTGTGCGGTCAGAAACTGCGGGCCGCCGGGGCCAAGCCCGACCACAAAAACGGTGTTCGTCATGAAAGAACCCTCCAATCTGGGGCAAAGGGGGAAAGGGCCAGCGCAAAGGTCACGCCGCCGCCCGCCTGTTTGGGGATGCGGATGCTCCCGCCGGACGCCAAAACGGCTGCCCGCTCGCAGACATTGTCCACACCGGTGACGTTCCGGACAAAGGCAGAAGGGGTAAAGCTGCCGGGGGCGGTCTGCAGCGCTTCGGCAGAGAAGAACGAGAGGCCCCACCGGTGCGCCGCGCAGAACGCAAGAAGCCCGGCCTCGTTCTGTTTCAGGTCGATGCTGGCGGCGGCCGCGATGCACTGCGGGGCCAGTGTGTGGGCGGCACAGAAGGCGGAAAAGGCGGCTTCCAGCTGCTCGGCCGTCGTCCCGCGCCGGCACCCGATGCCCAGCACCCCGATGCGCGGGGTCAGATGCAGGGCATTTCCGGCAGGGGAGAGGGTCAGGGCAAAGTCGGCAGCTTCCGGCGCTGGTGCTGCATTCACCCCGACCGGGGCCGGGCCTGCGATGGGAAACTCCGACCAGAATAAGACCGGCTCCCCGGCCAGCAGTTTCCCGCTGACGGTCTTGATGCGTTCGGGTTCCAGCACCCGGCAGTTGTGATGCCTTGCCCACTCGTCCACGGCAAAGAGGCCGTGGGCATCGGTGGCCGTGGTGATGACCGGGACGGCCCCGCAGAGGGCCGCGATGGCCCGCGCCAGATCGTTGGCACCGCCCAGATGGCCGGACAACAGCGGCACCGCAAAGTGTCCGCATTCATCCACGACCACGACCGCCGGGTCGCTGGCCTTGCTGCGGCAAAACGGCGCGATGGCCCGCACCGCGATGCCCACGGCCCCCACAAAGATCAGGGCCTCGTTTTGGGCAAACGCGGCGGCGGTCCACTCTGCCAGCAAAGGCCCGCCGTGCCCGCAGCGGGTCACAGGGCCGGGCAGCGCGCGCGCCAGTGTTTCTGCCAGCGCCAGCCCGGTCTCGGTAAAGGCGGCATAGGCGCGGCTCATGCGTCGGCTCCTTTGCGGAACTCCGTCGTGAAAGCGGGGTCGTAGAGTCGGCTGCGCTCATACCGGGTGCCGAGGAAGTCGCCCACCACGATGAGCGCGGTCTTGGTGATGCCCGCTGCATGGACGCTTTCGGCCAGCGTTCCCACGCTGCACCGCACGATCTTTTCTTCTGGCCAGGTGGCTTTGTAGACCACAGCGGCAGGCGTTCCGGGGGTGTAGGCCCCTTGCAGCAGAGCCTCCTGCACCTTGTCAACGAGACCGATGGAGAGGAAGATGACCATCGTAGCCCCGTGGGAAGCAAGGCGGGCCAGCGTTTCCCGTTCGGGCACCGGGGTGCGGCCCTCCATCCGGGTGATAATGACCGTCTGGCTGACGGTGGGCAGGGTGTACTCAGCGTTCAGTGCGGCCGCCGCGCCGCAGAAGCTGGAAACGCCGGGCGTGTCATCGTAAGCGATCCCGTCGGCATCCAGCGCATCCATCTGCTCCCGGATGGCTCCGAACAGGCAGGGGTCGCCGGTGTGGAGCCGCACGGTGGTCTTGCCGGCGGCTTCCATCTGCCGCAGCACGCCGAGCACCTGCTCCAGCGTCATCTCGGCGCTGTTGTAGATGGCGCAGCCCGGCTTTGCCAGCCCCAGCAGGGCCGGGTTGACAAGGCTGCCCGCATAAATGATGCAGTCGGCCCCCTGCAACAGAGCCGCGCCGCGCTGGGTGATGAGGTCCGGTGCGCCTGGCCCGGCACCAACAAAATGTACCATATTATCGCTCCTTCCAGTCGTTCAGGATCTGTGCCGCCGTTTCAGTCTGGCCCAGCGGGCCGTGCTGGTTCGAAAAGAGGATGGCACCCACCCGGAACGCCCCGGCGGCGCGGCGGTCCAGATGGAGCTGCACCGCCGCCAGCAGGCTTTCCAGCACCGGGGCGCGGAGGCCTGCCGCCTCCAGAAGGTCGAGGCAGGCATCGGTGGTGGCGGCTTCGAACAGGGCGCGGCAGGTCTCCCGGCTGGCCCCGCAGAGGGCGGCATGGGTGCAGAACAGCTCGGTGCGGCAGTCCGCCGTGTGGGAGTGGGTGTTCATGATGCCGCCCGCCAGCTTGCAGAGCTTGCCCACATGGCCCACGAGCAGCACGTCCTCAAACCCGGCAGAAGCGGCCATATCCAGCGTATCGCCGATGAAATTGGAGGTCTTGACGACCGGGATGGAAGCGAACGCCGGATAGGCCGTGCCAAGGTAGTCCAGCCCATAGTTGCCGGGAGCCAGGATGAGCCGCCGTGGCCCGGCTTCGGTTTGGACGCGCAGCGCCGCCTGGTTCATCTCCAGCTGGATGGTGTCCAGAATGGCCTGCTGGCTCATGGGCTCCACGATGCCGCTGGTGCCGAGGATGGACAGCCCGCCCGCGACCCCGATGTGGGGGTTGAAGGTGCGCCGGGCCACCTCTTCGCCGCCCGGAATGGAGAGGGTCACGGCGAAGCCGCCGGTGTAGCAGGCCGTTTCGGCCTCCCGCTGCAGGGCTTCGGCGATCATCCGGCGGGGGACGTGGTTGATGGCGGCTTCGCCTACGGGCTGGTCCAGCCCCGGCCGGGTCACCCGGCCTACGCCCGGCCCGCCCGCGATGCGGATCTCGGCGGTGCCGGGCAGCAGCTCCACCGTGGCGACGATGGGCAGGCCGGTGGTCACATCCACATCGTCGCCGCCGTCCTTTTCGATGGCGCATTCGGCCCCCGGCCCGTTGCGGCGGCAGAACAGCGGGGCTACCTCCACGACGATGCCCTTCGGTGTGCGCAGCGCCACCGTCTCCGGGGCCTTGCCGGTCAGCAGCAGCCGGGCCGCGCCCGCCGCGCCCAGCGCTGCACAGGTGCCGGTGGTGTAGCCGCAGCGCAGCAGTTTCTGCCCGCTGCGGACGTAGTGCTCGAATCTGGGTTTCGCAGGTTTCGGGGGGCCGAACAGCGCTTCGTACTGCTCCCGGCTCAGGCGGTAGAGGGTCTGGATGTTCTCCGGCGCAAAAGCCTCCTGGGGCGTCAGAACGCCGGAGACGCCCTGGGGGGAGACGCAGACCACGGCGTCCGCGATCTTCTGCGCCATGTCCAGCTCGTGCAGGCTGACGAGGACGGCAAGGTGCTGTGTGTGGGCCAGTGTTTGCAGGATGCTCAGCAGTTCGATCTTGCCCTTGATGTCCAGAAAAGACGTGGGCTCGTCCAACAGGATGACCTCCGGCTGCTGGCAGATGGCGCGGGCCAGCAGGATGCGCTGGCGCTGGCCGTCGCTGATGCAGTTGAAGTCCCGCTCCGCGAGAGCGGAAGCCCCCACCAGAGCCAGCGCGTCGCGCACGGCCTGCCGGTCTGCCTCGGAGAGGAGGCCCAGCCGCCCGGTGTAGGGGATGCGCCCGGCTGCGGCAAACTCGAAGCAGGTGGTCAGCTCGGTGCGGCGGGTGTGGGGGGGCATGAGGG
>ERZ835980.2112-NODE-2112-length-19088-cov-3.701046_pt1 | contig 19088 bp, 18 predicted proteins | sample MGYA00519943_ERZ835980 | MGnify/ENA primary metagenome ERZ835980 (study PRJEB31850, sample SAMEA3708791) | human gut metagenome | biome: human gut; feature: human-associated habitat; material: faeces | place: China | collected 2014 ... | reverse complement strand
TAAATTATATACTAAAAAGTCAAAAATTTAAAGAAAAATGCAATTGCCAGTTTCAATATCGTAGATACTACCAATAAATTCAACATTTTTAAATGTTGCAAAAGCTTGTTTTAAATTTAAAACTTCTGCTTTTACATTTAGTTCAATTGCTTTATCGTAATCTTTTTCATTTTTTATATTTTGAGATATTCTTTCAATTAATTTATTTACGTATCTACCACTTGCGTGATTTAGGCAAGATGAAACCGCACCACAATTTTTATGTCCTAAAACGACCACACAGGTAATGTTTAAATGCTCAATAGCATATTCAATGCTACCAAGCGCAAATTCATCAACAACGTTTCCCGCAACACGTACAACAAACAAATCGCCAATTCCTTGTTGAAAAATAACTTCAGGAATTACTCTTGAATCAGAACAAGTAACAATTAACGCAAATGGTGATTGACCATTAAGATAATTGGATATTCTTCTATTTTTAGAAACATCACCAATTATTCCACCCTTAACATATTGTTTGTTACCATCTTTTAATTTATTTATGATTGTTTCATTATTCATATTTTATTTCCTTATTATTATTGGTATTAAAAAACTATTGAATAATCAATAGCTTTTTTTTACTTTATTTTAAAATAAGATTAGCAAGGGCTGTTACTCCACCAAGTGCACCGAACACACCAGAAAGGATTGATCCTACCGCAAGGCTATATCCTGCATAAGCAAAAGTTTCCGTATTAGTGCTACCAAATCCAAGTACTTCACCGGTGTATGTTACCGAAGTTATTGTTGGAGTCATAAATACAAGGATTGCGGAAACGATAAAGCATACGCATACAACTAAACTTGCTAGTCTACGATTCTTAACAAATAATGCAATTACTGAACCTACTAGTGGTATAAATAATGCCACGATTAATAAATAAGACATATTAATTTTTGCACTACCACTTGCAAAGCCTAAAAATGAAGCTGAATTTAAAGTTTTTCCAAAAGCAACTTCAAAACCAGTATAAGTAACATCTGAACTATTATCAGATTTACTAATAACAAATGGCAAGAATGCCATAACAACTACAAGCACTGAAAATGCTAAATACAAATATTTTGCATATTTTGATGCAACACTTTTTTTCTTTTTTGATTTACCCATATTATTTCCTCCTTAGTTTTCCCATATTTTACCATAAACTTTAAAATAACAAAACGACAATACTCTGTAATTTGTTGATTCTTATTTTGAGTAAATTACTTTACCTAGTTGCATATTTTCTTCATTTCTAAATTCTAATAATTCTGATATTGTTACAAATTCAAATCCTTGTTTTTTTAAGTCATTAACAATAATCCTAATTGCTTCCTCATTAAAATTCTTGAAATCGTGGAATAGTAAAATGCCATTTTCTTTTACTTCTTTTTCTACTCTTTTAATGATTGTTTTAGTATCACAACACTGCCAATCTAGTGAATCAGCATTCCAAAGAATAGTTGGAAGTTTGATGTTATTTAAAATTTGCTTGTTAACTAATCCATATGGAAACCTAAATAGTCTCGGATATCTTCCGATTGTTTTAAAGACAATTGCTTGCGTTTTTTCAATTTCTTTTAATCCTTGCTCAAGCGATAATTTCCTGAAATCAGGATGTGAATATGAATGATTCCCTATTTCATTGCCATGATCATTTATGTATTTTAATTCATCTGCATATTTTTCAACATTACAGCCTAATACAAAAAAAGTTGCTTTTATGTTTAACTCATCTAATAAATTAACGATTTTTTTACTATTAAAACTTGGCCCATCATCAAAGGTTAAAGCAACTACTTTTTTGTTCGCAATGCTATTAATATTTTCACCTAAATAAGTACTTGAATATGCAAATTTAACTTTTTCCACATCGTTATTTGTGATGTATGTTGATAAATATGCTACAATTTCATCGTTATCAATAACTACATTAATAAAGCCTAAATCACTATTATTAATGTTATATTTGTTTTTCAATACACTATTTATTTTGGTAATAAGGTTATTATTGAAATAAACTCTTTTTTTGGTATTGACATCATAAACATAAGATTTAGTAATTTCGTTATTGTTAAATTTATAAGTAATTAAATAACTTATATAGTTTTTACTAACAAAACTTTCATATGTAGTTTTGGGAATAGTATGATAATTACTTTCAATCGTATCACAAGTTAATTTCATTGTTTCTTTTAGTTGCTCATCAACTTCATTATTGATACTTGGGTAATTAATTCTTGAGTTATCCTTAATTATTAATTCTTTATTTTCAACGTTGATTTCTTTTTTTGGTTCAATATTATTTTTACATGAAAAGATAAAAAATGTAAAAATTAATAATATTAATATTCTTTTTTTCATATTAGTATTGTTTGTTATATTTTAATTTTTAAACAAAGAAAAAAATGTTAAACCGAAATTTAACATTTTCTTCAAAAGTTATAAAGTTATTTTGTCATTTTTACAATTGATATTGCATCGGAAATAGTTTTTTCGTATGCTTCCATACCATATTTATCTACTTCAGCTTTGTTCTTTTCACCATGGGTTAAGCAACCAGCACCACCGATACAACCACCAAGGCAAGCCATACCTTCAATGAAGTTGCCATCTAATAAGTTTTTGTTTTTCTTTAATAGAGCAATCTTACATTGTTCGATACCATCGCAAGTAACAGCTTTTAGGTCAAAATCAGTAATATTGTTTTCTTTAAGTGCTTCTTTTACAGCATCAGATAATCCACCTGATCTTGCAAAAATTCTTCCATAGTATGAAGCATTATCAAGAATATCTTCTTCAAAAGTAGTGATATCAAATTCTCTACTATCGAATAATGCTTGTAATTCTTCAAATGTTAATACATTATCAACGTATTTCTTTACTTCTTCTTGTTGTATTTCTTTTTTCTTAGCTGTGCAAGGACCAATGAAAATTACTTTACAAGTTGGATCATTTTCTTTTAAATATTTGGCAATTGTTGCCATTGGAGATAAATTATGAGAAATGTGTTGTACTAAATTAGGAAATTCGTTTTTAATGTATGTAACGAATGCAGGACAACAACTACTAGTTAAGAATCCTTTTTCTACTAGTTCAAGTGATTCAGCGTGTGCTACCATATCAGCACCTAGTGCAGCTTCTACTACGGTGTAAAAGCCTAATTTCTTTAGTGCGGTGATAACTTGGCCAAGTTTAGCGTAGTTAAATTGACTTGATATTGATGGAGCAACTACGGCATATACTTTGTATTTTTCGTTATTGTTGCTTTTCTTCAAAATATCAATTGCATCAACAATCATTGATTTATCAGATATTGCGCCAAATGGGCATTGATATACACAAGCACCACAGGCAATACATTTATCATCGTTGATTTTTGCTTCTTTGTTTTCACCCATTGAAATAGCTTTAACTTTACAAGCAACTTCACAAGGGCGTTTATAATTGTGAATGGCACTATAAGGGCATACTTTTGCGCAAGCGCCACATTCAACACATTTTGTTTTATCAATATGTGCTACGTGATTATCATCAAAAGAAATGGCACCACGTTTACATGCATCTTCACAGCGGTGAGCAAGACAGCCACGACATGCGTTAGTTACTTCATAACCACCCATTGGGCATTCATCACACGCTATATCGATTACTTCGATAACGTTTTTGTTGTTACGATCGCCACCCATTGCAACTTTTACTCTTTCAGCAATAATTGCACGTTCTTTGTATACGCAACAACGCATAGTTGGAACCTTACCAACAATAATCTTTTTAGGAATATCTAAAATATTTTCAGTAAGGGTATTATCCCAAGATTCTTTTGCTACTTCTTTTAGCACTTGATATTTTATATATTGAACTTTTGTATCAAATTTTTTCATTATATCACCTTTAGAAATAACTAACCTTAATTCGTTTTCCCATTAATTTTAGATACTTGGTTAGTTCTTCAACTAAATTCATTTTAATATTGAAATTAATTGGTAAATCAGGATTTTGGTGAGCAGGGTTTATTGCACGACCAACATAGAAATTAATATCAGTAGCCTCTTCAAATAATAATCTACTAATTAAAGAAGCACCGTCTTTTTTGAAACACCAATCATCATATAGTTTGTTTTCACCAACATAATCTTTGGCATATTCTACTACTTTGTTTATTGTTATTACGCCTTCAGTTACTAAATCAACGCCTTCGATTTCGGCAGTTGGTGGAACATCAGAGTTTTCAAAGTTCAATGAAGCTCTTATTGGTTTTCCTAGATATTTTGCGGCAATAGATGATGTTGTACCACCACAAACAATATGTTTACCTTCTTTGGCAAAGAATAGTGCCATCATACGGTCATTATCATTACGATCTGATGGAGGACCAAATAAAATATTTACTGGTTCACGTTTCCTAATCTTTATGATGCAAGCAGTTGCATCATCACCAGGTTTTCCACCATACAATCGATTACATTCATCAATCAACATTGTTGACATTGTTTTGGCAGTATAACCACCACAATTGATAACTCTTATATAATTGGCAATATCAGATAATTTCCAACCAAAGTTATAGGCAATTCCTATACCTGCATGAGGACATCCATCACTCATTGATGCAAGTACATCACCTTCTTGTAGTCTTAATTGGGTTTTATAAATTTTCTTACCACCCATTATTAATTCTGTTTTAGGATAATTGTAGACTTCATCATTTCTAATTAGGATGATTTGCGGATTGTCATATTGGATTAATTCGGCTTCTTCATTATTCTTTATGTGAATTATTGAGAAAGTTGAATAAGCAACCCCACGTACTGAACAAATTGGTAAAGTAGCAGCAATCGTATCTACACAAGATTCTAGCGATAATCCTGCTGAAATCATTGTAGAAATGATTTTAGAAGTTAATGTAGATAAGATACTCGCTTTTACGCCACTTCCTAAACCATCTGCAAGTACGATAATTGTTGATCCATCTTCTTGTTCAATAATATCAATGTGGTCACCACATAACTCTTCACCATAGTGGTTAATGCTTTTGTAACCAATATCTGCACATAAATTATTCATCGCTAATAGACTCCTTTAATTTAGTTAAAGCAATCTTAGTTTCCGCCGCCGTTTCACCTAATAATGAAGCAATTTCTTGAACAATACGCATTTGTTTATCAACAACTTTATCCGCAATTTCTACCGTTTGTTTACTGATTGTCTCTTTCTTTTCTTTTTCAAGAGCTGCTTCAGTAACATCACGCATAATGCAAATCATCATATGATAGTTAGTATCATAAATTATGCTTTGTTCTACGTATTTATCATATTCGGCTAAATATACTTTTTCATTACGAATATTACGCTTAGTTTCTAAAACTTTAGTAAAAGGTACTGGATCTAATATTCTTACAACTTGGTCACCTAAAATATCTGAATCATTTCTAATATTCATAATCTTTTTAGCTGCACCATTGATTTGTTGTACTTCTAGTTTTTCATTTACTACAATTAATCCATTAGGGGTATTACTAACGATGCAATCGGAAAAGCTTTCTGCTTTTTCTTTTAAATATGGAAGGCACATTGAAATTTGCGCTTTTCCTTGATATATTGCGACTGCTTTCTCACGACATGTATTGTATCCACAAGAACCACAGTTTAGTTCATCACTTGGTTTTGTTTTATTCATTTGTTTTAGGATTTGGGTTATTTCTTCTTCGCTTGGTTTGTTATTATCTATTTTAATAGGAGAAAAATTTTTATAATAGTACATCTTATCAAGTTGTTCTACATCAAAATCTTTAGCACTAGCGTAGTGGGTTACTAATAGATAGTCTTTGATATGTGAACAATGATGTTTTTCGATAATAGGACCAGCTATACAACTTCCAACACAAGCTGACATTTCAATAAAACATTTTGAAATTTTACCGCTTTCAATATCCTTTAATGCCGCAATACAGTTTTCAACCCCATCTATGGCCATGTATGTGTAACCTTTTGCATCACATTCCATAGTTTTTAAGATACCACCGGTAGTAGGGAATAATCTAGTTTTACCTTTTGCGATTTCTTCACTATCTTGAGTTTGTTCAATTACAATTCCTTCTTCTTTTAACCAATTTGATAATTCTTCAAAGGTTAAAACACAGTCAACAATTCCTTCATAGCGATCTGCTTCATCTTTTTTAGCAACGCAAGGGCCAATGAATATTGTTTTTGCGCCAGGAATTCTTTTCTTAATATCGCTACAATGAGCTTGCATAGGGCTCATTACATTAGCTAAATATTGTAATTCATTAGGAAAGTATTTTTGAATTAATAAATTTACTGAGTGACAACATGAAGAAATCAATATTTCGTGATTACCTTCGTTTAATAAGCGATCATATTCTTTTTTTACAAATGTAGCACCTATAGCGGTTTCTTCAACATCATAAAAGCCTAATTTTTTTAAAGCATTACGAATAGCTTCTATACCAATTCCGTTATAATTAGCTATAAATGATGGCGCAATACTAGCAACAACTGGTGCTTTAGACATTAGTAGTACTTTAGCTTTTTCTACACCATCAACAATTTCTTTGGCATTTTGAGGACAGATTACAAAACATTGTCCACAAAGAATGCATTCATTATCTATAATATGTGCCTGATTTGCCGAAAATCTAATTGATTTTACTGGGCAGTGTCTTATACATTTATAACAGTTTTTACAATTTGATTTCTTTAATGTTAGGTACTTAGACAATTTACTCACCTCAAATTAATTTAAATATGGAACTATTTTTTCATTCCAAAATTTTTCAATTCCATCAACAGTAACACCTGTGTAAACTTGATCATTAACAAAGATAGTAACACCGATACGGTTACATTTTCCCGCACAGAAACTTCCTGATAAAATAATCTTGTCCCACAAATCTTCTGTTTCAATTTTTTTGTTTATGTATTCAACAATATCGGGAGCATGCTTTAAAAAGCATGAACTCCCAACACAAACTTTTACTTCTACCATTATTTTAATTTTTCAACAACATTCTTTTCGAAGAATTCGTTAACTTGGTCGGGTGTTAAAGAGAATAATTCATCATTTACTTTAACGCAAACACCATTTTGACATTTTCCCATGCAGAATGTTCCGCTTAATTCAACCTTATCATTTAAATTGTTTTTTGCAATTAAGTATTGTAGTTGTTCAACAACTTGTCTTGAACCTTTAATATGGCATGAGCTACCAATACAAACAGTAATTTTAATCATTTTCTATTCCTCCGTTTTTTATTCGTAATCTACAACATTAACCCAAGAAAGTAAGAACTCTCTTTCTTTTTCGTTACCCTTAACTGATTGAGAAGCAGCAACGATTGGCAACCATTTTTGAATGTCTTTTTTAGTAACATTTCCTTTTTTAGCATATAAATCAAGATACTTTTCCGCACTTGTAATGTCACCTGATAGCCAGAATAATAAGTAAGTTCTTGCGGCATCAGCACATGGATTACCTTGAGTAGCATGTGACCAGTCGATAATATATGGTTTATTATCTTCAGAGATTATGATATTTGAAGGGTTGAAGTCACCATGGCAAAGTGAATTACCCTTTGGCATACTTTCAAGTCTTGTATGCAAATCATATTTAGTTGTTGAAGCAATGTCAGCCATATTAATCTTACGATTCATCTTGTCTTTTAATTTAGTTAATAAAGGGCAAGTATTTTTTTGAGTAGCTAATTGAATATCCACAAATTGTTCAAGATATTGATCTTTCTTTTCTGGATATTTTTCCATTAATTGAAGAAGAGTATATCCTTTGATATATTCAGTTATAATAGCCCATTTACCATCAATCATAGTAACTTCTTTGATTTTTGGTACATTAATAGGTAATTCTTCTACTCTAGCTTGATTTAATGCTTCATTTAAAATGTCGGCTTTTGAGTATTCTTTATTAAATACTTTTACACAATTGTTTTCATCACAATAAATTGTTTTTGCATTTCTAATAGCAATAATTTTTTCAAGATTCATATTCTTCTCCTCACTTTCTATTTATTAATCGTTCTGTTCTTTTTATATGCACGTTTAAAATCATTTTTATCTTCAGGAATATAACTTTCTAGATCTTGAACTGGAACAGGTTTTTCAACAAATTCTTTACCATAATAAGCATTTAAGTACATTTGTTTGATTTCACTCATTAATGGATAACGAGGGTTAGCACCTGTGCATTGGTCATCGAATGCTTGTTCAACCATTGCGTCAAGTCTATTTAAGAAGTCTTTTTCATCTGGAACATAATCTTTAATAGTAGGTTTAATACCAATCTTAACTTTTAATTCATCAATTGCTTTGATTAAATTGTTAACTTTTTCTTCGTCAGTATTTCCACCAAGACCTAAATAATCAGCAACTTCTGCATATCTTTGCATTGTGTGAGGGTGATCATATTGAGGGAATGTACCCATCTTAGTTGGAACTTCGGCAGAATTGAATCTAATTACTTCATCTAACATCAAGGCATTAGCAACACCGTGAGGTAAATGATGGAAGGCACCAAGTTTGTGAGCCATTGAGTGACATACACCTAGGAAGGCATTTGCGAAAGCCATACCAGCCATTGTTGCGGCATTAGCCATCTTTTCACGAGCAACAGGGTCATTAGCACCATTGTTGTAAGCTCTTGGTAAGTATTCGAATATCATCTTTAATGAACGTAAAGCTAAACCATCTGTATAGTCAGTAGCCATAATAGATGCATATGCTTCTAAGCAGTGTGATACAGCATCGATACCTGATGCAGAAGTTAATCCTTTAGGAGCTGTCATATGGAAGTCAGCATCAACGATTGCCATCTTAGGAAGTAATTCATAGTCAGCTAATGGATATTTAACACCAGTAGTTTCATCAGTGATTACCGCAAATGGTGTAACTTCTGAACCTGTACCTGCAGATGTAGGAACAGCGATAAAGTAAGCTTTTTCACCCATCTTAGGGAAAGTATAAATACGTTTACGAATATCCATGAAACGCATTGCCATATCTAAGAAGTCTACTTCTGGATGTTCATATAATACCCACATAATCTTGGCAGCGTCCATTGCAGAACCACCACCTAATGCGATAATGCAGTCAGGTTGGAATGATTTCATTTGTTCAGCACCACGTTTAGCACATGCTAATGTTGGGTCTGGTTCAACATCAAAGAATACTGTGTATTCCATATTCATTTCTTTTAATTTTTCAATAATAGGGTTAGCATTTCCGTTTGTATATAAGAATTTATCTGTTACGATGAATGCACGTTTCTTATGCATAACATCTTTTAATTCTTGAAGTGCTACAGGTAAGCAGCCTTTTTTGATGTATACTTTTTCTGGAGCTCTAAACCAAAGCATATTTTCCCTTCTTTCTGCGATAGTTTTAATATTTATTAAGTGTTTTACACCTACGTTTTCAGATACACTATTTCCACCCCAAGAACCACAACCAAGTGTTAGAGATGGAGCAAGTTTAAAGTTGTAAATATCACCTATACCACCTTGAGATGAAGGTGTATTAACAAGAATACGGCAAGTCTTCATACGTTTTGCGAATTCTTCTAATTTAGCTTGTTCAGTAATAGGGTTTAGATAAATTGAAGAAGTATGTCCATAACCACCATCAGCAATTAAATGTTCTGCTTTTGCAAATGCATCTTCGATATCTTTAGCACGATACATTGCTAGAACTGGTGATAATTTTTCATGAGCAAATTCTTCTGATAATTCAACTGATTCAACTTCACCAATTAAAATTTTTGTACCTTCTGGAACAGTTACACCAGCAAGTTCAGCAATTTTAGCAGCTTTTTGACCAACAATCTTAGCATTAAGTGAACCATTGATGATGATAGTCTTTCTAACTTTGTTAAGTTCTTCTTCATTTAAGAAGTAGCAACCACGTTTCATGAATTCACATTTTGCAGTTTCATAAACACCATCTAATACGATAACTGATTGTTCAGATGCACAAATCATACCATTATCAAATGTCTTAGAATGAATGATTGAGTTAACAGCTAAAACGATATCAGCAGAATCATCAATAATTGCAGGAGTGTTACCAGCACCTACACCAATTGCAGGTTTACCAGAAGAGTAAGCAGCTTTAACCATACCAGGACCACCTGTTGCAAGGATAACGTCTGCTTCTTTCATAACTGCATTAGTTAATTCCAAACTAGGTACATCTATCCAACCGATAATGTCTTCAGGAGCACCAGCTTTTACAGCAGCTTCAAGAACTACTTTTGCGGCAGCAATAGTAGAGTTCTTTGCTCTAGGGTGTGGACTAATGATGATACCATTTCTTGTCTTTAAAGCAAGTAAAGTTTTGAAGATAGCTGTTGATGTTGGGTTAGTTGTAGGAACAACTGCAGCAACGATACCCATAGGTTCTGCAACTTTCTTTAAACCATAAGCTTTATCTTCTTCAATTACACCGCAAGTTTTTACATTACGATATTTGTTATAAATGTATTCTGAAGCGTAGTGGTTTTTAATTACTTTATCTTCAACAACACCCATACCAGTTTCTTCAACTGCCATTTTTGCAAGTTCAATACGTGCCTTGTTAGCTGCAAGTGCGGCATTTAAGAAAATCTTATCTACTTGTTCTTCTGTATATGTAGCATATACTTTTTGAGCTTTTTTAATTTTTTCTAATCTAGCTGATAATTTTTCTAAACTATCAACAATTTCATAATTTTTTTCCATGTAAATTACACTCCTTTTCAATTATTATTTATTTCGACAGCTAATGTTATTAGTAGTGATACAATATCAACATTTCTTATTTTTACATCATTTGGTATATTTAATTTTTGATCTGTAAAATTAAGAATTCCCTTGACACCACAATTTATTATTTCATCACATACACTCTGAGCACTATCATGAGGTACACAAATTATTGCCATTTTAACATCATTCGTTAAACAGAAGGATGACATTTCATCAATTGATAAAATCTTTTTATCGTTGATTGTCCTTCCAATCTTTTCAGGGCTATTATCAAATATGCCTACTATTTTAAACGAATTTTCGTTAAAACCATGATATTTTGCAAGTGCACTTCCTATTTTACCGGCTCCAATTATCACAACATTGATAAGTTTATCATCAAAGATTAACTTGTTCAAATCAGATTTTAGATTACTAACTTGATATCCAACTTTAGGTTTACCCTTTCCGGATATTAGATTTAAATCTTTTCTAACCTGAACTTCACCTAACCCTAATTGTTGGGCAATTGTTGTTGATGATATTAGACCATCTTCATCTATTTTATTCAAATAGTTCAAATAAATAGGGATACGTTCTATAACAGACTTAGGAATTGTTTTATAAATCATATCTTTAACTACCTTTCGCTAACATTATACTACATTTTTTAAATATTTGCAAATATCAAAAAAGTATATCGATATATCAATATCGATATACTTTTACTTTTTAGAGTAAAATTAATTAATATTACGCTTACTTTCACAAAGCTTTGTAATGAATTCTTGATCCAACTTACTAAGTTTATAATTAGAACGATAAATTAACAAATCTTTATATTCCTTAGTGTTATCTATACATTCTTTTTGAACTAATCCATAACGGTCTAATAACCTTTTTGATACTGGTGAAACCCACATAAAGGTTTCTTCATTGTTTGCAAGTAGTTCAAATTGGCTAGCTCTTTCAAAAACAAAAATTCTTCTACTTACTTCTTCTGATAATTCTGTTTTTACTAATTCATTGGTTGAAAGTGATGGAACATACGGATCACCATGAGCAATTTCAATAAAATCTTTTAAATCAGAATAATGAATTTCTTTGTTTTCCGCAAGCGCACTATTTTTATTAAAGATTAAAACATATTTAAATTGATTAATCAATTCACATTTTAATTCTTTCTTTTCAATGATATCTTTAAAATAGCGGTCATGATTAATATAATAACGTAAAATACCTAAATTGTATTCTTCATTTATTACATTGTTTATAACTCGATAAGCGTTAGTTTCTTTATAATATACTTCAGCATTATCAATATTATTTAGACATTTTGAAAATTCAACAAAGGCATCAGAAATGTAACTTGCTCTTGGAACGGATATTGAAAAAACATTTTTCTTTTTTTGATATTTAAATATCTTTTCCATATCATCAATTTGTCTTAAGATTCTTTTCGCATAGTGGATTAATTGTTCACCTTCAGGTGTAACAATCATTCCTTTAGAATTACGCTCAAAAATAGTGATGTTAAGGTCGCTTTCTAGTTCCTTGATGGCTCTTGAAACATTGGGTTGAGCAACATATAATTTTTCAGCTGCTTTACTGATAGAACCGGTTTCTGCCACCATTATTGCATATTTTAAGTGTAAAAAATTCATATTTCCTCCTACATCACTTTATTTAGATGAACATTGCCATCTAAGTCTTTCCATATTATATAATTATCTTCAATAATCATATAACCGTGATAACCATCTTCTTTAGGAATTGATACTGAACCACAATTCATATAAACGATATCATTTATTTCTTCAAAGCATTGAACATGAGTGTGACCACATAATAAGATATCACCTTTATTTAGGGGTGGTAAATTATTTTTATTGTAGAGATGTCCATGAGTAACAAAAATAGTCTTTTTACCTATGGCAAGTAGTAAATAATCGGCTAATATTGGAAATTTTAAAACCATTTGGTCTACTTCACTATCACAGTTACCACGTACACTAACGATTGGTGTTGTTAACTCATTTAATATTTTGATTACTTCTTTAGGATTATAATCTTTAGGTAAGTCGTTTCTTGGACCATGATACAAAATATCACCTACTAAAATAATGCGATCTGGCATTTCTTTATTTATACGTTCTAGGAGTTTTTTACAATAAAATGCCGAACCATGAATATCTGATGCAATAAATATTTTCATAATAATCACCTACTTTTCATATTATACCATATTTTAGTTTATTTTAAAATACATTTGTTTTGTAAATCAATAAAAAAACTGACCTAAGAAGGTCAGTCAAGGTTATTTTCGAACAATAAAGAAATTTGTTGCGGCAAGAGTAGCAAATGAAAAGTCGTTTGCGCCGTATTGCTTAAGTGAATAAGCAAAACCAGGATTTGCTTCATTACCTATCAAAGCATTTGCAACCGTATTACCAATTAAAAGATTTAAATCTTCAGCTGAACCAATTTTGAAAACAAAATCTAAAGTATTAAAGAAATCAGCTGTATCAGATGATTTTAAATTGTTAATGGTAATATCTTTATGTAATACACTATACGAAAAAGCCGTTTCACCTTTTTGGATTGTTACGATTGAAGAAATATACAATTTCTTTGGTGCATATTTTTTCAAGAAGTTAAAGGGAAACTTTTTAGCATTATCAAATAATGGTGTTAAATCTAATTCTAATATTATATTTAGATCAGCACTTCCATTATCTTGTACTTGGTAAATTTCTAATTCAAGTATTCTAATAGCAACTTCTTTTCCAGCAACGCTAATTTTCCCCCCAGTTTGTTGGTGTAAAATGATTTGGGCGAGGGCTCCAAGTTGTTGTGATGAAATCATCATAAACTTATTTAATGTTAAATCACTCTTACTAAGATTTACAGTATAACCATTATAACCAGTTCCTTCTTCATAGGTTACAAAATCAACAATTGATTTATCAATTTCGGTTTTAGCATCACTGTAATCACTATCTTTAATTGGAAACATACATAATTCTTTTTGATTAACTTCTTTACTAAGAGTCTTTAACTGACTCACCGTATTAAATAAATCAATGTTATAAGTTTTACGAACATAAACATAGCCAACAACGATGACAATAGCAATTAGTCCAACTAAAGCAATTAAGTTAATAATTAATCTTCTTAATAATCTCATAAATACTCCACTTTCTCTAGGTGCACTAGGATTTCTCATTTTCTTTCCTCTTTTTTCATATTATTGACATTTTTTATCTAAATATACTAAATTATATATTTTTAATTAGATAAGAAACGACTTCCTTAATAAGGAAGTCATTTAATCTTCAACCCATCATAGACATTATACTACATTGTCTTATCTAAATCAAGCAAATATAATTTTTATCTATAGTTCGTTATCAATTTCAGCATTACAAATAGCTATTTCTAAATTGCCATTTTTTGCTCTAAGTTCATCAATAAAGTCTTTTTCAGATGTATCTTCTTTTAAACAACACCATACTTTATTTTAATTAAACTTCCTAAATTAGTAGTTTTAATACTTTGAATTTTATGATAATTTGTGTATTTGTTTATAGGCTGTGCCATATTTAGAAAAAGGTGTTTTAAATATTTTCTCACTTGATAAATATTTTGTAAAATCATAAGGAATTGAAAAAGGTACTTTAAGTTCCATCAATACTAAATTATTGGGTAATAATTTAATATCACTAATTGATGGTAACAAATTAACATTTTCAGTACAATACTTTATATTGGTATCAAAAGTTATTCTAATTTGTTTATCAGTTTTAAAGTAATATGCTTCTCTTTCATATGATAAAAACATCTTAGGAGTTAATCCCCCATAAAAGTCATTAAAGTATTTAATTTCTTTATCAATTTGGGTTTCAGCACACTCAAAAAAACTATTATTTAAAACATATTTATAAGCAATTTTTTCCCTTCTTTTATAGACAATATGATCATATTTTTTCTTTAGTTCAACATACACACTACTATCTAAAGTAGGTTTATCATATGAACGAATTCTTAGTTTTTCTTTATAAATAGGCTTTTCAATTGATTTTCTAATTAGTTCAAAATTATCAGTATCATAATAAATATTATAAATTGTGCTCTTATAAAACACATCTTTTTCAACCTTATCACTTAAATAATTCATTAAGTTAATATACTGATTTATGGTAATTAGATATTTTATTTTATGCCTTTTAAAACTTTTTTCCATACTTATCACCTTTTCTAAACAAATTATAACATTCAAAACTTAAACATACTTTAAATTAAAAAATAAAAAAAGCCAGTATAACTGACTTTTGAAATTAGACTAAGAACCAAAGTAATACCCCTATCACAAATGATAAAACATTAGCTAATATTGCATAAGAAATAATCCATTTCTTAGTTCCGTCTTTTCCTCTTTTACATAATAATCGATAAACAACCGCTTCAACAACCACAATTAATAATTCAATAAGAATATAGTAATAGATATAAAATACTGATTTACCATTGAAATAAGCAGTAAGATTTAAAGCAAGATTTAAACCTATTTGTGTAACGGCATTAGTTGTTGCAATTATAACAAATGATTTTTTATCAAACTTAAACAATAATGCTAGTAATAACTCAATTCCTAAAGTAATAAGTAATCTCAACACAAATGTTAATATTTCTTTTCCATATTTATATGACTTTTCTAATACAATCTTCTTCTCTAATGTAATTGAAGTATTTTTATAATCCTTCATATCATATTTAAAATAAGAATGAAAGGCATAAGTTTTAGTTTCTTCAGTAAGATAATATTCATTACTTACTTTATCATAGATAATTAAAATGAATTCAGTTGGCCACATGTAACCACTTTTGATTAACAGATCAGTACTATTTGAATAAAATGATGAAATATCACACAAATACCATCCTTCTGGTAAAGTGACATTATTATATACGATAGTTAAATCTTCAACATCTCCAAAACTTGTTTCACCATAATGCCTGTCACTTGTATCACCTGGAATAAATGAATGATGTGGTCCCATATATTCTTTATATTTAGTTGCATATGCGACGATATAATCAGATTTAGGCAAATTACAAATTTCTATTTGCATATCAGGTTTAGGCCCCGTATCTGCATGTACTACCACACTTGTTGACATAAAAAACGTAAAGATAGCCATAAATATACTTAAAGAAACAATTACTTTTTTCATACCTTTTCTCCTTATTTCATTTACTAGTATTATATCATTATATTCACGTTTATTCAACTATTTATTCTAAATAATAGAAAAATCAACCATAAGTAGATTTACAAAGGATATTCTTAATTGATATTATTCCATTTTTTAATTTCGTTAGATAACTCATTAATTTTTGACTTTAAATCATAAGAATCTAACGATTCGTCATTCATACAAGCAACTAGTTTTTTTGCAACCTTAACTTTTTCGTTTGAAAAGTTTTTTTCTTCCTCTTTAATATAATCTGGAAATTTTTCATACAAACCTATATTTTGTTTATTAGTATTGTATATTAAATTAATATCTTTTTTTGTAATATAATTTTCAATTTCTTTCCCCTTTGTAATCCAACAACAAAGTCCTTTATTACTAAATTCTTGTTGGATTCTTAATTTAGTTTCATTTATTTTGCAAGATTCGTCATTTTTATCACTATCAATAACAATAGCAGAATTCCTATTTGTTAGTAATATATTAATTAAATCTGTCATCTCTTGATCAGTAGTATAATGATATAAATTTTTCCCACCATAATATGCAAATTGGTAATGAACATTTTCTAATAAGTCTGAATTATTAATCTCTAGCCATTTCCTAATGTATATTCTATCTGATGGTCCCTCTACCCATATTATTCCATTGGATTGAAAAAGATCACTGGCCTTGACATCCAAGTCATCTAAAATAGCCACTTTATCAAGATAACTATCTACTTCACTTATTTTTGAAATATAGTTCCTTTTTTCTATATGGTAAATACTTGCATTTTCTTTTCCATAAAACACGTTTATGGCGATGTGAGAATGCGTTGTTAAAAATATTGTTAAATCTTCTTTTGTTGCAATTTCATAAATATAGCTAAATAGCCTTCTTTGTAATGATGGATGCAAATTATTTTCAAGTTCCTCAAAAAGAAAAATGCATTTATTATTAGCTTCTTTTCTTAAAACTATTAAACATAATAGAACCATAATAATAGTTTTTAAACCACTTCCCATTTTGGATAAAGCATATCTATTACTATTTTCGTTCAAATAAAGTTCCCACTTAGAATCATCTCCGATTTTTATTTGTTGAACTTTTATGCCTGTATATTCAGAATCTGGAAAAAGAATATGATTTAAGTCATTAAGTAATGTTTCTTCAATTATTCTTTCATCCATTGTGCTATTGTTTAGATATGATGATATTTTTGCAGTCACGCCTTCCCCAGTGGATTTAACAATATTGCAATCATCATTTTCAGGATAAATATTTCTCTCTGCACTAATTTTAAACACTTTAAAATTCTCAATATCACTAATCAAAGCCTCTGCAACACTATCCCAATCATTTTTTCTTGCTTCACCCATTTCAAAATTATTCATTTTATGGCAATAAGATACTGAATTATCCTTAAATGAATTTGATTCTTGTCTTGAGAAAGAATACCAAAAATCTCTATTATTAAATTTCATTCCATATTCTAAAACAGATTCGTTATTATTAGAACTAACAAAATAATGATTTTTACGAAAAACTTGTTGTAATACTATATTAGTTAGTTTTTGACAAATAAATATATTTTGGGGTATAATTTTTAAATTTTGATTTTCATTGATAATATACTCTATAACATCTAAGCAACTAGATTTTCCACTATTGTTTTTACCTATAAAAACATTCACCTTTTTAATGTTATTTATTTTATTATCAGTAGAAAAACTTTTATATTCATCAAATTTTATTCCTTTTATATCAAACATAGCTTTCCTCCATTATGAATATATTATGTTTTTTAAAATTCACGTACAATATATATTATTAAATGCATTTTGCTTTCTTACTTATCTTATTTATTAATTATTTAATATTTAGGCTTTAAATGAAACATTTCACATATTGTTAAATACGCTGCCTTTTTCTTTGCAAATTTTTTCGAACTTCCATCTATAACAACTGTAATTTTTTCATCTTTTAGTTTACATTGGCATTCCCATACTTGCTTACCATTTTCATCATATTTCGGTCCATTATAAGAATAATTAGGCACAGAAATATATTTTTTTTGAGCTAATTCTTGTAAAGTATTGATGGCATTGTTCAAATCCAAATTTTTAGGGAGTTCATCTTTCATAGTAGATAATTCATTATTTTTTTCCAAATCATCGCATGCCTTTTTTGCAACATTTTTCTTTGCTTCACGCATGTTATGTCCATTAGCAACATATTTCTTGTTGCCTCTTTTGGTAAATAATTCCAAGTGTGCTTCAAATGAGCCATTTTTTAACTTATCAAAAAGATATTTTGGATCTTTATTGTTCTGTTTTTGATCCCAGACTTGTATTATCCCGATATAATCTTTATAATCAGAAATATTTTTACTTAAGTAATTATAAATATCTAACATTCTTATAACTGATTTTTCTAAAATGGTTTGATTCCAATTTGAATCAATAGCAATGGCTCCTAAGATAGCTTCAAATAAATCTTCTTTTATAGAAGGCTCATTGTTTTTTAGAGCTTTAATATCGCCACTTTCAACTAATAAAAAATTTTTACATCCAAGTATTTCAACACGTTTTGCTAGCATTTCTTTATTAACTAATTGTTCTTTAATTTTAGTTAAGCTTCCTTCACTATCAAAATTTTTTACGCTAAAGTCATTATTTACAGATCCATATTTATCTATCAAAATTTTTGTTACGTAATAATCTAACACTCTGTCTCCAATAAATTCAAAGATTTCGTTATTCTCTCCGCCATGCTCATGACCATATGAGCGTCTAGTAAATGCTTGAAATAACAAGTTTTTATTTTTGAAAGAATAACCAATTTTTGTTTCTACATTTTTTAAATTGTCAGTTTGTTTGTTCACTTTATTTACCCCATATATTTACTATTAAAGAAGTCAAACAAAAAAAGTTTCTTGCAAACATTATAAATAATTTTGACTTACATTTATAACATTTAAATTTTGCGTCATCAAATGATATTTAACATCTTCATATATATTATACACTATTCATGAATTGATATCAATCAAAAGTATAATTTATGCAT
>ERZ835980.2111-NODE-2111-length-19096-cov-3.396460_pt1 | contig 19096 bp, 16 predicted proteins | sample MGYA00519943_ERZ835980 | MGnify/ENA primary metagenome ERZ835980 (study PRJEB31850, sample SAMEA3708791) | human gut metagenome | biome: human gut; feature: human-associated habitat; material: faeces | place: China | collected 2014 ... | reverse complement strand
TCTGCTTTGCAATATCTCTTGCCAGCAATACCATATCAGAATCGCTTACATGTTCAGGAACTACCATCACACGAATTTCTCTACCCGCCTGAATAGCAAATGTCTTATCTACACCCTTATGAGCATTGGCAATATCCTCAAGCTTCTTAAGTCTTGTAGTATAAGTCTCCAAGGTCTCTCTTCTTGCTCCCGGCCTTGCAGCAGAAATAGTATCTGCAGCCTGTACCAAAAGTGCAATCAATGACTCAGGTTCAACATCTCCATGATGTGACTCCACAGCATTGATAACAATTGCTGATTCTTTGTATTTTCTACACAGATCAGCACCGATCTGAACATGCGAACCTTCCATCTCATGATCCAGGGCTTTACCTATATCATGAAGTAATCCAGCACGCTTTGCAACCTTGATGTCGACACCTATTTCACCGGCCAATAAACCACACAACTGAGCTACTTCAACTGAATGCTTAAGGGCATTCTGTCCGTAGCTTGTTCTAAATTTCAACTTACCAAGAAGTCTCACTAACTCTGGATGAATTCCATGTATTCCTACCTCAAGGGTAGCCGCCTCGCCCTCTTCACGCATCATAGTTTCAACTTCCTTCTGCGCTTTCTCAACCATCTCTTCGATCCTGGCCGGGTGAATTCTTCCATCCACGATGAGTTTCTCAAGTGCAATTCTAGCTACCTCTCGTCTTACAGGATCAAAGCTTGATAAAATAACTGCCTCAGGAGTATCGTCTATTATCAGATCTACTCCAGTAAGTGTTTCGAGAGTACGAATATTTCTACCCTCTCTACCAATTATTCTACCCTTCATCTCGTCGTTAGGCAACTGAACTAATGAGATCGTTGTCTCTGAAATGTGATCAACAGCACATCTCTGTATTGCGTTGACAACATACTCTTTCGCCTTCTTGTTCGCTTCTTCTTTAGCTCTGGTTTCTAATTCCTTGACCATAACTGCTGTTTCATGCTTTACTTCATCTTCAACAGTCTTTAATAAGTATTCCTTTGCTTGTTCAGAGGTTAAACCTGAAATTCTTTCAAGTTCCTGTAAACGTTTCGCCTGTAACTCTTCGACCTTTGCCCTCTGCTTATCAAGAGCGCTTTCTTTTCCGGCAAGACTTGCTTCCTTCTTCTCTACTGCCTCAGTCTTCTTGTCAAGATTCTCCTCACGTGCAAGAATTCTCTTTTCCATACGTGACAGTTCCCCACGTCTGTCCTTTACTTCCTTTTCAAGGTCATTACGTGTCTTAAGGGAATCTTCCTTTGCCTCAAGCAGTATTTCGCGCTTCTTAGCTTCGGCGGTCTTCTGAGCTTCATCGATAATCTCTCTTGCCTGTGACTCCGCTCTTCCTATCTTGGTCTCAACTATATTCTTGCGATACGCAATAGCTATAAACCAAGTAGCAACAAGCAGCGCAACTACAACAACAGCGACTATCACCCATACTATTGGTGAATCCACAGGAGCACCTCCTTATTAAGTTTTCATTGTACAAGAATACAACTATTTAAGTTTAATATTTTTAACTAATTATGTCAAGTAATTATGTCCAATTGTAGGTTCTTTTTTTGACAATAGTATAATAAGTTTTTCGCTTGCAAACTATTTCCTATATTGTCCCATTTACACTAATTCTGTTCCCGATTCTGTTTCTGATTCTGTTCTCGACACTCTTCCTGTATAATCCGTATACTTTCATTTATCTTTCTGTGATCGAACCCCTTGCTGTACAGGTACGCCATCACCTTATTTCTCCCGTCTGTCAGATCTGTATATGAATATTTTTTCCTTATGATCGCAAGTATTGTCTCCGCCTCATCCTGTTCATAGGTATCATTTAACGCTCGTTCAACAATATCCCGTCCTATATGCTTTCCATCAAGCTCATACTCAATGATCCTGCGTCCTTTCTTTCGCATATTCTTCCGGACATAACCGCACGCATACCGATAATCATCTATATATCCATATGTTTTCAGTTTTTCAACCGAGTGCTCTATGATCTCCTCATCGTAATATAAATCTTTGAGCTTCTTTCTGATGTCATATTCGCATTTATCTGAAAACTTTATGGAATTGACAGCCTTATTGAGAGCTCTGCGAAACAAATATTCTTTTCTAAATTCCTTAATGGAAATCTCATCAACTTCCTCACCTACATGGAGCTGCAGTCTCCTGATATCAGAAGAATAAACGGATGCATACGGCTCGTAATCTATATACAGGCAATATCTCTTGTCATCTATTCTTCTGATATCCGTAACTATCATCTACACAATCTCCCAATATCTACTCTTCTTCGTTCTCAGCAGGCTCTGTAGTGCCTGCGCCATCACCAGCAACGCCAAGTATCTCTCTGACCTTCTGCTCAATCTCTGAGCATATTGTCTCATTGTTCTCAAGATACATTTTGGCATTCTCGCGTCCCTGGCCTATCTTGTTGCCGTTATACGCATACCATGCGCCCGACTTATCGACGATATCATTTGCAACAGCAAGATCAAGTATATCTCCAACCTTTGAGATACCCTTACCAAACACGATATCAAATTCTGCCTCTTTGAATGGGGGTGCAACCTTATTCTTCACTATCTTGACACGAGTCCTGTTACCAACTATCTCGCCGCCCTGTCTTAGGGTATCGATACGTCTTACATCAAGCCTGACAGATGCATAGAACTTAAGGGCACGGCCACCTGTTGTAACCTCAGGATTGCCGAATACAACTCCAACCTTCTCTCTGAGCTGGTTGATAAATATAACAACACAGTTGGTCTTGCTGACAACAGCTGTGAGCTTTCTGAGAGCCTGTGACATAAGTCTTGCATGAAGTCCCATGTGGGAATCTCCCATCTCACCATCTATCTCAGCCTTAGGTACAAGGGCTGCCACAGAGTCTACAATAACAACATCTACAGCCCCCGATCTAACCATAGTCTCAGTTATCTCAAGAGCCTGTTCTCCGCAGTCAGGCTGTGATATGTACAAATTGTCAATATCCACTCCGATATTCTTGGCATATGTAGGATCAAGGGCATGCTCAGCATCTATGAAGCCTGCTATGCCACCTCTCTTCTGTATCTCTGCAACGATATGCAGTGCAACCGTCGTCTTACCACTTGATTCGGGACCAAACACCTCTATTATCCTTCCCCTAGGTATACCACCAAGTCCAAGCGCAATATCAAGGCTGAGCGACCCCGTTGGAATGACATCTATATTCATGTTTGCATTGGAATCCCCAAGCTTCATAACTGAACCTTTTCCATACTGTTTTTCTATCTGTGCAATAGCTGCATCAAGAGCTTTTTTCTTATCGTCTTTGTTGACGCTATTGATTGAATTACTTGCCATAGTCTGTTCCTCCTAAACATATGTTCGATTACTTTATTATACTATTAAATATTTGCTGTTTTGTCAACAACTAATTCCCGGTTACATACACATCCTATCATTATTTATGCACGTTTTTATACGCACAGCGGTACTACAATCAGCACACAATAACTTTATACCATACATATTCGGTACATGTATGATGCATATATAATATATATACAATACATTTTCGATACATATCAAATACCATATTTCTTTTTCTCTTGATCTTACAGGGATATTGTGATCAAATGGTGATCCTGCGATCACACGATACCACGCAGGAAAGAATAATACTCCCAGAAATCTCAGATAATAATAATCGCTTAAACTGTATTGATTATATCACACTTTACACGCTAGAACTATTAAGATACAATAAAATTTATACTCAAGCAAAGAAATCTAGCACTAAAAATAGCAGTCAAGAATTCTTGAAAGAAAAATTGAAGCAGTCAGGAATTAAAGCAATCAAATTTATAAACGGAGGACGTAAATGAGCACGGTTGGAATCGTATGCGAATATAATCCATTTCACAAAGGACATCTATACCAGATCGAACAGGCAAAAAAACTCACTGAAGCCGACCATGTGGTGTGCTTTATGAGTGGCAATTTCCTACAGAGAGGAATCCCTGCCCTCGCTGACAAGTTTACAAGGGCTGAAGCCGCTATCAAGTGCGGTGTGGACGTTATATTCGAGATACCATTTGTCTACTCAACATCAAGTGCAAGGGATTACGCCACCGCTGCCGTCACCATGATGGATATGAGCGGTGCCATAGACTTTATATCGTTTGGAGCAGAGACAGACGACCTTGTTCTTCTGTCGCAGATCGCCGATATCGTGGAAAATGAACCTCCACAGGTATCAGACAGCATCAGAAGATCCGTGGCATCAGGCATGACATATGGCGCAGCCAGAGCTACCGCAATCGAGGACTATCTCCAGAAAAAAGATATCGTCAGGAATAATCCCTCAAACAGCTCCTCATCAGTCTCTAAAAGCAGTATAAGCAGCGTTATGTCAAGTCCCAACAACATACTTGCCATAGAATATCTCGCCGCCCTCAAAAGAATCAAATCAAAAATCAAGCCGGTCATAATAAAACGTATTATATCGGATTACAACAGCAACGAAGCTGTTCATGACATATGTTCAGCATCAGCAATCAGATCTCTTCTGAGGAATTCCGACATAAAGACTATTGAGCGCCATGTTCCGAAAGAATGCTACTGCATCCTTGACACAAACTACAGAAAAACATTCCCGGTATTTGAGGATCACTTGTCCAGTCTCCTCGCCGCAGCGAGACTTCTTTACGGCAGATATGACCTCTCTCCATCAATATCATCATTCAGCGAAATAGTTGACATGGATAGAGATCTGTATAATAGAATGTCAAAGATCGACTCAGATATGTCATTTTCGGATACCGCAAAGACTATCAAATCCAGGAACTACACTCTGACACATATACAGAGGGCTCTTCTACACTATGTGATGCAACTAACGAAAACGGATTATGATACCTATAAATCGAATGGATGGATATACTATCTACGTCTTATCGGGCTAAATACGCGTGCCGGAGGCATCGTAAAACAGATTAAAAAGAATTCATATATTCCTGTCATAACAAGAGCACCAGAAGCTGCATCTGTTCTGTCCACTGTAGGAAAATCAATGTTTGGTTATGATATCAAGTCGACAGCCATATATAACAGTCTCATCTACAGTGCCTACGGAACAAAATTGAAGAACGAATACGAACATACCATACCTGTGATAACCGATTGACACCCGAAGCTATAATTGACAATAATTGACTATCATTAATTCATATTCAGACTACGGTGTGCATATCTTACACGTATGAAGAATGTTTTTTATATGATAATCATAACAGCTATTGTAATATTTGCATGTCTGAACGCTTCTTTAATAACCTCAGGCTGCAGTCAGGGTATCTATCTATGGTATAGCTCCATAGTCCCTGTCCTGCTTCCTTTTATGCTGCTCACAAGTGTTATACTGAACTCCGCCGATCTAAACCATATGTCCGCCTACTGTGCATGTATGCTGACTCTTATCATAGGCTTGTTCTGCGGATTTCCAACCGGAACCATCACCATATCATTTCTGTACAAGAACGATAGGATAGGTCGTCATACCGCCCAGACAATGCTTCCCATCTGCAACAATGTGAGCCCAATGTTCCTGTACGGATACTTATACTCATCTTATTTATACAAATATATATCAATCAATACTCTTCTCGCATGTCTATACATACCGCAGTTCATATGTACCGCACTGTTCTTCCTTATACCTCGCATCATACACTTCATCTATGCTCATCCGCGCAGTCAGGCAATACTCAGGCAACTCAATATTAACATTGAAACTGCAGCCACTGCACACGTAGAATCGAAGTCACACGCGAACTTTAAAACAAACATTATATCCGAAACATCCGACTCATCAGATGACCGTCAGCGGCATCTGCTTGACAATGCTATTCACAATATAACTTTAATAGGTATATACATGGTTATCTTCGCTATACTAGGAAGCATCATAACCAACTACTTTCCCTGTCCATCCGCTCATATAGCTACAGCCTTTCTAGAGATATCTGCAGGCATCAAAACACTTGACGAGAGCACGCTATCTTTCAAAATAAAGACAGCCCTGTTTTTGTCGCTCACTGCCTTTGGAGGCTTATCCGCCTTGTTCCAAAGCTATGATCTTATACAAAAATCAGGGCTGTCTTTCACAAAATATATATTCGCTAAATGTATGTACGGTATATTATGTGGCATAACTGTATTTCTAATACTGTAGACATGGCACAAACAACTTATTCATCGAGATACTCATCATCGTCGTCTTCGTCATCATAGTCATCGTCATCATATTCGTCGTACTCATCATCATACTCATCTTCTTTAGATGTATACTCTGTCTTTCCATAGACATTATACTCATCTTCTTTGGTGTCAAATGCAGAATCAACCTGAGCCGACTGCTCTATAACTCCATTCATCTGATTAATGCTGGAATCAAGCTCAGCCATATTGGATGCAACTCTAGTTGAATTATCCTCAAGTGACTTTATAAGATTCTCATAGTTTGCACGTTCAGCCTGAAGTGTTGCATCGATATACTGGCTTATCTCTGCAAGCTTATCCTTTGAATAATACATCGCACCTGTTCTCACCTGATCAGCTTCTTCGTTTGCCTCAGCGACGATCTGTTCAGCCTGGCTTCTTGCAAGATCTGTGATCTCGTTTGCGCGGAGATTAGCCTGCTCAACGATCTGGCTCTGATCAACAAGTCTGTTAGCCTCAGCGACAGATTCTGTGATTATAGAATCCGCCCTAGCTCTGGCATCCGCCAATATAGCTTCCTTGTTTCTCATGATCTTCTTACATCTCTCTATCTCATTTGGTATCTTGAGCTTGAGTTCACTAACCATCTGCATCAGATCCTCTCTTGGCACAATGATCTTACTGGAAGACAACGGCTGGAACTTGCAATTGTCAATAAATATCTCTATCTCACTAATCATCTCTTCAATACCTTTTCTTGCCATGTTATTCTCCTCCTAATTATCTATCGCAAATTACACTCGAATATCCGCAAATCTCTCTTTAAGAATATCCTGTATCGGTTCCGGAACAAAATCTTTTACGTCAACACCAAAACTTGCATACTCCTTAACAATACTCGAACTGAGATACGAATACTGTATATTCGTTGTCAGAAAAACTGTATCTATGTCTGGTGCAACCTTTCTGTTACTCTGGGCTATCTGCAACTCGTACTCAAAATCTGTGACAGCCCTGAGACCTCTGACAATGACCTTGATATCATTCTGTCTAGCATAGTCTACTAGAAGGCCTCCAAATCCAACAACTTTAACATTAGGTATATCCGAAACTACATTCTTTAACATATTAACACGTTCGTCTAAAGAAAACAATGGTGTTTTTGCAGTATTGTTCAGCACTCCAACTGTGAGTTCGTCGAACATTTCCGCCGACCTTTTTATTATATCCAAATGTCCAAGTGTCACGGGATCAAAGCTTCCCGGATATATAGCTCTACTCATCTTCCAGTCTCCTGTAAATAAATGTATGTTTATTTGTCTTGTATTTCTTTATCTTATATATCTCAAATCCTATGTCATTCAGATAATCAAACTCCGTATCAAGATCCGATTCCACAACTATTATGGTATCATCCGACACTATATCTGATCCCGACAATCTCATGAGAACATCCCGCTCAAGCGATCTTCCATAGGGGGGATCCATGAATATGATATCAAATACATCTTTTTGTCTTTCCAGCGTATTCACTGCACTGACGGCATCTGTGCTCAACACCTGTGCTCCATCACGCAGCTTTGTGAAATCCAGATTTTTGTTTATACACTCAAGAGCTTTTCTGCCATTTTCCACAAACACAGCTCTCTTCGCACCTCTGCTGAGTGCCTCTATGCCTATCGCCCCACTTCCGCTGAACAGATCAAGAAAGCTGCATCCCGGTATATCTGGTGAAAGGACATTGAACAAAGTTTCCTTTATCCTGTCAGTTGTAGGTCTTGTATCCATAGAATCCACAGTAACCAGTTTCAAACTGCGTGCACGGCCCGCTATAACTCTCATCATTTTCTCCTAACCGACCACAGTGTTCTGCAGTCTCTATAAATTTCCAGACATTTTTATAACACGATATATTATAAAATACAAGTCCGATGCGATTAGTTGCCGAGTATCTTGTCTCTAACATATTTCCCCGTGTCCGACAGATCATCGATAGTTATGGTCGATGTCGCTGTGGAATCCGGTTTTATGAGAGCTGATGTCTCGTTCTTGTTGCACAAGCTCCAAGATGCATAGCTCAAATTATTGTCATTTATCAGATCAAACCACACATCAGATGAGTCATAATCTATGCCGCCATTTCCCGAGGCATCACACAGACTGAATTCACTGACAAACACCGGAAGTCCGTTTGAGATGGCCGTCTTTACCTTATTTCTCAGATCATCCTTGTGGGTTGCTGCATAAAAATGCACAGCGTACATTATATTGTCATAACCAGTTATCGGATCTTCTGACACGATATCTACATCCTGGCTCCAATTCGGAGTGCCAACTATTATTATAGCATTCTTGTCATTCTTTCTTATCACCGGGATTATTGTCTCCGCATAGCTCTTGATATCTGCCCAGGACGTGCCTCCATTTGGCTCATTGCAAATCTCATATATCACATTGTGATTTGAGGAATACTTTGCTGATACATCATCAAAAAATTCCTTAGCATCATCTATATGGCTGTTTGGATTGTTGTCATTTAATATATGCCAGTCGATTATGACATACATTCCAAGCTCTGTTGCAGCTGTAACTCCGGCATCAACAAGACCTCTGATACTGTCCTTGTCGCCCCCGCTGCAGTATCCGTTGCTGTCACCTGTATCCGTGTACATGGCAAGACGTACCAGATTGGCATCCCAGTCATCTCTTATCGACTGAAATGCATCCTTATTCACATAATCAGGAAACCATGTGATTCCATGTGTGCTCACACCTTTAAGCTGATATTTGCTGCCCGATTCATCCACTATATCAGTTCCCTTCACCGACAGTTGTCCGTGATTATCAAATGGTGTTCCATCCTCCGCTGTTTTCTTTGTATCGCTTTCTGCCACACCGCCAGTCACATCCAAAGTTTTATCTGTTTTATCTGTAGTTTCCACTTTGTCCATCTTGCCATCCTTCGACTCAGCATCCACGCTGTTTGAAGTTGCATCTGACGTATCTGCAGATAAATTCTCACTTCCTCGGTATTCTTTTCCATCTATGTATAATATGTAGTCTACCACTGTCAGATCATCTGAGGCTATATTGTAACCAACATTTACCGATCCCCCCGCAGGTATATCCTGATTGTAATCTGCTGGTGTTATCGACACTGTATATTCGTTTATCTTTTTTTCTCCATTCCAGATATCTTCTATAGCAGGTTTACCCTTATATATAACATCAAGCTTCCAACCCGAAACCACAGATGAGGTCTTATTATATATATTGATATTCTCTGTCGCACAGGTCTTACCAGAGGCTTCCCATGTACTGTCATGACCTATCTCGGCATAAAATGAAACGCTCTTTTTTTCGCTGTTTTTGCCGTCCGCATCATCGCCTTTCTTCGCTGCTGAGGTCATATCTGCAGCTTTATCCGATGTATCCTGTTCCAGATCCTTACCCGTTACATCAGTTGATATATTCTGCGTGCTATCCTGACCGTCCTTATCCCTGCCATCCGTTCTGCCTTTAATAAGCATATATCCCATCACACCTATGACCACGACCAGAACGCCGATTATTATCCCCATTATCAAAGTCTTTTTATTCTTCATATTTACCCCCGTTTTCAAATAATATAACAGCTACAGAACCGGCTGAAAATATCTATTATAGATTCCCTTTTCCTCAATTGTCCTGTCTATCTCAGCTCCATGATCTTCATATATCTTCTGCGCCGCCTTCAGCATATCGGCATGGTTATAGATATCTCCGATCTTAAACATGACCTCTCCGCTCTGTCTTATGCCAAAGAAGTCACCAGGACCCCTCATCTTCAGATCCTCACCGGCAATATAAAACCCATCGTTCGACTTCTCAAGAACCTCAAGTCTTTCCATGGTATCCTTATCCTTCTTGCCGCTCACAAATATACAGTAAGACTGAAGTTTCCCACGGCCAACACGGCCTCTCAGCTGATGTAGCTGCGCAAGTCCAAACCGCTCCGCATTTTCCACCATCATGACCGTTGCATTTGGATTGTTGATACCAACCTCAATTACAGTCGTAGACACGAGTATACTTATACTGCCATTCGAAAAATCATCCAGTATGGCATTTTTCTCATCCGCCTTCATCTTGCCGTGAAGACATGTCACCTGTATATCGCCGCCATACTGGCTCCTTAACGTCTCCCGAAGCTCCTCCGTGTACTCAGTTACATTTGCAACATCGTCAAGCACTTCGCTGGCTTCCACCATAGGACACACTATATACACCTGATGCCCCTTACTCACTTCCTTCATGATAAAACTCTGCGCCGTTTTCCTGTAACTCTCATCAACCACGCAGTTCTTTATCGGTATTCTGCCCGCCGGAAGCTCATCTATAACAGATATGTCCAGATCTCCGTACATTATGATCGCCAGAGTTCTCGGTATCGGAGTTGCACTCATGACAAGCGTATGAGGATGTCCTCCCTTTTCCGTAAGCTTTTCGCGCTGCTTGACACCGAATCTGTGCTGTTCATCAGTTACTACCAGCCCCAGCCTGTTATACTCGACCTTATCCTGTATCAGTGCGTGTGTTCCAACGATCACAGACACATCACCATTTTTTATATTCTGATACATAAGTCTCTTTTCCTTTACAGTCATGGAACCAGTCAGCAGACCGACAGATATTCCATACGGCTCGAACTGAGCGTGAAGCTCCTTGTAATGCTGCACTGCCAGAACCTCTGTTGGTGCCATTATAACGCCCTGCCAGCCACTGACCGCAGCGGCAAAAAGTCCCACAGCAGCCACAATGGTTTTGCCGGATCCGACATCACCCTGTACCAGCCTGTTCATGACATGATCCGACGACATATCCTCCAGCATGTCACGAACAGCGTTCATCTGGGCATTTGTCAGTGTAAAACTAAGTTTTTCTATAAAACACCTTACTTCTTCGTCACAAGATATAACACATTCATTTCTATAGCCGGCAAAATCCGACTTTAACCTGTGCATATCCGATATAAATCCATAAAATTCATCAAATGCAATTCTCTTTACTGCCAGTTTGAGGTGATACTCATCCGCAGGAAAATGTATGGAAGCTACAGCCTCCGGAAGATCCATTATCCCATACTCTGAGAGTACATCTCCGGGGAGATAATCCACCAGTCCTGACGCTGCCGGAAGGGCGTTTCTAGCCGCTTTCTGGATGGTCTTTGATGTTATTCCCGGCGTCACGGTGTACACCGGCTGCCATACATTTGTCAGCTCACTGTATTTATCCGGGGTGTAATACTCCGGCTGTGTCATTGTCATCATGCCGCTTTTGTATGAAACTTCTCCGGAAAATACAAACTCCTGACCTATATGAAAGAAATTGCGCAAAAAAGGACAATTAAACCACATCAGCTTAATTGTCCCTGAAAAATCTTTTGCATAGACAATGGATATGGTTAACCCTCTGACCTTTCTGACTTCAACTCTGCTGTTGATCATCACCCTGACCGACTGCCGCATTCCAGTCTGCAGGTTCTCTATATCAACAGGATCCTCATAGGATATATACGTTCTGGGGTAATACATCAAAAGATCAGACACTGTATATATCCCCAGCTTAGACATGGCTGCCGCCGTCTTATCGCCTATTCCCTTTATCGTCTTTATCGAGTCGCCAAGTACCATATATCCACCTCATAACAGATATATATCTGTCTATTCAACCGAAACTATATAATAATATATAGGCTGTCCTCCATAGTAATGCTGAACATCCACATCCGGATATGCCTCCTCGACCCTGTCTGCCAGTTTCTCCACATCCTCATCAGAAACATCAGCACCGCTGTAAATGCTTATAACCTCAGCCTCATCATCCACCGCATCAGCAATAAGATCAAATGTGACCTGTTCAATATCATTTCCGACACTGACAAGTCCCTTGTCTCCTATGCCCATGATATCTCCCTCTTTGATAGCCTTGCCGTCTATAGACGTATCCCTCACTGAGTATGTCACCTGTCCACTCTTCACATTCTTCACTGCAGCCTTCATGGATGATCTGTTCTCCTGGACATCCACAGTGCTGTCAAATGCTATCATAGCGCTTATTCCCTGTGGTGCATTTGCTGTAGGTACAACGATTATATTCTTGTCCTCGCACAGGGTTGCCGCCTGGTTTGCTGCAAGCACAACGTTCTTGTTGTTTGGAAGTATAAATATATTCTCCGCATTGACCACATCTATGGCATTGAGCATATCTTCAGTACTAGGATTCATTGTCTGACCACCCTCAATGACATAATCTGCTCCAAGCTCCTCAAAAAGCTTCTTCAATCCATCTCCCATGGATACTGTTATAAATCCATATTTCTTGCGTGGCTCTACATGTGCTGTCTTTCTCTGCTGTCTCTCCTCTTCCTGCTTCTCCGCTTCATCGCGCTCAGACTGGCTGATAACTCTCTCGTGATGCTCTATACGCATATTGTCGATCTTCATATTTGTAAGATAACCAAGGGTGAGTCCCTTCTCAAACGCCTGTCCTGGATGATTGGTGTGAACATGGATCTTCACTATATCATCGAGGGATACGCAGACGATAGAATCTCCTATGGACTCAAGAAAACTCTTAAGGTCGTCCTCCTCGGCCTCACCGTAAGGTTTTTCAAGATTTATTATAAATTCTGTACAATATCCAAACTTTATATCAGCTGTAGAAATCTCATCATTTCCTGCACCAGTGCTGGACTTCTTTACATTGACCGCTCCTGTACTCTTGTTGAGTTCCACTGTCACACGGCCCATGAGACAGTCCACAGCGCCCTTGAGGACCACCATAAGTCCCTGTCCGCCTGAGTCAACAACTCCTGCCTCTTTCAACACCGGAAGCATCTCAGGTGTTGAATCGAGAACCGCATCACCATACTCTATAACCTCATCACAGAACTGCTCCAGTGACATATCTGCATCTGCACACTCTCTCGCCTTTGTAGCAACGCCCTTTGCAACAGTGAGGATAGTTCCCTCCTTTGGCTTCATGACAGCCTTGTACGCTGTCTCAACTGCCTTTTGAAATGCATCTGCTATATCGTGTACATCTATAGATCTGCTGTCCTGAACCTTCTTGCTGAATCCTCTTAAAAGCTGGGATAATATAACACCTGAATTACCCCTTGCACCTCTAAGTGAACCTGTCGACATCGCCTTTGCAATAGATTTCATATCATCAGGAGCTGCTTCAACCTCCCTGACCGCTGACAGTATCGTTAATGTCATATTGGTTCCAGTGTCTCCATCAGGCACAGGGAATACATTCAATTCATTTATATATTCCTTATTCTTATCCAGGTTGTTAGCACCCGCTATAAATGCTTTCTTGAGCGTAAGTGCATCGATCGTATTACTCACTTCTCTGTATCCTCCAAACTAATCCATTACTTAATCCATTACTTTTACATCTTCGACAAACACATTGATCTGACTTACCTTGAATGAAGTGAAATCTTCTACCTTATACTTCACTGACTGCATCAGGTTGTCCGTGACAGCCTTTATACTCACGCCATAAGCCACAACTATATGAAGTTCTATCACAATGTCGCCATTCTCATCAAATCTTACATTCACGCCTCTCGACACATTGTCTCTTCGAAGCTGTTTTACTATTCCATCCTTGACACTGACGATTCCCATTCCTACAATTCCAAAACAGTCAAGGGCTGTCAGTCCTGCTACCTGAGCCACAACGCTCTCATCTATGCTTACCTTTCCGTTATCTCCATTTATATACTCTTTCATGGCTAACTCCTTTCTATCGAGTTAATTACATAGTTATTTACTGATTATATCATAGTTAAACAAAATTTCAAGAAATGACGCTATTTCACAGTGCATTTCCATTATTTACATATGAGTTCTCACCCTATTCCCATGTGCCGCATCCCTCATAATTCAATATTTTTCATTAAAATAAATTTTATGCTTGCATATAGAAAAATAATCTGCTATTATATGTCTTGTTGTGAACTTAGAAGGTAAGTTGGTTTATTCAATTAGTTTATTCATTGAAGGAGGTGCTATTATGGCAAAATGTTCAATTTGTGATAAAGGTGCTCATTTCGGTATCAAAGTGAGCCACTCTCATAGAAGAGCAAACAAGATGTGGAAGTCAAATGTTAAAGCTGTTAAGGCTGTAGTTGATGGAACACCTAAAAAGATTTATGTTTGCACATCTTGCTTAAGATCTGGTAAGGTCGAGCGTGCATAATATTTGCATAATATCACCGATTCAGTTCTGATAAAATAAGAGCAGTGATTTATAAGATCGCTGCTCTTATTTTTTTGTCCTATACTCATTGACAATCGATTGCCCTCATACCAGGCACACTCGCCCCCCTTGCATGCCACTACCCTATCTGCATGAAAATATATATGATAATAAAAGCAGTATCACTATGATCAGAAACTGGACAAACCCACTTATAAAATATCCGATCACAACTCCAACCGCCGTAAAAAAAAATGCATAACCACAATATTTACGCCAAATAAAAATCACCACCATAATGATTTACTATCATTATATGTGGTGATTCTTTAATAATGCAGAATTACTGTACTACTTTATCCTCCGACTGTGCCATCTCATCTATAGCCTGATCCACTGCATTCTCCTCGTCTGTTTTGTCTTTCCTGAAAAGCCCTACAACCTTGTCAATAACCTCCGGGGCCATATCGATTATCTTGGTCACAGCATCCTGATTCTTAAGGTTGACAAGCCTTGTACTGCCATTTGCTATGACAAGCACCGCTGATGGGCTCATCTTTGCACCTATACCGCCAGCTGCTTTGTTGCTGTCCTGCTTGTTGAACGCACCGGCTGCCATGCCGAAATTCACATCTACAAGAGGAATTATGATCGTGTCACCCACGTATACAGGCTCCCCAACCACTGACTTTGATGAAATAAAACCATCCATGCCGTTAAAAAGTGTACTAAGCGTTCCTTCAATATTGTTATTTGCCATATCAATTTCCTCCCGATATCTTCTTAAAGCGTGATATTGTTATCTTTACATTCTTATTCCATATAACTTTGAGCACACACCACCCAACCGACCACACCATTATCCGACCCTTCATCATGAAATCTCCTTCAAGTATCTCATTCTCAAAATCCGGTGTTATGTCAATGTGATCGTAATACAGTGGAAACAGAACACTCATGTATCCGAGATTCTGTCCCGTGGATGCCGGATCTCCGGTTCCATAGGTTATCTGTCCCTTGAGCACAGACGGCTTAAGATGCTTTAACAATGCTATAAGCTGGACTTTGGCGACTCTGAAAGCCTCCTTTGTTCTCACATTGTTCACAAGTTTAGTATAGCCATCTTTTTTCTTTTTAAGACCTGATACTTTCTCAGATATATTTTTATATTTGTCTGCTATATGCTTGCACAAAGAATCTATCTTTCTGCCTATCTTTCCAAATATACCTTCTGTTTTCTTCTCAAACTCTTTGTCTTCAAGAAGAAACTCCCTGTCCTCACTGTCCGCCGATGGGAAATTCCTCTCAAATTCTAAATCTTCTTCAGTTGTATTTTCTATATCTTCTATATTGTTGGCTGTATTATCAATATCTGTATCCAAATTTCCCGCTTCTATACTATTGTCATCGTAATCATCAGCAGGTCTGGCACTCTTTTTCCCTCTTCGCGGCTCTTTTTTTTCTGAGCCAAACAGCGTACCGCCAAACAGTCTCAGCCTGTAATTCAGTCCTTCCCCCTGATCATACACCAGTTTGAAGCACAGCACAAACCCAAGCCATCTAGCCGTCAGCTTCGCCCATATATCATCCTGCTTTCTGACATACATTTTATATCTGACAGGGGCAAACAGAACAAGCAGTGCAAGCAGAAGCACCAGCCCTATAATCGACAACACTATTATTAGTAATATTTTTAATATCAGTAAGACTATATGCATGTTCCATCCCCTTAGACTTCAGCGTCAAAGAAACCTTTCACGTCGACATCTCCAGTCTTTCTATATATATCATCTATAATATCCCTGACGAGCCGTATAGCCTGGACTCTGGAAGGTGCGGCACCAACTATATGTATAGAATTCTCCATATCTCTGTACACCTTCTGTCTGAGCTCATTGAGTTCATATATCTCTAGTATTCCATCGTCAAAGAGCGGAAGCGTCACAACAAACACCCCCGGCACATATCTGACCTTATGAAATCTTCTTATTCCTCTGACCATTCTTATGATTTGCCGGTCTCTCGCTCCTCCGACATAGAATTTATCGTCAATGACCATCCTTTTCACCTGCTAACGCCCCAGCTTGGACGTATAGATAATACATACTATTAGTTTATTCTTCCATCATCTGTTTTATCACTATATAATCAGCCAAAAGCTCGCTCTGCTCCCTGCACCTTGAGAGTGCTCCCTGAATATACTCTTTGATCTCATCCGTTGTATTGAAAAATACAGGAATATTTGAGAGGATCTTCGCCATGATAGCCCTGTTCACCGTCATGGAATTACCAGTAAACAGCTCTGCGAACTCATTTGCCAGCTTCTCTTTGCAGGCAGCTATATAATCACTGTCGACCTTGAGAACCCCTGCTATCGCAACGTTGCTTATATCAACAAACATACTTCCGGACAGTAACTTGTCCATCGTCTCAAGAGCTCTGAAAGTCGCCTCAAGGCCATTTTCTGCTATCTCTTCCATATATCCTGTCGTTATGTCATAAACTGCCGATTCCAGCATGACCTTATGCTCTCCCGCATTCTCCTGCTCACCAACTATATCGTTTAGCATGGTGTATACAGCCTCAAGATCGCCATCATCAGCCTTCATGGCATTTGCAATGACATCCATAGCCTTATGACACTTGTCTGACGTATCATCCCTTGCAGAGATAGCTAGAAGCATGACATACAGATCGTTCACCAGTTCCACGATGAGCATATACTCTGTAACCACTGAATTGAGGAACTGTGCACTCCTGTCAAGCACATCAGCAAGCTTTCTGTAATTCTCAGCATCAAGATCTGTATAATCAGCGTTCTTAAGTATTCCAAGGGCTGTGTAGAGATCCGGATACTCAGTCTCAAATCCCTCCGGAAGCTTTATAAGGGCTGTGCTCTCAACCATATCTATAAACTGATCTAGAGATTCCTTCTCCACCCCATTGTATATATCAAGAGTATCTCCAAGTATATCGTAAAATCTGTTCTTTGTCATACGGATGGGAAGCTGACCTATGAGAGACTGCAGCTTGGAGTTGATCGCCACCTTGTCCGAATCAGCAAACACAAATCTGAATATCTCATCCGCGAATTCACTGACATCAATCCCGTCAAGTTCAGCCTGAAGATCATCCGTCATATTCTCCTGGTAGCTGTATTCTTTTCTATTTAAAATATATTCATACATCTCGAAAGCATCCGTGTATGATGTGAGCACCTTCATCTTGCTCGTGATCGTATCCCTCACCTCGGATATCAGTCTGATGTCAGCGTCAGCTGCCTGATACTTGCCGTCATGAGCTTCTGTCTGATAATCTGCAATGTAGTCGCCCACCAGCTTATCTATTACTGTCTGGCAATGTGCTATATATGGATCGTCCGGGATATCACCATCCAAATGCATATCCTTGAGTGTCAGATAGTTTAGTGTGAACTTATGGCATGCATATTCAAAATTCGCCTTGAATGCAACATCTGCAAATAATCCCAAATTACTATCAAGATCCTTCTTTCTCTGTATATCAGTTATCAATTTCTTCTCTTCGTTATACATCTTTTAATCCCTCTGATTTTTTATATTTTAGTTGTGTGTATGTGTGAACAGATGATCCTGACAGTATTCCTTGTTGCCGGTACACTTTGAACAGTATCTAAACTGAAGATCCGGATATTCCTTATCCGTTCTTCCGCACACTACACACCTGTGTCCTATATTCTCTCTTTTTGCGTTTCGTACCTGTCTGTTGTAATTTCGCCGTCTCTTCATCTGCTTAGGGGCAAATCTTCTGAAGTTCTTCGTGCTCAGGTAAAAGATCACGAAGCTTACAAGAGACATAGCAATGTTCACACGTCCCATGAATGTCTCCTGGGTGAAATAATACAGCGTCATCAGTATATATACTATCGACAAGTATTTCATCTTGATCGGAATGATCATCGCGTAAAGCACGCTCATATCGGGATAACAGAGTGCTATAGCGAGGAATATCGACAACAATATATAATAGGTCGATGCATATGACACAATGGTTCCCGAAGATGCCAGATATATTCTATTTGACGTGTAACTGTAATGGAAAACGTAATAACACAATATATGTGCTATCATCAATCCAAGCATTGTAAATATCATAGAACTGAACATGTAAAGATTATACAGGAACGGTCCTATCGTCCTCTCCAGCAGAGTTCCAAGACTGTAGTAGAAAAACAGCATGACAAATGTAAGTATGCTGAAATCCATACTTGGTGGGGTTATGATCCATGTGACAAGTCTCCACACCTGTCCATGCAGAATGTGATAAGGGCTTAAGGTCAGCATCAACATAAAGTTCGGATTTACCGTATAAATCACAAATCCGATGCAATATGCTGCAATCAGATAAATCATCAGATTCGGGATGGCGTATTTTCCAATTTTGCGCTCCATTTTATTCAAAAAATTCATATTACACCTCATATTTCATAAATTAGTTTATTGCAATCTGTCTACTATTATAGAAGTATCCCCAAAGATTTGTCAACGACACTAGGACTTCTTCATAAAAATTTCAGATTCACCACTATTTCTAAACAATCCATAAATTCTTTTATTAGGAATTGTTTTTTGAAAAATA
>ERZ835980.2103-NODE-2103-length-19138-cov-11.683121_pt1 | contig 19138 bp, 13 predicted proteins | sample MGYA00519943_ERZ835980 | MGnify/ENA primary metagenome ERZ835980 (study PRJEB31850, sample SAMEA3708791) | human gut metagenome | biome: human gut; feature: human-associated habitat; material: faeces | place: China | collected 2014 ... | reverse complement strand
GGTGTTGCCGTAGGCGTTGCCGTAGGTGTTGCCGTAGGTGTTGCCGTTGGTGTTGCCGTCGGTGTCACGGTCGGCGTAGGCTCTTCACTGGGATGCCACTCATTTCCACTAAAGTGACACTCTGCTTGCGTTTGCAAATTTGCAGCTACAATTCTACCTGAATTATTTCCTGCTTCGAGAATCACCTTAGCACATGGTGCAAGAATCGTTCCTCTTGTAGTAGATAAAGTAATAGTTCCATCATATGTTCCAAAATTATACACTAACAAATTTGCATTATCTGCTTCCGGGTAATTATCAATGCCAGATGTGCTCTGTCCTACCAACTTAAAATTATTACCATCAGGTGTTATATTAAATACAACCGTTTTACCGTTTTCCACAGCTACTTTAGGTTCAAAATCCGAAATTCCATTTACGCGAAAAATATTCTGTCCATCATTCAAGGAAATCTCATTAGAACTCAATTCCGTTCCCATTGCATGCAAGTTTTCAGCATTTGTACGAATAGCTGTAAATGCTCCTGCCAGATCGAACTGACCTCTTTCAATTTTTCCAATCTGCTCAGTGGTTCCTACATAAACTCCATTTACAAACCATTGATTACCTCTTTGCTCAAAAGAAGCTGATTTTAGAATCAGATTAGAACATCTAATATTGGAGCCTGAACCTGTATATTCACCATCTACATAAATAGTACCTTTTCCTGTATAGCCAATGTTATTATAATATTTCAAACTGCCTGTGCAGATATTAGCTTCACTGTCACCGCTCTGCTCCGTAATTCCCTCTACAAAAATTCCATAGCCATTGGCAGCTCCTAAAACTCCAGCAATATCCACAGTCACCGCATTTACTGTCTCATTTGCTTCCGCACATAAATTCATTGTCAGCGGCATGATAAGACCTGCACCTGCTGCCTCTTCCGGTGTAACCATCGTCGTTGCTTCCGGTGTTACCTCCGGATCAGCTACTACATTTTCTTTCACAACAGCGTCACCACCGGATACAGACTCTTCCCCTACTACTGTAGCCGCTTCCTCTGCCTGTACCGTAAGTGTTCCGTTCCCCGCAACAGTTCCCACTACCAGCGCTGCCACCAGAACCTTTACGATTTTTTCTTTTACATACTTACTAAGTCTGCTCATCTGATTTCTCCCTTTATGAAACCCCATGTGTTACTCCCAACGCACTTAAACGTTTTCGTTCTTCTTTACATCTATTAAGACTATGGATCTCATAAAAAAGGTTCAGATTTTTTATTAAATTTGTGATTTATTGCTTATTTTTGTTCTCTGGTTGTCCATTTGTGGTACCAATGTCCTAATAAGCGGCCGTTTCTGTCAGTACTCCATGGAGCAGTGCTCTTCGTTTCGTGCCTGCGGAACCATAGCAGGTAGACAGCGACACAATGTTCCCCCTGTCGCTTAAGTCCGCATCCGAGGCATACAGGGAATGTTCCGTCGCCCACTGCACGTAATCATCGTAGGAAGCATCCGAGGTAAAGGTTGCGAAGCGGTCGCTGGTGCTTCTGGTCTCGTAATAAGCAAAGATTTCATAAATATAGACCTTATCTTCCGTATAGATATAAAAATACGGATCCTCCTTACAGCTTACCGTCCCCTTCAACAGATTTTTAAAACTACCGAACATGCTCTCATCCCGCATATTATGTCCGAAGACGAAGGTGTTCCGGTCCGACCAGTCCGCCGAAGCCTCACAATCCATGAAAATACATCCGGCATTTACACTTTCTCCCTCAAAAGAGTGCTTCAGATAATAATTGTTGTCCTCGCCCTGTACCACCGGATAGCTGATATCCAGCGCCGGAAAATAAAGCCATCCCCGGAAATCCGGATTGGTCTTCTTGAGATTTGCAAAATCAATCTGCAGATCTGGGTAGTTTTTCACCTGTACTTCTTCCGTCTCTTCCACCCGAGGGTCCTCCACCACTGCCTCCTGTCTTATGGCATCATATTCGTTTTTCGCCTTTTGCTCCGACAGATAGGAATACAGACTCATCCCTCCGGTGATCAGAACTGCCGCCGCCAGTATTGCTGTGATGATATTTTCCACTTTCTTATTCTTCATGTTTGTCCCCTTTTTGCATCTGTCTGAATTTACTAATGATTATAACTTATTTTTAAGTATTCGTCTTTACGAAAGACTCATTTTTTGATATTTTTAAGTTGTGATCATAAAAATATTGGGGGGAATTATATCTTATGATACATTTTTTTGCTATCCTTTCACTGCTTCTGTGCGGTGTCTGCTATACCGGTTTCCGAAAAGAGGAAGACAAATGTAAATTCCAAAACATTACCCGGTTCGTCTGGATCATTTTCGGGGCTGCCCTGCTGCTTCGTCTGATCCTTGCTTATACCACCCACGGTTTCGGCAATGATATTGCCTGTTTTGCTGCGTGGGCTGACCGGATCTTCTCCGTAGGTCCTGGGGCATTCTATTCCGCGGAGACTTTTACCGATTATCCGCCTGGATTCATGTATGTCCTGTATCTCATCGGAGCGCTGCGTTCCCTGCTTGGGATCCCTTATTATTCCAGCCTGCATATCATGCTGTTAAAGCTGCCTGCTATTCTGTGCGACATGGCCTGCGGCTGTCTGCTCTTCAGAGAGGCGTCAAAAAGACTGCATTTTTCCGAAATGCAATCTGTATGTGTAGCTTGTGCTTATCTGTTCCAGCCGGCAATCATCCTGAATTCTTCCTGCTGGGGGCAGGTGGATTCCGTTCACACCCTTGTGGTGATCCTGATGTGCCTGTTTCTTATGGACGGCAAAATGCTCCCGGCTTATGCAATCTACGGTATTGGAGTTCTGTTAAAGCCGCAGACACTGATCTTCACTCCCGTCCTTCTGGTCGGCATTTTGGATCATGTATTTTTGCAGGATTTTTCCTGGAGGAAATTTTCTTATAATCTGTGCGGCGGTCTGGCTGTGATCTGCGGCATGCTTCTGTTGTGCGTTCCCTTCGGTCTGGATGCCGCCACCTCGCAGTATACTTCCACGCTGGGTTCCTATGAATATGCGGCGGTTAATGCCTATAATTTCTGGGGACTGTTAGGCATGAACTGGGTGGACCAGAACACGATCTTTCTGTTCCTTCCCTGCCGAACCTGGGGATCCATTGCCATTGTGCTGATCGTTCTTTTTACTTTTCTGATTGCCTTGCGTTGCCGAAAAGAACCTTCACGCTATTTTTGCCTCGGTGCTTTTATCATTCTGACTATGTTCCTGTTTTCTGTCAGAATGCACGAACGCTATATGTATCCGGGACTTGCACTGCTGCTGTTCTGCTGTCTGTATAAACCCGCCGGCTCCCTGTGGAAATGTTATGCCGGTTTCGCCGCGCTGCATCTCTACAACACTGCCAACGTGCTGTACCATTACGATCCGCAGAACTATGACCGCAAGGCTCCCATAATTCTACTGGTATCCGCAGGCATGTTATATTGTCTGTATGATTTCTACAAAATCATCTGGAAATATTATATTCATGGGGAAGCGGTGACTGTTGCCGCCACAACCGCGGGTGACCTCGGCTCCCACTTCCGGGAACATTTTCTCTCCCCCTTAGCGCCCACACCTTCTAAGGAGCAGGTGCGCTTCACGAGAGCAGACCTGTGTCTGTTGCTGACAATCTGTGCTCTCTACAGCTTTTTTGCACTCTATGACCTGGGCGACCGCAAGGCTCCCGAGACAACCTACGATATGACACAGAATCAGGTCATTGAACTGGAATTTCCGGAAAATACAGCTCCCGTTACCCTGGCAAGTTACATCGCGCCCTGGCATCAGCGGCATTTTACGGCTGAAGTCCGTAGCTCAAAGGCCGAGGACTGGACGTATCTGGGCGAGATCATTCTGAATAATGTCTTCACCTGGCAGGATGTGTCTTTGGAAGATCTGACCCGGCAGGCAGGCGTAACAGACGCCCGCTGCCTACGTCTCACACTGACCGATACGGATGCGTCTCTGATCGAACTGGTCTTCACGGATGCGGACGGTGAAATCCTGCGCCCTGTGAATGCCTCTGCTTACGAGACTTTGTTCGATGAGAGCGATTGCTACCCGGAACGCTATTCTTTCCGTAACAGCATGTATTTCGATGAGATTTATCATGCCCGTACGGCTTATGAATTCCTCCACGGACTGCCCACTTATGAAAATACGCATCCGCCTCTGGGCAAAATTCTGATCTCTGTGGGTATCGCTATTTTCGGGATGAATCCCTTCGGCTGGCGGATCATGGGTACTTTATTTGGCATCGCCATGCTGCCCTTCCTCTATCTGCTGGGGAAGAAGATGACCGGCAATACCCCCGCAGCGGCTCTCGCCTGCTTCCTGTTTGCCTTTGATTTTATGCATTTTACACAGACGAGGATTGCAACGATCGATGTCTATATCACGTTCTTCGTGATTGCCATGTACTATTTTATGTACAGTTATTGCTCCATGAGTTTTTATGACACGCCACCACATAAGACCTTCCTTCCATTAGGATTGTGCGGTGTCTGCATGGGGCTTGGCATTGCCTGCAAATGGACCGGTGTCTATGCCGGATGTGGTCTGGCACTGCTGTTTTTCGCGCATTTGCTGCGTCGCTACCGGGAATACCTTTATGCCAAAGCACATCCCGGCAAAAGCACAAACGGTATCGATCATAAATATATAGTGAAGAATTTCCCTGACTATACGATCAAGACCATCGATTTCTGTCTGACCTTTTTCGTATTGATCCCGGTAGTGATCTATCTGCTGTCCTACCTGCCGTTTGTGAATACTACTCATCCCGGCCTGCTTGACCGTATGCTGGCGAACCAGACTTCCATGTTCAATTACCACAGTGGTCTGGAGGCGACACATCCCTACTCTTCCTCCTGGTATGAATGGCCGACCATGGTACGTCCGATCTGGTATTATTCGGGATATGTGACCGATGCAATCAAAGAGGGGATCAGCGCTTTCGGCAATCCTGTTGTATGGTGGATCGGTATTCCGGCATTTATTTACATCCTGTACCTGTTAATTCGCAATAATGCGTTTCTCTGTTCTCTGACAAGACACACAAAAACAGAGAGCTCCACAGATACTGCAATTACCCTGTCCCACAGAGAATATACAACAGCTGCTTTTCTGGCAGTCGGCTACCTGGCGCAGTACCTGCCCTGGTTCTTTGTCACCAGGATCACTTTCATCTACCACTATTTCCCCAGTGTTCCTTTTGTGGTACTGATGATCGTGTACAGTCTGATGCAGTGGAAAAAACATGTATCCGACCGCGCCTTTGTTATCGGCTGCTGCGCTTATGCCACGGTGGCGTTTGCCCTGTTCCTGCTGTTCTATCCGGTATTGTCCGGACAGCCGGTGGATGTGGATTTTGTAATAAAATACTTACGTTGGAGACCGACCTGGGTATTGATCTCGGGTTAAATGAAAGGCAAGAGACTATTATGACCATTCTTCTGAATACCATCTTCATTTTATTTATAGGAATATGGTTTATTCGCTTTTTTGTTGAAATGGATGTTCCGGAAAAATACAGAGTTTCTCGATTTTTTCAAAATACAACAGACTATAAAGGAGAAGGTCTGACGAAAAAAGACGTTCTCCGGATTCTGTTTTTGGCTTTTCTGATTCGTGTACTGATATATTTTGCAAGTGTGCTTATCTATTTGGTGCAATCAGATTTTTTATCACATGCAGCTGCATTTTCCTGGAATGATTTTTTCAATCTGTGGAATAAATCTGATGCCCAGCATTATCTTGATCTCGCGGAAAAAGGATATGTCAATTGCACAGAAGTAACGGAATGGTCTGGCAGAGAAGAGCATCTATTTCTCGTCTTCTTCCCGTTATATCCCTGGTTCATCCGCTTCTTTCACTTTTTTGTGAACAGTTATGCTGTGGCTGCATTTGCTGTTTCCATCATTTCTTTTTGTGTGGGCTGTGTCTTTTTCTATGGTGCTGTAAAGGAGGAATACGGAGCTTCCATTGCCGAGAAATCATTGACTTTGTTATTGTTATACCCGTTTTCTTTTTTCTTCGGAGGAATCATGACAGAGAGCTTGTTTTTCTGTCTGATTTCTGCGGGTTTTTTCTATATCCGCAGGCATAAATGGCTGATTGTGGGGCTGATTGGGCTTTTAGCATCCCTCTGTCGTATTCAGGGTGTTATCCTTTTTGGCGTCGGTATAATTGAATTTCTAATATCTTCTCAACCAATTCGGATGATTGAGGAGGGGCAGTTCAAGGGCTTTCTGAAACACTTTTTTACAGAGACCGTCTGGCTGTTTCTGATTCCCATCGGGAACCTTGTGTACTTAGAGCTTAATTATCAGATCACCGGCAATGCTTTTCAGTTCACTGTTTATCAGGAGAATCACTGGTATCACACCGCTACCTGGTTCACAAATTGTGTGGCGGAAATTATGCGTTATATTTCCGGTCAGGTCTCCGATACCACGCTTCTCATATGGTATCCTGAACTGATTCTGTTCGTTGTGGCTGCTGCACTGCTTCTCTATTCTCTCCGGACCCAGCCGCTGAAATACAGTGCCTATCTCCTGGTCTATACCCTAATCAATTACTCTGTCACATTTCTGATCAGTGGTGGGCGGTATATGCTGAATGCACTTCCTCTTTTTTTCTTTACCGCTGCATTACTTAATAAACACAAACTGTTGTATCCATTGCTGTGTTTTGCATCAGCTTTATTATATGGGATTTACTTTACTGCTTTTCTCATGGGTGGTGCGATTTATTGATTTTGTCCCTATTTACATTTGTGTGTCTGATGTATCAACAGTATAATTATACATTTCACGAATTGCGTATGCAATTAGAAAATCAAGTAGTCCAAATTCAAATACAATACCATAAGGCTTTCCAGATAATCTGGGAAACAGTAGTAATGATTAGTGGCGTTTCGTACCAGTATCAAAAGCCTTTGACCATATATTTACAGACCAAGAGCTTTACGAAGAATGCAACCTTACTGATGAAGAAATAAATATCATAGAATCAGTCATCAAAGAACGAAAATAACAATACCAATACCCTTTGTCATGTGGTAAAATAAAGAAAAACCTATTATGAAACCTAAGTAAACGACATTGGATTTGCTGCTTACATCAATACCGACGTAAAGTGTGTTTATTGTAATCACCTTCTTTCGTTATGGATTAAAGTGTTCAATCGGCTTGGTAAAACCCATGATCATGGAGCATCGACACCCTCGCATATAAGAATCCAGCTTAAGATGGACAGATGCGAAACCACACTGTTAGATGGTTGTCCATGTACTTAAGCAAACAGCCAGCCGGTTTGAAGCTAACTTCCATGTCAGGGGAACAGACTTATTATGAAGCAACCATTACTGGTTCAACAGGGGGGGAAAAGAACTATTACCTGATTGACACTAGGACAATTATATCATGGGCTTTACTAAGCCTATTGAACAATATTTATTTGGTAACTGAGATACATGTATTTATGTATCTGAAAGATATTATACGAGGGAGGATTGGACATGAAAATTTTGAAAAGTATTCTTAATTATATTCCATTAGCCACGTTTATCATATTTGTGGTTACTGATGGAATTATTTCTTTAACATCGGCATTAATTTTTGTTATTTCCACGATTGGTCTACTGATTAATTGGAAAAGAAAAAAACCAGCGATGAAGAATTAAGAAAATTCCAATTTATCAATTACAGGTGACATTGAAAGAGTCAGCCCATTCAAGGTGCTGGCTCTTTCAAAATTCCATTCTAATAAATTGCATGACAACTTATAAAAAAATATGCTCCACATTATGGAAAAATGTATATAAATGTATAAAAGTATCAAAATCGAATAATTATAAGGACTTATGCATCAGACACACTTTTGTAAAAAGGGAGTTGATTTTCTCACAGAAAATATTGCTGTATCATATTTTCTACGATGTTAGATTTTAGAGGAGCCTCTTCCGATTCATAGGTGGCCAGTAGTGTATCCGACAGCATAATTCCATTTATGTTATAGAGCTGCATTTTCCGAAAAGCAACCTGCGCATAATTTTCATTATCCATCATACCAAAGTGCTCCCAGTAATAGATTTGTCCTGTTACCGGGTGCCTTATGGTAAAATCCGGATAAATCACCCTTTTTCCAAGGTGCAATGCCTCTTCATAATGAAAAGGAATTTTGTTCACATGCAACATGGTTGCAATGATTGCCTCTGATTTGGAACGCACCTTCTGACCATTGAAAATAGGATGAATCAGTTGTTCCGGATATTTAGGGCATCTCTCATAATCCTGCTTTTCCCATTCAGCAATTTCTGTATTTACCGAAGTAAATACTTTTTTCAAAAGTTCTGCATATACCGCAGTCTCAAGCAGCTGTTCTTCTCCGGTTTGCTCTTTGTTACACAAGTCCAAATAACTTTGTATTGCTCGTTTTTCTTGGACTATATCCTGAAGCATTACTTCATAATATTTCTTTTCCGCCATAGAGACAGCGGTATTTTTTTGATTGCTGGGAATATAAATTTTCTCTCCATCACAAGATATATACCATTTCTTATGCTTACCGTTTTGAGAATAGATCAGTTTACCTGCCGGATATGTCTGCAGTCGTTCCAAAATGTTTTTTTCCCGTTGGTCCAGCACTTCTTTTTCTCTTAGCATCTGGTGATATAGCATGACTTCGCCTTTCTCTTATTTTATTGTGATTTGATCAGTTACTTTTTGTTGAAATTCTGCTGAAACCAGCTGGATTTTCACAAGAGTTGTAAATAGAGTTTCATGGTCAGATGAAATGTACTAATATTACATCATATTTCTATCTAAATGTAAACATTCATTTTTCATAGGCACAGCGTAAGCTCCTGGCGGCGTCTGTGCCCTCCTTGTTCCATTTCGTGGGCACATCATGAGCTTGCGACGGTGGCTGTGCCCTCCTTGCTCCATTTCGTGGGCACAGCATAGGCTTGCGACAGTGGCTGTGCCCTCCTTGCTCCATTTCGTGGGCACAGCATAGGCTTGCGACAGTGGCTGTGCCCTCCTTGTTCCATTTCGTGGGCACAGTGTGAGCTTGCGGCGGTGGCTGTGCCCTCCTTGCTCCATTTCGTGGGCACAGCATAGGCTTGCGACAGTGGCTGTGCCCTCCTTGTTCCATTTCGTGGGCACAGTGTGAGCTTGCGGCGATGGCTGTGCCCACGTCCGGCTCCGGCAGACACAAACAGCACATATCCATAAAAAAACAGTGTCCGGATCACATCTTCCCTGATCCGGACACTGTTCTCTATAATCTTTTGAATTTCCTTACCCCTCGGCGATGGCATTACCGGTATACAACTGGTAATATCTGCCCTTCTGGGAGATGAGTTCATCATGGTTGCCGCGCTCGATGATGCGACCCTGTTCCAGGACCATGATGCAGTCACTGTTTTTGACAGTGGACAGTCTGTGGGCGATGACAAAGGTGGTTCTGCCCTTCATCAGCTTATCCATGCCGTCCTGTACGATTTTCTCAGTGCGGGTATCGATGGAGCTGGTAGCCTCATCCAGGATCAGTACCGGAGGATCCGCTACTGCGGCTCTGGCGATGGACAGAAGCTGTCTCTGTCCCTGGCTTAAGTTCGCACCGTCACCGGTGAGGACTGTGTTGTAGCCATCTGGAAGCTGACGGATAAAGGTATCCGCATTTGCTAACTTCGCTGCGGCAATGACTTCGTCATCCGTAGCATCCAGCTTACCAAAACGGATATTTTCCATAACGGTAGCGGTGAACAGATGGGTATCCTGCAGTACGATACCTAAGGATTTTCTCAGATCCGCTTTCTTGATCTTGTTAATATTGATGCCGTCGTAACGGATCTTACCATCCTGAATATCATAAAAACGGTTGATCAGGTTCGTGATTGTGGTCTTACCGGCGCCGGTGGAGCCTACGAATGCAATCTTCTGACCGGGTTTTGCATACATCTCGATGTTATGCAACACGATCTTGTCATCATTGTAGCCGAAGTCCACATCGTCAAATACTACTTCACCCTGTAACTCAATATAATCTACAGAACCATCCGCCTGATGCACATGCTTCCATGCCCACATACCGGTTCTCTCGGGACACTCTACGATCTTGCCGTCTACCTTTTTCGCACGTACCAGAGTTACATAGCCTTCGTCGGTCTCTACTTTTTCATCCAGCAGATCAAAAACTCTCTTAGCGCCTGCCTGCGCCATGACGATACTGTTCAACTGCTGACTGACCTGGCTGATGGGCATGTTGAAGCTCTTGTTAAAGGTTAAGAAGCTGGCCAGCTTACCTAAGGTCAATCCTGCAAAGCCGCCCAGTGCCATAGCACCGCCGACGATAGCACATACCACGTAGCTTAAGTTACCCAACTGTGCATTGATAGGTCCCATCAGGTTGGCAAACTTATTTGCATTATAAGCACTTTCGCACAACTCGTCGTTCAACTTTTTGAACTCTTCCAGGCTCTTGTCTTCGTGACAAAATACCTTGACTACCTTCTGACCTTCCATCATTTCTTCGATATAGCCATTCACGGTACCGATATTCTTCTGCTGCTTTACGAAATATTTTCCGCTTAAGCCTGCAACCTTACCGGTGACAAACATCATCAATGCCACCATGATCAGACTGACTGCTGTCAGCGGGATACTCAGTACCAGCATACTTCCCAGCGTACCCACTACGGTAATAAAACTGGAAAATACCTGCGGTATACTCTGGCTGATCATCTGACGCAGAGTATCAATATCATTGGTGTAGATGGACATGATATCCCCGTGGGAATGGGTATCAAAATACTTGATCGGCAACTTCTCCATGTGTTCAAACAGATCATCACGGAGACTCTTCAAGGTTCCCTGCGTTATCGTGACCATGATACGGTTGTAAGCATACGTAGCCGCTACACCCACCAGGTAAAAGCCTGCCACACGGACAATTTCCCGGAACAGATTGCCAAAGTCCGGAGTCTCCTGTCCGATCATGGGCAGGATGTAGTCATCGATCAGCCTCTGCATGAACAGAGTACCCTGAATGCCTGCCACAACGCTCAGTACGATACAGATCAACACAAAAATGAAGTGAATGGCATAGTTTTTGAAAATATATGCCATCAGTCGTTTAAATACTTTTCCCGGATTCTCAATACGTTTACCACCCTGCATTCTTCTGCCGGGTCCACGCATTCCGCCGCCCATAGGTCCTGGCATTATGACTCACCTCCATTCTCATCAAAGTCGCCGCCACCCGTCTGGGTCTGGGCTTCATATACTTCTTTATAAATGTTATTGGTACGAAGCAGTTCTTCGTGAGGTGCGAATGCATCGATCCTGCCGTTATCCATTACGATGATGCGGTCCGCGTCCTGAATACTGGAGATACGCTGCGCGATGATGATCTTCGTCGTACCGGGGATCTCCGTGGCAAATGCCTTGCGGATCTTCGCGTCAGTAGCGGTATCCACGGCGCTGGTGGAATCATCCAGGATCAGTACCTTCGGCTTTTTCAGCAGTGCTCTGGCAATACACAGTCTCTGCTTCTGTCCGCCGGATACATTGCTTCCGCCCTGCTCAATATAGGTATTGTATTTTCCAGGCATCTTTTCAATAAATTCATCGGCACATGCAAGACGGCATGCACGAATACATTCTTCTTCGGAAGCATTTTCATCGCCCCATCGGAGATTCTCCAAGATCGTACCGGAGAACAGTACATTTTTCTGCAATACTACGGACACCTCATTACGCAGGGTCTCCAGATCATAGCTTCTGACATCCTTACCTCCGACATATACCGTGCCTTCATTCACATCATACAGACGGCTGATGAGGTTCACCAGACTGGTCTTGGAGCTTCCGGTACCACCCAGGATACCGATGGTCTCACCGGCTTTGATCTCGAAGTTCAGATCATCCAGCACAGGCTTTTCACTCTGCTTATTATAACGGAAGGTTACATGATCAAAACGGATGCTGCCGTCCGTCACATCATAATCAGGCTGTTCGGGATTCGTGATGTCTGTCTTCTCTTCCAGTACTTCCGCAATACGTCTGGCACTGGCAGCGCTCATGGTCATCATAACGAAGATCATGGCTAACATCATCAGATTCATCAGGATCGTCATACAATAGGTCAACAGGCTCATCAGTTCACCGGTGGTCAATTGACTTGCGATGATCATATGTGCTCCCAGCCAGCTGATGCCCAGAATACAGCCATATACGGTAAACTGCATGACCGGCCATACCATAACCATAGTACACTCTGCCTTTTTGAACATCTTGTAGATGTTGTAGCTGGCCTTGTGGAACTTGTCGATCTCGTAGTCCTCACGCACATAAGCCTTTACCACACGCTGCGCCGCTACGTTTTCCTGTACGCTGGCATTTAAGTCATCGTATTTTTTGAATACTTCACTGAAGTATTTCGATACCTTTTTCATGATAAATACCATCACGATTCCCAAAAATACCACGGCTACCAGATAGATACTTGCTACTTTTGCATTGATCAGGAATGCCATCAGCATGGCGCAGATCAGGCTGACCGGTGCACGGAAGCACATACGTAAGAGCATCTGGTAAGCGTTCTGGATATTGGTAACATCCGTAGTCATACGAGTGACCAGTCCTGCGGTGGAGAACTTATCAATGTTGGAGAAAGAGAAGGTCTGAATGTTCTCATACATGGCTTCTCTTAAGTTTCTGGCAAATCCGGTGGATGCTTTCGCACCGTATTTACCACCCATGACACCGGCGAACAATCCGACAATAGCTGCCAGGACCATATAACAACCGATGACAAAAATATGTTTCATATCTCCCGCCTGCACACCGTCATCAATGATCGATGCCATCAGGAGCGGAATCACCATTTCCATGGCTACTTCCAGGATCATGAATATGGGTGTGACAAGGGATGCACGCTTATATTCCTTGATCTGTCTGGCTAATGTTTTAATCATAGCTGATTTCCTTTCTGCTTATTTGTTTTCTCTGCGCACTTAACAGTCTCTGCGCAAATGCTCGTTCTTCCTTTGTCCATTCCGAGATTATCCATCATCTTATCTAAGATATTCAGAAATGTCTGCTTTTCTTCCTCTGTCAGCCCGGCTTCCAGTTCCCGATTGAAATTCAGGATCTGTTCCTCAATGACATGATGATGTTCGATTGCTTTTTCCGTCAGCAGAATTCTCTTCAATCTGCCGTCTTCCGTGGAAGCCACACGGACTACATAGCCCTTTTGCTCCATGCTCTGCAGCATTACCGTTGCGGTGGATCTCCGGATTCTGAATTCCTTCTCCACATCCTTCTGATACACATCGCCGTGTCTGCTCTTATGATACAGATAGCCTAAAAGCGGTCTCTGCATGCCGATAAGTTCACTGCCGTCCTGCTGGGCAAATATGGAGTCCATCTTCCTGCGGATCATATTGTTGGCGGCCTTCAGTTCGAATCCGATCTGACGAGTCGAAAGCACTTTTGCCTCCTCGTCCATTTTACCTCCTTTGATTTATAACAAAATAATGTTAGCAAGCTAACTATTTTTGTTAGCCAACTAACATTATATCGCAATACTTCTTCTTTGCAAGAAAAAAAGTATAAACTTTATATAAAATACAATCAGGCAAATTTTTGACCTTTACACGCTTGCATTTATCTGGTTTAATTTAATCATATTTTCTATTTGTTTCATTCTTTTTGCTATTTTCACATCATTCTATTTTCAAGGAGGTTCCCCTATGTTTCAACTTTTCACAGATCTTACAAAAAAATCCCCTGCAATCGATCAAAAAATCAATGAAATTCAGAATCAATTAAAATGTTTGCCCGAAGGGAAACTAACAATCGCGCATAACGGAAAAAACACCAAATGGTATCAGTCTGACGGTCAAAACAGAAAATATATTCCAAAATCCAATCGTACCTTGGCGGAGCAATTAGCCTTACGTAAATATTTATCTCTCGTGCTGGAAGAATTGCTTCAAGAAAAAACAGCGATTTCTTTTTATAACAGACATCGTTCCATCGAATCCAAAAGTGCCTTATTATTACAAGACTCTTCTCTCGGATACAGCGAATTACTGTCGCCTTATTTTCAAGTGCCGCCTTCTCATACTGCCTGGCTTCAGGAGAATTATGATCGCAGTTCCAGGAATCCGGAAAATCTCATCTACAAAACCGTAAACGGAATTCTTGTACGCTCAAAATCGGAGGCTTTGATTGCAATGTTACTCTATACAAATAAAATACCGTTTCGTTATGAATGCGCACTGACTCTCGGGGACATCAAATTTTATCCTGACTTTACCATCCTTCATCCCAAAACAGACCGGATATTTTATTGGGAACATTTCGGTTTGATGGATTCTCCCGGATACCGGCAAAACATTTTCTCCAAGCAACAAGTCTATGCAACACACGGTATCCTTCCCACTATTCAATTACTCACAACTTACGAGAGCCAGATGCATCCATTAAATACCGAATTAGTCGAAAAAATGATTCAATATTATTTCTTGCAATGATAGTCGGAAGCTTCTTATTTCCTCTCTTCTTTTTATTTGCAACTTGATTGCTTTTTATGAACCGAATTTTCATTTTTGTATTTTCATGTAATCCAAGAAACGCTGGATATCATAGTCACTTAATAACACATGGGTCTATACAAATATTTTCTTTCATTTTGTTCCACTTTTTTCCTTCTTTTGCTACCTATTTTACCACACATGGGTCTATACAGAAAAATTTCATTCCCAGATACTCATTTATCCAAAAATGAGTATCTCAGACGACAATTTTTCCATATAGACCCACGGTACTTGTTTTTCCACTTGATATTCGCTATTTTGAGTATCTCTGAGCAAATTTTTTTCGTATAGACCCACGGCTCTTGGTTTTTCACTTGATATTCACCATTTCAAGTATCACAGAGCAATCAGCACCGTATGAATATCACCCACGCCATCATTCGGATTTTCCAGCAAATTGTCAATCCTCCAGTACCCGGTTCAGTACTTCATCTTCCAGTACCAGTTTCTTCGCTGCTTCTCTGTACTTTTCCTCATGGAGGTAGGTGTGGCGGTGGGGTTTGATCGTGGGTGCCATGTCGATTGCTTTGATGAAATCGGATTTTTTCATATGCAGCGTAGCCACATAATCCCAGAAACCGGTCTCCTGAAGCACGGTGCCTACACGGATATAGCGGTGATCCTGTACCTTTGCCATAATGTAGGTGGCAATGCCTACCTGGATACCATGTAACTGCGGTACTTCCAGAATCTTATCCAGTGCATGGGAGATCAGATGCTCACTGCCGCTGGTGGGAGCACTGCTGCCGGCGATCTCATTGGCAATACCGCTCATGGCCAAAGAATCCAGTAGTTCCTTCAGGAACAGCTCATCCTTGATGCTCTCGTAAGGGGTACGGACAAAGCTGTTCACCGCTTTCTTCGCAATCATGACCGCAAAATCATTCACTTCGCCGCAGCCTGCCTTCTCTTCAAAGATCCAGTCGTAGAGCGCTGTGATCTTGGAGATCATATCGCCGATGCCGGAGTAAATGAACTTCTCCGGAGCGGTACGGATCACCTGCGTATCCACGATGATACCATATGCCAGTCTCGCAGGAACAGATGTCCTCTTCCCCTGTACCAAAAGAGAGGCACTGGCACTGGAAAATCCGTCACTGGAGCTGGAAGTCGGCACACTGATAAAAGGAAGATTCCGCAGAAAAGCCGCATATTTTCCGGCATCGATGACCTTACCTCCGCCGATGGAGATCACAGCCTTTGCCTTATTGGGAATGGCAAAAGCCAGCGTAATAATATCATCAATATCTACTGTGTCCAGTTCATTATATTCCAGGACATTCACTTCTGCTTCCTTCAGGGAATTCATCACCAGTTCCCCAAACATGTCAATCAGTCCGTTGCCGAAAAATAACACGACCTGGTCCAGATTCTCCGCCTTTAAATAACCGCCGATTTTTCCTAATGCGCCGTTTCCGATCTTCAAAATGGACGGAATCGCCATCTCTTTTCCTATCTGCATGGTAACCTCTCCTTTATCTTTTTCCGTACTGACCCGTTTCTGCCCGAAACCGTGCCCGGACAAAATTATTTTACACTGTTTTCTCTTCTATTTCAACCGGTCAACCACTGTGCACGTTCCCGCCGGAATCTATCCGCGCCTTTCAGACTACCCCACACGGATTCCAAACATCTGTAACACCCAAAGGATCAACCCCAACCCCCAGCTGGAAAAAATCCCATACAATATCACCGGCCCCGCAATGGTAAATATCTTGCAGCCGATGCCGAATACCTGACCTTCCTTTTGGTATTCCACCGCCGGAGCCGTCACGGAATTGGCGAATCCGGTGATCGGCACCAATGCACCGGCGCCTCCCCATTTTGCAATCTTGGGGTAAATATGAAACGCCGTGAGTACTACAGACAAAAATACCAGAAGCAGGGAACACCAGCTTCCGGAAGTCTGCGGATCCATCCCCAGCACATTTCCGGTATAATTCAGAATTCCCTGTCCGATACAACAGATGATTCCTCCGGTCAGAAATGCTTTCCCCATCTGCGTCCACAGATTGTGTGTCGGTGTGACCGACTTTACATACTGTTGGTATTCCTGTTTCTGCTGCGCATCCGGCTGTATCGAATCTGCCGGCATATGAGGAATTTCCTTCTGTTCCATATCCATCCTCCCATCCTTGCTCTGTCGGAACAATTACTTGGTTTCTATGATCACAGAATGCCCGGATCATTTCATTTTTATGCTGTTTTTTTGAAAAAGTCTTCCTTAGTATTTTTTTCGTTTTTCGGCTGTAAGCGATTATAGTGTTTGACGGTCCTCTTTTTTCATGTAATAATAAATTTTGTAAGTTCAATTATGAGGAGGTTCTTATGAAGGAAAAAACAAAGAGAAAGCTACGGACTTTTGTGTGTCTGCTGATGATCCCCGCCTTTTTGACAGGATGCCGGATCAAGACGACGCCACTCGGTGTCTTCGCCCAGATTCTGGAATACGCCAGTGCTTCCGGAAGCAGCTCGTCACAATCGTCTCACCACGGCACTTATCATTCGGAACCGGCTTCCACACCACAGCCGCAGATAGATTATGATTCTCTCGGAGACATTGGCACCGTGCAGACGATCATGATCTACATGGTAGGATCCGATCTGGAATCCTCTTACGGAAATGCCAGCCTGGATATGGACGAAATGGAAGCGGCCGGCGTCGATACCGCTCATAATAATGTCATTGTATATGCCGGAGGTGCTTCGCAATGGCAGGATCGCGGTCTGGATGGCGATGCCTGTACCACACTGCTCCTGACCGAAGACGGTTTTGCTCCGCTGGATACTTATCCTGCGGAAAATATGGGAGATCCCCTGACTTTAAGCAGCTTTATGAATTACTGCTTTGACTTTTTCCCCGCAGATTCCTACAGTCTGCTTCTGTGGGATCACGGTGGCGGACCCGTACTGGGATATGGTGTGGATGAAAATTACAGAGATCTGCTGACTTTGGACGAACTGTCCGAAGCACTTGCAGATTCTGTGGGAGCCCACATGACGAAATTAGAATGGATCGGCTTCGACGCCTGCCTTATGAGTTCTCTGGAAGTGGCTTCCGTGCTGGCTCCCTATGCAGATTATATGATTGCATCCCAGGAGACCGAACCCGGCTGGGGATGGAATTACGCTTTTCTCTCCGTCCTGTCGGACAGAGCGATTCCCGGAGACGAGATGGGTGAATACATTGTAGATTCTTATATGGATTACGGTGAATATGTCTTTGACTATTATCCGAATCTGTATTCCGATCTGACGCTGTCATGTATTGACCTGAACGCTTACGCAGAAGCGGAAGACGCTCTGAATACCTATTTTGCGGAACTGGATACCTCTCTGGATGTGCAAAACTATCCGAAACTGGTTCGTAATCGTGCCAAAGTCAGAGACTTCGGAAGCTATTCCTCCGATATGAATTACGGCATGGTCGATGTACTACATATGCTGGAACTGTTGGGAGATAATTCGGACACTGCCAAAGCTGCCATCCGGGCAGTGGAAAGCTGTATTGCATATTCCGATACCAATATGGAAAATGCCGGTGGTATCTCTATCTGTTATCCTTATCAGACAGACGAAGACTACCGGGATGCCTGTATTGAAATGCAGGAGTATCTTGGATTTGCTCCGAATTACACCCGTTTTTTACAGGATTTCTATGCAATTCAAAACGGTGATACCCTGTTGGCAGATCGTGAGATTTCCAATGCGCACACTTCTGTCACCACAGAAAACGACGGCACCTATGATGAAAGCGACATCACGCTGCAGCTCACTCCCGAACAGCAGGCTAATTTTGCTTCCGGTGGCTATTACATTCTCTGCAAGGCCAAAGAAGAAGGTTACATTACTTCCGAAGAAGATCCCAGAGCTGATGAGATGTATCTGTTCATTCAGGGAAGCAAACGCGTAACACTGGATGAAAATGGGGTACTGCATGCGGCATATAAAAACAATGCGCTGTATATGGAGGATGATGATGGGGTATCCGATATTCCTATGATCCTGACGGAATCGGATATCAGTGACGTGGAGAATCGTTATCTGTCATTTGTAGTACTGATGAATTTCGATAATTGGGAATCCCAGGCTGCGAAGCTGCAGATTGTGGTAAATGAAGATTATCCGGATGGTATCATCCGAAATGCGATTCCTTTAAGCGATGACGACGATGTGCAAAGCGCCAGCAAGCAGCTGATCCGTCTGGATGATTATGCGAATATGTCCGTGGCAGCACGTTGTAGTTACGTGACACGGGATGAGAATGGGGATCTGTTGGATTTCTTTGACTGGGAGACATCGAAATGGATGATGGGGTTTGAGGTGGATCTGACCTCCGACTATCGGACCGTGGTGCAGCCACTGGATCATCCGGAGAATTACGTGTGCATCTTCTTCATGAAGGATTCCCAGGGGAATGTGTCCTATTCGGATATGATTCCGTTGAAGTAAATTGAAAGTTACGAGCCATGCAAAAATAGAACGGAATACCTCGGTGGGA
>ERZ835980.2097-NODE-2097-length-19204-cov-4.767612_pt1 | contig 19204 bp, 18 predicted proteins | sample MGYA00519943_ERZ835980 | MGnify/ENA primary metagenome ERZ835980 (study PRJEB31850, sample SAMEA3708791) | human gut metagenome | biome: human gut; feature: human-associated habitat; material: faeces | place: China | collected 2014 ... | reverse complement strand
GCCTTTTTGCTCTTTTTGCCTCTTTCTTCTCTTCTTTTCTTTTCTCTTTGTCCAGTTCAGCTTTCTGCTGACTGCTCATATCTAATTCCGAGTTCTTTATTTCTGCCATATTTAATCCTGAAACTTCTTTCTATCTATATTTCTATCTATAATTTATTCTGCCATCTATAATCTACGCTGTATTACAACCGCAGTCTCCAGCTCCCGTGCAGAGCACAGCCCTGAATTCATCATCGCAGACAACTAGAGTGCCTCAAACACCTGCACCCCGCGTCTCTTCAGCCATATCCTGAACAACGCGGCAATGACAGCTGTCAACACTGCGCTTATTATAAGATATAATGTCAATCCAGTCAGGCTCTCGAGGGCTACGTATCCTGCTACAAGTACTATAATATACACAAAATTAGATAAAAGAGCAACAAGTACTCCCATGCTCTGTTTCACCACCGCTGCCTCCGATGTCCAGTCAAGCTTTGGCATCTTGAGATTCACCGCGAGCCCGATATAGGCAGTCAAACATACATAAAGGCATGGTATCAAAAGCATCATCACTCCATTTGTCAGGGAAGGTTTCACCACAGCCATCAAAGCCACATCGAGCACCATCGCCGGAACCATCGTGAGTATAACATGCATTCTTATTTTGGCTCTGAGTATCTGCCATGATGTGACTGGAAGCGATCTTACTATCCACAGCGTTTTTCCTTCCAGGGATACGGACGGTGCGGTCAGATCATTCATGGAGGCTGCCGCGCACACCGCTATACATGCCCCAAATACAAGTATACCATCAGGAAGTCCTGGCATTTTCGAGATCATATCCGTTACAGAGTGTCCCTTCACAAGACATATCACCGCCAGAATGAGCATGAGCAACGTTCCAAGCGAACAGTTCAGCATATATATCGCCGATGATGCCAATCTTCTAAACTCTCTGATAAGCAAAGCCATCTCCTGATTCTTTGCCCTGCTTCGCTTCGCCACAAGTTTCTTTGCCGCATGACCTGTCTTTGTCGTAACTATACCGATAAAACTTCGTTCCAGAACTATCCACACAGCCAGTGATACCACCAGCGTTCCGACTACGGCAAACGCAAGCTGCATTATGTTACCCGTGGCTGCGCATCCTATGGAATAGAGAGGATACACTGCCCCCTTTATCTTTGCGCTGTACATTTCACTATTTGCCAGAATATTTGTAAGCATCTTATTTGCATTCATGTATACTGCGTAATAACCCACTATAAATGCCAGTGAGAGTATAACCGTGACATAGCTCCTATTCTTCGTCTTATTGCCTATCTTGCCCACTACCCAGCCAAGTATGCACGAAAGTACCAGAACGACAAATGTCAGGAGGATCATAACTATGACCGCTGAAATCACAGCACCTATCCCCGGATGCACCACTATCCCATACACTATTATTCCCGGAACCATGGCTGTTGCCGCAAATATCGCGCCCATGACATACACACCTGCCAGTCTGGAAAACAGTATAGCTCTGACCGGTATTGGAAGTGACAGCATCAGATCATTGTCTTTTGCCTGATAAAGGCTTGCATATGTATTGAACACGCTTCCAAATATACCTATGGCAAGGGACATCATAGCCATCATAGCCATATACATCCAGTCTAGTCCCACGGCGCAGAGCTGAGCACACATCGAGTATGCCACGCTGCCAAACATGCTGCCCATGCAGCCGAGTATTAGCGCGATATATATGACTATTCCAAATACCGCAGCGCCTTTGGATTTAGATTTTCCAGTTTTCCGGTCAACAAAAAATCCACTGAAAAGCTGCTTGAGCTGTTTTTTCATCAGTATCTTTATCATGACTCGCCCTCCAGCTCAAGAAACACAGACTCCAGAGATTCGTCCCCCTTAACCTGCTCCATTATGCCTGCCTTTATAAGCCGTCCACCTTTGATGATCGCCACTTTATCGCACAGTTTCTCAGCGACTTCCAATACATGTGTGGAGAAGAATATCGCCCCTCCGTCATCACACATTTTTCTCATCATCTGCTTGAGTATATGGGAAGCCTTTGGATCAAGACCTACAAATGGCTCATCCATGATGACAAGTTTCGGCTCATGTATCCATGCCGATATGATTGCCAGTTTCTGTTTCATACCATGAGAATACTCGGATACAAGCTGTCCTAGGTTATCTTTTATCTCAAATGCGTCAGCATATTTGTCTATGAGCTCGTCCCTGACTTCCCCCGGCACGCCAAATATATCTGCTATAAAATTCAAATATCCGATTCCGGTCATAAAATCATACATATCTGGATTATCAGGAATATATGCCATCTGTTTCTTGCATTCCAGCGGTTTTTCCTTTATGGACACGCCATCTATAAGGATATCTCCCTCCTCAAAATTCAGGATTCCTGTACACGCCTTTATGGTTGTTGTCTTTCCTGCTCCGTTATGTCCTATGAAACCATATATCTCCCCCGGCATTATATGTAGGCTTAGATTGTCCACCGCCAACTTATCTCCGTATCTCTTTGTGAGATTTTTTATTTGCAGCATATTATTTTCTCCTTTTTCAAAACAGGGGACGGAGGTACCTGACCCCTCAGTCCCCAAAGATTATCGTTCTCTTTGTTTCTTTCTCTTCATCCTGCCCCTGAACTCGTCAAGTGCCGCACGGCCTGGTCCCGTCATAGGTTTGATCCATCTTCCCTTCAGTAGATACGGTGTCAGTATGACAAATCTCAGAAGTTCATCCGTGTAAACGAATGAGAACACTGCGAGAAATGGCAGCTTGAACACCATTCCGGCTACCCATGTGGCAGGCACGGAGAACAGCATAAGTCCGCCAATCTCCATAACTGTTCCAACGATGGCCTCACCGCCTGCACGGAAGCACTCGTTCTGTATATAGCAGCATGTTCTGACTGCTCCGAAGAACAGATATATTATAAGCATATACTTTGTGTACATCATCGCCTCAGCCCCGAGTCCAAACAATCCGAACAGCGGATTGTGCAGCAGCGTCATGATGAGCACAATTGTGAATGTGATGGCAGGACATACCAGTGCTGCCCTCTTGGCATAGGAAAGCCCCCTGTCCAGATTGCCCGCACCAACCTCGTTGCCCACTGCAACGCTGGATGCATTTGCAAGGCCTCCGAAGAACGCATAGACAAAGCCCTCACACACACGGAACGCTGCCATGGCTGCTATTGCCGAATCGCTCTGATGTCCCATGACGACATTGATTATCATCTGTCCCACACCGTAGAGTATTTCGTTACACACGATTGGAAATGCCTTTGACGCATAGGACTTCACAAATCCCATATCAATATCAAAGGCCTTTCGCGCACTGAACTTTATCTCATGCCTGCTCTTTGCAAGATACAGAATGAGCAATGCTATATTCACGATTCCTGACACCAGTGTACCTATAGCCGCACCGGCAACTCCCATCTTGGGAGCGCCAAATCTACCGTAGATCAACACAAAATTTATACAAAAGTTGAGTAAAAGTGAGATGATGGAGCATACCAGTGGCACCTTCACCCTCTCCGTTGACTTAAGAAGTGCTGTAATTATTGCGGCAAATACCTGAAGCGGATAAGACCATCCAACTATTCTCATATATGGCTTCGCAAGTGCTATGATCTCTACTTTATCTGTATATATTCCAAGTATCCACCCCGGTGCAACCACAGTCACCACCGCAAATGCTATTCCAAATATTCCCGCACATATGATCGCCAGACCAAATGCCTTGTTCATTCCCTCTGGATCCTTGGCTCCCCAATATTGAGACATGAACAGAAGGGAGCAGCTGACAAATCCCCAATATGTTGAAAACAAAAGTGATCCTATTTGTGCACACACGCCAACCGCCGCAACGGCGATCTCGCCCTCACTTCCTATCATGATGGTGTCAACCATACTAGCGGTGGTCGCCAGCAGATTCTGCATCGCAATAGGCACAGCAAGCACAGCCAGCATCCTGGCAAATTCCTTCCATGTCACCTTTTTATCATTTTTTACAAAGCCCATAGCAGCACTTCCCATTTTTGTTACCTTTTCCTGTTATTATCCCTTTCATCATTTAATTTGATGCGTCCGACTATTGTACTCCCGAATAATTATATTTGCAATGGCTTTATACTGTAGTGTAAGGTATTTTCTTATTAATTTTAATAAGCGCACCACATTCATTCCATCTGTGATGCGCCAAGCCTTGTTATTTTCAAGTATTATATTTTTGTGTGCCATTGTTACATACTGTCGGTTGACAAATCTTCGAGTTCACGCTCTACTCTCTCAAGCTCGCCGTCACTCCAGTTCTCCCCCAGTGCAAATACTGCCCTGCACACACTGAAGTTCACCTCGTCATCTGCGTTGATCTCCCCGGAGATCACTCTGTGGGATATCTTCTGAAGTATGGAAAGTATGTCTATCCGCACGTCCGATATGACAGAAGGCTCTGCCACATTGCCATCACTATTGCCTTCCTCGTGCTCTGTCCGCTCTTCTCTGTACACGCTCTCCCAGTCATAATCTGCCGTCCTGCCACATGGCGCACCGCACACACTGCAGTCAGGGACAATTGTATGCTTATCAGCATGCGCCCTTGCGATCATCGCCTCCATGTCTGCATCAGAGATGCCAAGAGCAATATCAGACATGTGCAAACCTTCTATTATTATGTTATTTGTATCATCAGTCACATGCATCATCCCATCAGTGGCTCTCACCAGCCCTATCAAAGCACCGACCAGACGACTGCCTGTCTCAGTTGTAATTCTTATTTTATCTTCCATTGTCTTTACCTTTCATGGTGCTGTGAAGAGAATGTCAGTCAAGGATTCTTCCATCTATTGATATAGTTGCAACCTGCCATGGGATAAACTTGCCGCTGTCCTGAAGTGCCTTCTTCGCGGCCATCTCCAGTCCTCCACAACAAGGAACCTCCATACGGACTATTGTAACACTTTGTATATCATTTCGCCTGATAATCTCTGTAAGTTTCTCTGAATAATCGACACTGTCAAGTTTCGGACAGCCGATCAGAGTCACATGTCCCTTTATGAATTTCTCGTGGAACGATGCATAGGCATAGGCTGTACAGTCCGCCGCTATAAGCAACTTTGCACCATCAAAGTATGGCGCATTTACCGGGGCAAGTTTGATCTGCACCGGCCACTGTGTGAGCTGACTCGGGCGCTCATAATTATATATGTCACCCGCCTGCTGGTTGACTGTTTTATCAGTTGTATTCTGTACGCATTCTACTGCTGCCTGTTCATAGGAGCTTGCCTGTACCGATTCCCCTGAAGCTGCTGCCGGTCTCCTGAATATGCTTCTCGCCATAGAACCAGGGCAACCGGAGTGTGCCGGACTTTTTTCATGCATCACTCCTGAGCCAACCATATTTCTGGATTTTTCTGCATCGAGTCTTGCCTGTTTGTTTGCCACGACTGCCGCCTCATCATACGCAGCCGCCTCTCTCTCCACAAATGTTATGGCTCCTGTAGGACAGGACGGCAGGCAGTCGCCAAGTCCATCACAATAATCGTCTCTGAGCAGCTTTGCTTTGCCGTTTACCATGCCTATAGCACCCTCATGGCACGCATTTGCACAGGCTCCACATCCATTACACTTGTCCTCGTCTATCTGTATAACTCTTCTTATCATATATATTTCCTCCAATCTTTTGTCGGTAGTTCATATGAACCTAACCTTTAATATCCAGCAGATTTTATACTGATCCTGCCTGTTTTCATCGTCATTATATCCAGATGGGACATTTGTGTATGTTGAATTTTCAACATTTAAAATGTTATACTATCCTTATAAAAATGCACAAAACCTTATATTCATGACATGGTTGCTCAGTGCACTTCACAATCCTTATTTGACAAAATAAAACGTCACTGAAATTGAGTTGAGATCATGTACATACACTAATTAGCAAATAAGAGGTATTCACATGAATAAATACATGGATATATTATTGAAATCCAGCCTCTTCTCCGGAATATCCGCAGAGGACACAGACTCCGTGCTGGACTGTCTGGGAGCAATAATAAAAAATTATAAAAAGAACGAATGCATTCTCATGGCAGGGAACACAACTGAATATATAGGCCTGCTGCTGACCGGCAAAGCGATAGTCATCCAGGAGGATTACTGGGGTGGTCAGAGCGTCATGTCTGCCATCCTGCCGGGGCACACGTTTGCGGAATCATATGCCTGTACCCCTGGCTCCGTACTCGACGTCAGCGTATATGCTGAAGCTGCAAGTTCTGTATTGTTTCTGAATGTTCAGAAAATGCTCACCACCTGCCCGGTAACATGTGGCAGACATAATCAGATGATAAAAAATCTCCTGTGCGATCTCGCCGGCAAGAACCTGAGACTCGGCGAAAAATCAAAGCACATGAGCCAGAAAACAACCAGGGATAAGTTGCTCTCCTACCTGTCATCGGAGATGCACAGACATGGCAGCAACGAATTTGACATACCATTTTCCAGACAGCAACTCGCTGACTTTCTGTCCGTGGACCGCAGTGGACTGTCTACTGAACTTGGCAGGATGAAGACTGATGGGCTGATTGACTTCAACAAATCTCATTTTGTTCTTAAGTCTCCTGCCCAGGGGTGGACTGATGTATAACAATATTGTATTATATATTTATTGACGCGGACGCCACGGCAGGGGCTTTAAATGCGCCCGCTGCACTTTAAGGAGGGATTTTAATGAAAACTGTAAAACCAATTAAAACAATCAAAGACGGATGGAACAAATTCACTGTTGTCGTAAAGGATAAAGACTACTCAACAAGAGAGGCCGTGCTTTTCGCTATCTGCACATTCCTCACAGGGCTTGTGCTCGGAATGCTCTGCTCCCCTAGAAAGAGCCAGACATTTGGCTCATACAACGGAAACTGCAGCGATGGCGGCTGTAACTGCGACTGCGATTACGATGAGGACGATTTTGAGTAGGCTGCGAACTGATAACTAATATCCCAAAGCAAAAGACAGGTGTCGATTATCTGACACCTGTCTTCTGTGTTTCACAGGATACATTTCACTTATATCTTCCAGCTAACTGCCAGTTCTCTCGAATCCACAAATCTCCTGTAGATACCGTCCTGTTTCATGAGCTCCTCGTGGGTTCCCTTCTGAACTATTCTTCCCTGATCCACAACAACTATCTGATCCGCATGTCTTACGGTCTTGAGTCTGTGGGCGATCATGATGATCGTCTTCTCCCTTGTCAGGGCATCCACTGCAAGAGTAAGCTCCTTCTCGTTCTCAGGGTCAACATTTGCTGTTGCCTCATCAAGGATGATGATAGGTGAATCCTTCATGATGGCGCGGGCTATGGATATTCTCTGCTTCTCACCGCCTGAGAGGGTTGCACCGCCCTCACCGATCACAGTGTCGTAACCGTCAGGGAGCTTGCTGATAAAGTCATGGCAGCACGCCTTCTTTGCAGCCTCCACAACTTCTTCATGGGTTGCCTCCGGTCTTCCGAACTTGATGTTGTTCTCGATAGTATCAGCAAATAGGTATACGTTCTGGAATACAAATGAAAAGTTGTTCATGAGACTGTTCATACTGTAATCCTTAACATTTGTTCCACCCAAGGTTATCTCACCTGAATCCACATCCCAGAATCTGGCGATCAGGTTGCACAGCGTGGTCTTTCCACCGCCGGATGGCCCTACGATCGCAGTCGTTGTCTTCTCCGGTATGGAGAGTGAGATTCCGTCGATTATCTTTCTCTTATCGTATGAAAACTCTATATTCTTAACTTCTATATCGTATTTTTCCGGATTGAGTTCCTTTCCATCTATGTCCATTGTATCAAGTCCGAGCACTGCATTTGCCTTGTCTACGCACACACTGACCACATGTATCAGAGATGAAAATGTTCCCATGGTCTCAAGACCCCCATACAGCATGAACGCCGCGATCGACATACCCACAGCATACAGAACGCTCATACTGCCATTTATATAGAAGTAAGCCGAAAGTCCTATTATCGCTACCCCTGTAAGCTTTGTCACAATGCTTTGGAGAAAATGATATGGGACATAGACAAGCTCCATCTTTACATTTGCCCTGACGCAGGCTTCATTTGCCGCATTGAGTCTCTTCGTCTGCTTGCCTATGAGGTTGTAGGACTTGACCTCCGATATGCCCTGTATGTACTCCATGATCTGGTTTATGAGCTCAGTGTCGCAGTCAATCTTCGCCGAAGATGCCTGCTTGCCGGCATTCTGCATCACCGTATTTATCACAAGGAATATGGCAACTCCAACAAGTGATATCAGTGCAATCCTCCAGTCGCAGAGCAGGATCATGAGTATGATCATGGATGTCTCGAGGAGTCCCTGTGTCGTGAGCATGACAACTCTCGTAGCCACATCCCCCAGATTCTCCATGGTATTTGTCGTGACTGACGCGATCTCGCCTATACTGTTGGAATTGAAATATCCCATCGGCACATATCTGAGGTGCTCTGCCATCTCTATACGCTTGAATGCCGCTGTGGTGTAGCCGCCCTCTGTCTGAAGCACGGTCGACGACATCTTGCAAAGTATTCCAACTATGATTGATACCGCCATGATGGCTATTGAACCAAGTATGTATTTTCCAAGGTCTTTCCCCTCTATAACGCCCATGAGGACACACATTATAGCCGGGATCTTCAGCGCCGATGCCAATGCATCTATCAGGCTTATCACTATTGAACGCTTGAACTTGCGGCCGTTTTCCTTACCTGAGAACAGGAAGAACTTTTTAAGTACTCCGAACATATTACTCGCCCTCCTTTTCATCGCCTGCCGTATCCTTGACCGAGATGTGTGCCTGCCACATATCCCTGTAAAGTGTACATTTGCTAAGAAGCTCCGCGTGTGTTCCGTGAGCCTCCACATTTCCTGCATTTACCACAAATATCTGATCCGCATCCTTGATGGTGGACAGTCTGTGGGCTATGACTATCAGTGTCTTGCCCGCAACAAGCTTGGCGATGGAGCTCTGAAGTATGGCCTCATTCTCCGGATCGGTGTAAGCTGTAGCCTCGTCCAATATGACTATCGGCGCATCCTTCAGCATGGCCCTTGCGATGGATATTCTCTGTCTCTCGCCGCCTGACAAATGTCCACCTGCACCGCCTACCACGGTGTCAAATCCATTCTCAAGATTCATGATGAAGTCATAGCACCCACTCTTTCTAGCTACCTCCTCGACCTCAGCGTCCGTGGCGTCCGGTCTTCCCTGTCTTATATTGTCCCTGACTGTCTCGTTGAATAGGTAATTATCCTGTGACACATACGCAAGTCTGTCGTTGAAATCCGCCAGCGCGATATCCTTTATGTCCACGCCACCGATCTCTATGCTTCCGCTGTTCACATCCCACAGTGAAGCTATCAGCTTGGCTATTGTAGACTTTCCGCTTCCCGACGGACCAACTATCGCATTTACAGTTCCCGCCTTGATATCCATGCTCACACCGTGGAGTATCTCCTTGTCGTGATAGCCAAATGTAATATCTGTAACCTTTATTCCATTGTCCTTCGGCTGTGCCTTTGTTCGTTCAGGTCTCACAAGCTCCGGCTGCTCCAGGATTCCTGTCACCTCTCCGATGACTGTCGACAGCTTGCCTAAGTCATCGGTGTATGAACCGATGGTGAGCAGCGGGCCGACTATTCCAAGTGAGAGGATGATACACACAACGAAATCCGCGGTGGTGAGCGAACCATTTGACACATAGTGCGCACCTATCGGAAGCACTGTTGCAAGTGTGTACGGTGTGATGACGAACATGGCTGCCTGGAAGAATGAGCACTTCTTCATCCAGTTGATATACGAATCGGCATTCTCCTTTGCCGCCTTTGTGAACTTGGCATACGAGCTCTCCGTCCTGCCAAATGCCTTGATGACCTCGATTCCATCTATGTACTCAACTGCAGCGTCGTTCAGCGCCTTGGTCTTCTCAACTGTCCTGTCGTAGTTCTCCTGGAAGTCGATCATCATTCCCATGTACGTTGCAAATCCCAATATGATTGGGATAAATGAGAACAATGCAAGTCTCCAGTCAACCACGAAGAAATACACGATAACAATGATTGGAGCCAGCAGGTTGGATGTAAACTCAGGCACAACATGCGCCAGAGTCGTTTCTATGCTGTCTATTCTCTCCACCATAATGTTCTTGAACGAACCCGATGGCGTATCCTTCACGTATCCAAGCGGCACTCTTGCAAGCTTATCGCAGCATGACTTTCTGATATTTGCAAGCACGGTGAATGTTGCCTTGTGGGAACATGCCGTTGATACGCTATGGCAAAGCTCAGCAAGTATAAACGAGCCCGCTATGATAAGAGCCTTCAACATATATTCCTTGAGCTCCTTCTCCCCGTCAAGGAACATCCTCACCACGTCCGCAATGATGAAATACGGAACTATCTTGAATACTACATTGATAACCGCCAATATGACGCTCCACACATAAGACGACCTCTTCTGCCCCGCCCATGTGAGTACCCAGCTCACCGCTGATTTCTTCTTTTCTTCCACTTTTTATCCTCCTTTTTATCCTAAATGCAGACTTTCTGTTAATTGAAATAATACTAAGAGGAAGGTCTACATTATTTGCATTATCTATGTCTAATTGGGTCAGGCACCTCCGTACTGCACAGCTTATAAAAGCAAGAGTTTGATTCCGCTTATCAATATTAGTTTCATCTAACTTGTATATTTAAAATTATGCGGACCGGATTCTTTTCCTTTCCGCATACATACTGGCTATCGCTATCGCTTTGATTATTATTAACTGGCTCCAACCGTTCATCTCTATCATTCCTGAGCTGTGACATATCCATCACCATCTACTACTCCGGGAACTTCACCTTCCATATTCTCTCCCAGCCTCCGGTGTAGAATTTCTTAAGTTTACCGACATTCTCTATCGCGGTCTCTCGATTCATGTCATGCTCTATTATCTGGAATATCGCCGAGAAAAATCCACTGTATATCATATGGCAAAGACTATCGCTTATTTCTGGTATATCCATTCCGGCTCTGCGCATCTCCTCCGCATACTGCTCTGAAGATCTCATCTCTCTATTTACCAGATTGTGTATCATATCTCCATACTTTTCATTGTCGCTGCACCGCAGCAGAAGTTTGAAATTATCATAATGGTCATACACATAATTCACCATCTGATCCATTCCGTTTCCAGCTGTGCTTGCCATGTTCTCAGTCTGCTTCTCCGGTGGCAGACTCTGGAACTTCTCAAGCACGCTGTCATATATCCTGTACAGTTCCTCCACATACGGATCTATCAGCGCATCAAAAAGAGCCTCCTTTGTGGGATAATACTTGTAAAATGCACCTGTTGTAAGTCCGGCATCCTTAACTATGCTTCTGAGTGATGCCCCCGCAAATCCGTGCTCAAGGAAATGCTTCAGCGCTGTATTCAGAATATTTTGTCTTGTATTCTCTGCCTTTTCTGTCATAGAGTCTCCCTATCTTGTTAAATGTGTTTCACACCTGAATGGAACAGCTTCTGAGTGCAAATGTCGTATATATCTTTCACGTGAATATAACAGCGTTATATTACACTGTTATATTTTATATATTATCGCCCTGTTGTCAAGTGGTGTTTTGCTGATTTTTCGCTATATATTATATTCTTGTAACGCATAACTTTACCTCTATAGCAAAGCAACCACCTGATATAGTCTGTTATATCAAGTGGTTGTTCTATATATTGCTTTTATTTTAATTTATAATTATATATTCAGTATGGCTGTGGCAGTTCTCTCCTAATTTGGTCTGAGTGTAACGAAATCCCCAGCCAAATCCAACTACGGATTACAGTTCTTACAAGGCTCATATCCCTCAGATATAAGTTCATCCCTTGTGGTCGTCCTCTCAGACTTGTTGGATTCCTTCATCTGTTTCACACTTTTGCATGACGGCTTATGGAATTTGCCCGTGTTAGTGTTTACTATATATGTATCCTCGTTCGCTGCCTCCGTCTGAGCTTCCGATATATCATCAGTCTCTGTCTCTGTGTTCTGAGTTTCTTCGCATGTTCCAGTCTCTGCTGCCTGGCCTCCATCTTCACCGGATATCTCCGAACTCGTATTTTTCCCCGGCACCACATATCCCGGATCCACCTCACTACCACCGGTTGCATAGTCAATCAGCACCCCAGGCTGCACATTGTACACATACACGTTAAAGCTAACCCCGGCGCCTTTGTCCTCCACGGACTCAGCCTCCATCTGCACTCCCGATGCAACTAGATTATCACCATCGTACACAGGCGTCACCCTGTACAGCACATGATTGCCTGTGCTCTCCACATAATCAGCCACTTCATTTTCAAATGGAAGCATGCCTGTCACGTTAAGATATCTGGTTCCCGTTATCAGATTCTTCTCATTTGCATTTTCTCCAGCCAGCTGATATCCGATCAAATGACATCGATTGTATAGGTAATTACCATCTATACGATCATTATACTTCACCGTATGCCAGCCCGAAGGCTTGACCATACCTATCGCTCCCCGCTCCTCCGTCGGCGTGATCTCTTTACAAATGTTGGCATAAGCAACTCCGCACCTTCCAAGTGAGTCCAGATCACTATAATTCTCAAATGCATCCGTCACCAGCTCATCATCGCCAAATGCCGGCACATTGCCATTTATCTCACAATATGCACTTCCAGAATATGCTGGAATATCAGCAAGCTCCATATTTGAAGCTGCCTTCCCCTCGATGCTTGCGTCTGCTGCCCCACCAGAATCCGAAACCGTCGTATCCTCAGTGGTTTCTAAGCTTTCTGATGAAATATCACTTTGGGTTTCCGTAATCTCCTCTGTTGTCGTAGTCTCCGCAGAAGTTACCTGTTCAGATACAGTAGTTCCCCCATCAGAAGCAAGATTACCATTAACCGCCGATTTACTGCCATCTGCAATTCCTGACAGACTGCAGCCTGACAGCACCAACGCAAATACTACCACATATAGCGCACTATAGAATTTTCTTTTCACTTTACCTTTCTCCTCTTCGTTGTAAACATTCCAAACGTGCCTTACTAATATTTTGCTCATCATGAACTGTATAACAGTATACTACATTTTTAATCCGTTTTGTCAAAGGGGACAGGTACCTCCGTCCCCTTTTGCCCTTTTTTTCGCCTATTTACGTCAAATTTGCCCCAAGGGGTCAGGTACCTCCGTCCCCATCAGTAAGCTGCCTACACCATTCCATTTGCAACCTTGTACTTGTAGAGCATCTCGGCGTGATTCTGTTCCTCGATCTGTATGTCTGCAAGCAGCTTTCTGACCGCACTCTCGCCAAATGCAAATATCTCGCCATTGTACTCGCCTGACACAAGTTTCTCCGTTCCGATACAGTCTGTTGCAAGGAACTTGTCATTCTTCTTATCCTCTGAATCGTCCATCATCTTGTATGTCTGCTTTGGCTCATAATCTTTTCCATTGCTGTCGTTGCAATCACACTGAGGGACCTGTCCATCGAGCACCTGTGTAAGTGAATCATAATGCTTCTGCTCTTCCTTCTGAATAGTCTGGAACAGATTCTTGAGCTCCGGATCTTTCGCCTGCTCGGCATATCGTCCATACTTCTCCACACAGGACTTCTCCTGTGTCTGCAGATCCTGAATAACTGTTTTCTCTTTTTCCTTTAATATCATAGCAATACCCCTTTCCTGTGAAAAACTTTTCTAACATTTCATATTGCATAGATATTATTGACCCAATATCATCATTTCTATTCTTATATCTAAAAAAAACTCAACTGACCTCATAGCCACTCAAAAATGAGCATTGCTTTTCTGGTATTGAGTATCACATCATCCCGAACACAGTCATTATATTGATTACGCGCAAGATATTAATCATAAGTTTAATGCAGCAAAAAGGGATGTCCGTAAATACCACGGACATCCCAACCAAACTCTGCTCTTGTTTACTTCTGCAGTTTCCTGAACTCTCTTCCATACGCCACATACATGACAAGCAGAATCACTCCCACTGCCAACACCGGCACCACCCCTGTTCCAAATGCGAACATACTCATAAACATGAGTATCCACATGACAAATCCCGCCTTGATTCCAGACATAAATCCCTTCTTAGAGGATTTTGCTATCATGGTAAGCTCTGCCTCGTCCGATGTACTCTCCCAGTCACGGCGAAAATGCATATCGAATATATTGCCGCATTTCTCCGGGTTAAGCTTCTTCTCTTCATCGATAACAAGCTTTTCTGCTGCACAGTACAACGCCAACGATATCACGAATACCAGCTCAGACACAATGGCCATAACCATGCCACCATCATCCCCATAAGCTCTGTCTATGGCATATATACATACCGGGAACAATACAAATCCCATAAACACAGCTACACATGGGAGATATGAGGCAGTTGATATCTTTCTCTCTATATCCGCTATTACATCCTCATCTTCTCCGTCCCAGCCACTGATCGCCCTCTTTATCTTCCCATACATGGCAAATGACACCACGAACACCGCCAACATGAGCACTCCATATACTATAGGCAGCGTATCAGCCACTATCCTCCATATATTATCCCAGTTGATTCCATCCAGTGTATCCTTGTTCACCGCTGCAAGCCTTCCAGCCAGGAACCCTCCAAGCAAACTTACCAGGATCATTATCGCAAATATTATATATATCTTCAGATTACTTTTCTCGTTCACTTTTTTATCAGTATCATTCATCTCATATCCTCTTTTCATTCTATGAATTAACACGACCTTATCCATATGTCAGAAATCACTCCTCATCTTCCTCATATTGGAAGATATCCTCTACTCTGACACCACACACCTTCGCGATCTTGAGTGCCAAAGTCACCGACGGACTATAGTCGCCCCTCTCTATCTGGCTTATCGTCTGCCTCGATGTCTGAACCAATGCCCCCATCTCCTGCTGGTTCACCCCCAGCTTTGCCCTGTATTCCTTTAGCTTGTTGTACAGCGGCATCTATATCACCTCCAGCTTATTCATCCGTATCGTCATCATCCACCATTCCATGCTCCACATAACTGTGGGTGGATGTCCCCCATATCATGCCAAAGCTTATTCCAAAACAAACCCCGAGAGAGATTCCAAGTGCCAGATTGTCAAATAACATTCCATAGATAACGCCTAGTGCTATCCCAATCACCAATCCATACGGTATACCTGTCGCCTTCTCTCTCTTACACACGTATACCCTGTCTTTCCACATAAAACCATCAGTTTTCCCATCACCCAAAACATCAAGCACACTCTGGTACACATTGCTGTGGGCCACCTCCGCCATATCTTCGTGTACGTTCTCCGCATCGGGGTGAACATATGACTTTCTTAGCTTATATATAGCCAGCGTATCGTTTCCACTTTCAGGTTCAGGTGACAATTCATTTCTTAAAATATTAACCTTGTCAAATAAAAAACAACTCCACATCTTCTTTTCGCGAAAGAATCCATACACCGGCAGCCCCAATTTCAGATTTTCCCGAATCTCTTCCTCGAGCTCTTTCTTGCTGCACACCGCAGTCATGACATCTCCAAGCCTGTTCTTTTTTAACGTTCTCTCTGTGATGGCTGTCACAGAATATCCTTTAACCTGAGTTTTTAATTTATTTACAGAATTTCCATCGTCTTTGATCTCAAACATTGACCTTATCGCTTCACTGACAGATTTCTTATTACCTTTATCAACATCTTTATCTCTAGCCTTGTCATTTCTTTTTCCCATATCTTCACTACTCCATTTAATTTTCATATACCGAAATTTCCAATCCAATACAATATATATTTAAAATTACATATGCCAAATGACAACTATAGTTGTCATTTTTCTATATAATGGAGTATAACAAATGACAAGGAAAGTTGTCAATACTTTTTGACAACTTCCCTTGTCATCATTTTTAATATTGCTATATATACATATCCTGATTCATTATGAATCCTAACTGGTCAGTTCATCTTTATATCATACTTTTCTATATCGACTACTGCCTTGCCGTCACACGAGAATTCTATTCCAGCGGCCGTGACTGGAGTATATATTGCTGTACTCATCGTCATGATCCCATCGTTCACGAACAGCTCTATAGAATTTCTGTCCAGTATAAATCTAAGCTTTATCTGCTCATCAATGCTGCCTACATCTTCAGAAGACCCGCATTGACCCTCCGCTGAATATGACAGCTTAACTTCCGCCCTTCTGATACATACCACATCCCTCTCAAAACCAGCAAATGTCCTGTCGAGCTCTATGATATTTTTGCGCCTGTCATATGTAAATCTCGTATAATACCTATCGTTCTTTGCCAAATCGATCACAAACTCATTGTATCCATCACCTTTGACCATTATCTCCATATCAATGAATCTGCCCCTGATTCCATCAAATATGCATGCCCCGCTGACAGATTCATTTCTCAATACAACCTTGTCTGATCGATAATTTTCTATCTCCCTGACTGGTCTCTGTATAAGTCTTCCATCCTTCAGACTTATCTCTCTTGGCAGTGTCATCATTCCCTGCCACATCTGTCCCTGAGGAATCCAGAGATTATGCCAAGACTGCATCCACGCGATCATAACCCTTCTGCCATCCGGCAGCAATGTCGTCTGTGGCGCATAAAAATCAATTCCATAGTCTAGTGAAAATGGCTCTCCGCCCTCAAAGTGCTTTGTCTTGTCATCATATTCTCCAATAAAGTACATGGAATTATTGCCATTATGAAATTCATATCCCTTGGCCACCATCTCTATAGGAGATACAAGAAGCACCTTATGACCATCGATCGCGAAGAAATCCGGGCATTCCCATACCCCGCCATAATCCTTATCGTTTCTTGCCAGAACACTCTCAAAATCCCAATTCACAAGATCTTGACTGGAAAGTAGTACGACTTGCCCTTTCTTATCTTCATCTACAGTTCCAGCAACCATATAGTATATTCCATCTTCCTGCCAAACCTTAGGATCCCTGAAATCTTCTCTGCTCAGACCATAAGGAAGCATATCTCCGTTTACCACCGGATTGCAGCCTATCTTGGTATACTCTGTTCCGTCTCCGACAGCTATACTCTGATTCTGCAGGACGCCCTCACCATCAGGATTCTTCATGACGCTCGTATATATGAGTATATGTCTCCCCTTATCTTCTATGGCCGTACCAGAGAAGCAGCCATCCTCATCATATTCCGTGTCCGGAGCCAAAGCCACCGGAAGCTGTTCCCATTTTATCATATCTTTAGTCACCTGATGCCCCCAGTGCATAGGTCCCCACACCGTACTAAATGGATGATACTGGTAAAACAAGTGTACCTTTCCTTCATATACGGAAAATCCATTTGGATCATTCATCCAACCCACGGCCGGTGTCATATGAAACAAAGGTCTGTCATTTGCAGCAATTTCATTCTCCGTTTCGTATTCCCTGGCAGCGGCAAGTTTTTCGCTGACGAATCTATCGTCCATAGCATCCGTTATTCTGTCCATCATATATATCTCCTTATCACTGTTATTTTTATATTAAGTCTAACATCACATTATCCTTATCTCCGAAAATAAAAACAGAGACACTTTCAATGTACCATACACATAACCTATTGAAAATGTCTCTGTTTAATTTATATACAATTTTTATCTCTATAACCAGACATCTATAACAGACCTACACTGAAGTATCTCTCAGCCCTGTCCGCCATAACTGTAGCTATAACCTTATCCTTACCATACTTCTCTGCCATCTGCATGGCTGCCCACACATTTGCACCTGATGAGGTTCCAACAAGAAGTCCCTGCTTTCTAGCAAGATTTCTTGCAGTTTGTATTGCATCCTCATCTGATACCTCCACAACATCAGTTATCATATCCGTATCAAGCACATCCGGCACAAATCCATCTCCAATGCCCTGTATCTGATGGATTCCCGGGCCATCTCCATGTAGCGCTGACACTCCCTTAGGCTCAACGGCAACAATCTTCGTATCTGGATTTTTCTCCAACAGATATTTAGCTATACCTTGGAGAGTACCCCCACTTCCAACACCAGACACATATATGTCTATCTTCTGACCAAGCTGTTCGCACATCTCGACCGCAGTCGTGTGATAATGCGCATCTGGATTCGCCTGATTGACAAACTGCTGCGGCATAAAATACTTCTCCGGATCAGATTCCGCTATCTCATTTGCCTTATCAACAGCTCCGCCGATACTGAGAACCGGATCCGTAAGTACCAGCTCAGCACCAAACGCCCTGATAACCTTCTTGCGCTCCTCACTCATATTCTCCGGCATCACAATTATCACTTTATAGCCCTTCTGAACACCACAGAGTGCAAGCCCTATTCCTGTATTGCCGCTAGTAGGCTCTATAATAGTCATTCCCGGCTTGAGTTTTCCCTCAGTCTCTGCTACCTCTAACATGTTTTTTGCAATCCTGTCCTTAATACTTCCGCCAGGATTAAGAAACTCTGCCTTTGCAAATATATTGTAACCTGTAGACTTCCTCAGACACATAAGTGGAGTATTTCCTATCAGATCAAGCACATCATTGTAATACATATTAATACCTTCTTTTCCTTACTTTATAATATACTATTTTACATATTTTTTTACTAAAGTCACCATAAAATATATATGGCAGCGCTACAGATACAAAAAAACTCAGAAAACTTGTAAAGCCAAGCTTTCTGAGTATTAATCAGCAGGGGATGAGAGAATCGAACTCCCACCAAAGGTTTTGGAGACCCCTATCATACCATTTGACCAATCCCCTATATACAGAAAAAATTTAACACCTGTTGCAGCGTTAAATTTTCCTGGTACTCTTTACTTTTGTACCTTCAGAATTTCACACAGAAAGTTATTAAGACTTCTATCTTTTGTCTATCTTTTTGTCCATTTCCAAGTAAACTTTTTTCTTCCGCTTTTTCGCGTATCTCCAAAGCTTATCTCTTAGAAACCTCTAAGGATAAGTCCTCGACCTATTAGTACTTCTCAGCTCAGTGCGTTACCGCACTTACACTCAAAGCCTATCAACCTTGTAGTCTTCAAGGGGTCTTACTCCGAAGATGGGATATCTTATCTTGAGGGGGGCTTCACGCTTAGATGCCTTCAGCGTTTAT
>ERZ835980.2094-NODE-2094-length-19228-cov-7.763887_pt1 | contig 19228 bp, 17 predicted proteins | sample MGYA00519943_ERZ835980 | MGnify/ENA primary metagenome ERZ835980 (study PRJEB31850, sample SAMEA3708791) | human gut metagenome | biome: human gut; feature: human-associated habitat; material: faeces | place: China | collected 2014 ... | reverse complement strand
CGTGGGTGGTGGCGGTGATGCTGCCGCCCATGGCCATCTTCTTCCCGCTGTTCACTCTGCTGGAGGATGCGGGCTACCTGCCCCGTGCGGCCTTCGTAATGGACCGCTTCTTCCGGGCCGCCGGCGGCAGCGGCCGCCAGAGCCTCACCATGTGCATGGGCTTCGGCTGCAACGCCTGCGGCGTTACCGGCTGCCGCATCATCGACAGCCCCCGGGAGCGACTGGTGGCCATCCTCACCAACGCCTTCGTCCCCTGCAACGGACGGTTCCCCACCCTCATCGCCCTCATCAGCCTGTTTTTCCTGGGCGGCACCATGGGGCTTGGCCGCTCCCTGCTGGCGACGGCGCTGTTTCTGGGGTGCATCCTCTTCGCCGTCGGCATGACGCTGCTGGCCTCCCGGCTGCTGACCGCCACGGTGCTGCGGGGCCAGCTGTCCGCCTTCTCGCTGGAGCTGCCGCCCTACCGGATGCCCCGGGTGGGGCAGGTGCTGGTGCGGTCACTGCTGGATCGGACGCTGTTCGTGCTGGGCCGTGCGGTGACGGTGGCCGCCCCCGCCGGACTGCTCATCTGGACACTGGGTAGCATCTCCGTCCGCGGCGGCAGTCTGCTGACGGCGCTGGCCGGTGCGCTGGACGGCCCCGGACAGCTCATGGGGCTGGACGGCATGGTGCTGCTGGCGTTCCTGCTGGGCTTCCCCGCCAACGAGATCGTGCTGCCGGTACTGCTGATGGGTTATCTCCAGACCGGCACCCTCACGGCCTACGGCAGCCTGGCGGAGCTGTCCGCCGTCCTCACAGCCAACGGCTGGACGGCCCAGACGGCGGTGTGCATGCTGGTGCTGTGCCTGCTGCACTTCCCCTGCGGCACCACCTGCCTCACCATCCTCCACGAGACGGGAAGCGCCCGGTGGACGGCGCTGGCGGCGGCGCTGCCCACCGCCATGGGCGCGGCGCTGTGCATGATCATCCACGGCGTATGGACGCTGCTGGGATAGCCCCTCGACAAAAAACTGTTGCCATGCGGGCGGTTTTGTAGTAGAATACTTGGGTGAACTCGTCCTCCGCCGATAGCTGCGGGGCCGGTCTCGCGCAATGGATACCCACGAATCATGTCAGGCGGGGAACCGAGCAGCATTAAGAGGGATCATCCATGTGCCGCGGGGAAGCCGGCTTCGCGGCTATGGGCGGAGGACGTTCCATTTCACTTTGTCAGGAGGTGTTGCCCGTGTATCAGGCTCTGTACCGCAAATACCGTCCCCGGACCTTTTCGGAGGTGGTGGGCCAGTCCCACATCACCGACACGCTCCAGCGGCAGGTGGCGGAGGGCCGCGTGGGTCACGCCTACCTTTTCACCGGCACCCGGGGCACCGGCAAGACCACCTGTGCCCGGATCCTTGCCAAGGCCGTCAACTGCGAGCATCCCGTGGACGGCGCGCCCTGCTGCCAGTGTGACAGCTGCCGGGGCATCGACGCCGGCACGCTGCTGGACGTGACGGAGCTGGACGCCGCCTCCAACGGCAGCGTCAATGACGCCCGCACCCTGCGGGAGGAGGCGGTCTATCCCCCCTCCGTGCTGAAAAAGCGGGTGTACATCATCGACGAGGTGCATATGCTCTCCCGGGACGCCTTCAACGCCCTGCTGAAGATCATGGAGGAGCCGCCGGAGCATCTGCTGTTCATTCTGGCCACCACGGAGCTGCACAAGGTGCCGGCCACCATCCTCTCCCGCTGCCAGCGGTTCTCCTTCAAGCGCATCCTGCCCCGGGATACGGAGCAGCAGCTGCTGAAGATCGCGGCGGCGGAGGACATCGCCCTGACGGCGGACGGCGCGGAGATCCTGGCCCGCATGGCCAACGGCGCCCTCCGCGACGCCCTGAGCCTGCTGGATCAGTGCCGGGCGGCGGCGGGCGATATCGACAGCCGCACCGTGCTGGACACACTGGGTCTGGCCGGCAGCACCCAGACGCTGCAGCTCATGCGCTGCCTGCTGGCCCGGAACGCCGCCGACGCGCTGGCCCTGTTCGACCAGCTGTACCGCGGCGGCAAGGACGTGGCCGCCCTGCTGGGCGAGCTCAGCGACCTTGCCAGGGACATGACGGTGATGAAGGCCGCGCCGGAGGGCGGCGCCGCCCTGCTGTCCGGCGTCTACGACCGCAAAACCCTCACCGACCTGGGCCGCGACCTGCCCATGAGCCGGTTCCTGTACATGGCCGACACGCTGCAAAGCTGCTGCGCCGCGCTGGCGGACAGCATCCGTCCCCGCACGGCGGCGGAGCTGTGCCTGCTGCGGCTGTGCGACGAGAGCCTGTCCGGCGACCTCACCGCCTTTGACCAACGGCTGGCCCGTCTGGAGCAGGCCGTGCAGCAAGGCGGCGTCCCGCCCCATCAGCGTCCCGCCCCCCGGCGGGAGACGCCGCAGCCCCGGCCCCAGCCCGCCTACGAGGAACCGCCGCTCCCGGAGGAGCCGCCGCTTCCCGAGGAGCCTCCTCTGCCGGAGCAGGCCGTCCGTGACTACGGTCTTCCGGAGGAGCCGCCTGTCCGTCCCGCGCCCCAGCCCGCGCCCCGTCCTGCCCCCGCAGCCCGGAGCACCTCCGCATCGGCGCCCGCCGGCGATACCGCCGTGTGGCAGCGGCTGCTGGATCAGTACAAGGGCCGCCTGCCGGTGAATGTGCGGGTCATGCTGAACATGGTGTCCGGCGTGGTGGACGGTGACTGCCTCACTGTGCTGTGCCGGGACGACTTCACCCTGAAGCAGCTGGACAAGCCGGAGGTCACCGCCGTTCTGCGGGAGGTCACCTCCGCCGACCAGGGCCGCGACATCCGCGTGGCGCTGGAGATCGGACAGGCCCCGTCGGCCAGACGCGCCGCGCCCCGGCCTGCGCCGCCCCCCATGCCGAAGCAGCCCCCGCGCCCGGAGGTGCCGGAGCCGCCGAAGCCCGCCCCCGCCGACGATACGCCCCCGTGGGAGGCCCCTGCACCGGCCGCCGGCGGTGATAAGCTCAACGAGCTGCTGCAGAACGGTCAGCAGCTGGATGGCTTCCAGATCAAATAAAACCAACGACATAAAGGAGAACAGAACATGGCAAAGGGATACAGCGCCCGCAAGGGCTTTTCCGGCGGTGCCGGCATGATGCAGCAGCAGGCTCAGATGCAGCAGAAGCTGCTGAAGATGCAACAGGAGATGAACAAGGCCCAGGAGGAGGTGGAGAACAGCTCCTTTACCGCCTCCGTGGGCGGCGGCGCGGTAACGGCGGTGGTCAGCGGCAAAAAAGAGCTGACCGCCCTGACCATCAAGCCCGACGCGGTGGACCCTGAGGACGTGGAGATGCTGCAGGATCTGGTGATCTCCGCCGTCAACGAGGCCCTGCGCCAGGCGGAGGACGCCATGAGCACCTCCATGAACGCCCTGACCGGCGGCCTGAACATTCCCGGTCTCGGCCTGTAAACCCGCACAAAAAGCACTCCGAAGCATGGCTTCGGGGTGCTTTTTTCATCTGTCAAAATACGTCACCAGCAGGTCTGTCACCATGCCGTAGCTGCGGACGCCGTTTTCGTCGCCGTTGGTCTTGAGGAACACATCGTACACCGTCTCCGACGCCTGCGACACCGGCCCCCGGAACTGCGCCCAGTAGGCGCTGTCCGCCCGCAGGTCGGCCCGCACCTCCTCCGGCAGCGTCTCCCGGACGGCAAGGCACCGCTCCGGATCCGCCCGGTACAGGGCGTTGGACAGATATACATAGCCCTCCAGCCACCCGGCATAGCGGTAGGCCGGATCCTCGCTGCGCGTGGCCGCCAGGATCCCCACGAAATTGCACTCCTGCTCGGAGATGATGCCCCGCTGGTGGGCCATCTCGTGGCACACCGTGGCCGGCAGGTACGCCGACGGGCTGTCCATGTTCACGTTGGCCTCGCCGGTAAAGGGGAAGTAGAACCCGGTGAACCGCAGGACGCTGAGGGCGGAGGAGCATCCGAAGGGCTTGACGCCCCCCGTCTCCATCCGTAGAAACGGAAACTCCCGGTACAGCCCGTCGTAGGCGCTGTCCGCCCCGGCCAGCACGGCCTTCCGATCCAGCTGGCAGACGCCGTTTTCGTCCCGGGGCACCCCGTCCGCCGCGGCGGACAGCTCCTCCGCGAAGTACACCGTCACCCGCTCCAGCGCCTCTGCCGACACGGGCTGGGCGGTGATGCCGCTCTTCTCCTGAAAGCCGTCGGTGCTGTAGGCAGTGCCCCACAGCAGGCAGAACCCCGCATACACCGTCAGGACGATGCACCCGGCGGTCAGCACGAAGTCCGCCAGCACCGCACCCCGGCGCGGCCCCGTTATGAGCCGCCGCACCGTGCAGGCCAGCCAGATCAGCGCCGCCCAGATGCCCGTCAGGATCAGCACCTCGCCCACGGAGCCGTCAAAGAAGTCGCACAGATGGGACACCCGGCGCATCACCGGGAAGATGACGCTGCCGCACAGCCAGTTCATGGCGTCGCGGTCGGTGCGCAGCGCGAAGTAGGCAGCAAAAAACAGCGCCAGCGCCGCCAGCCACCGAAGCAGCGGACGGCGCCGGGGCAGATACGCCCTCACAGCGGCAGGGGCCGGCCCGTGAAGCACATGACGCAGCTCGCCTGCACCACGGCCCTGCCGTTCTCGTCGGTGACCTCCGCCGAGCAGAAGGCCAGCTTGCCGCCCACCCTGTCCACCTTCCCCACGGCGGTGAGGGTGCTGCCGGCGGCAGCGGCGGCCAGATAGTCGATGCTGGCGTTCACCGTCACCACCATCTCCTGCCGCAGCGTCACGATGGCCATGCCCATGGCCACGTCGCACAGGGAAAACAGGATACCGCCATGGGCGCCGCCCCAGCGGTTCAGACTGTCCTCGCACATGGGCAGCACTACCGTGGCGGTGCCGTCGGACAGGTCGGTGGCGTACATATGGTTGTGGGTCAAAAACGGTTCCTTGCGGTTGCAGAACTCCAATAATCCTTTTCTGATCTCCTCAGTCATGCTTTTCCTCCGTTATCGCTGCTTCCGGCGTATGCTCCTGCCCCGCCGTCCGGGCGCGCTCCACATAGGCGTAGGCCTCCGTGGGCATATCGCGGCGGCGCAGCCGCCGGTCCAACAGATACTTCACCAGCTCCTGCAGGCAGGCGAAAATGGGCACACCCAGGAACATGCCCAGCACGCCGCCGAAGCCGCCGCCCACCAGAATGGCCACGATGACCCAGAAGCTGGATATGCCGGTGGCGTCGCCCAGGATCTTCGGCCCCAGGATGTTGCCATCGAACTGCTGCAGCACCACGATGAAGATCACAAAGATCAGGCACTGCTTGGGGCTGACCAGCAGGATTAGGAAAGCCGAGGGGATGGCGCCCAGGAACGGCCCGAAGAACGGGATGATGTTGGTCACGCCCACCACCACGCTGACCAGCGGGGTGTAGGGCATTTTCAGGATGGAGCAGCCCACGAAGCACAGCGCGCCGATGATCAGGGAGTCCAGCAGCTTGCCCCGGACGAAGCCGGAGAAGATGCGGTCCACCTGCCGGGTGCCGTGGATGACGGCGTTGGCCTTCTTCTCGTCGAACAGCGCGTACACCGCCTTGCAGCAGCGGGCCAGGCTCTTCTCCTTCATGGTCATCAGATAGATGGACACGATGATGCCCACGATCAGGTCGGTGGCAAAGCTGACCACACTCCAGATACCGCTCCAGATGCCGCCGGTCAGGGTGCCCAGCGCCCCCTGCGCCCAGGGCAGGATGTGGTCCTTCAGCAGCGTCACGCCGTCGCTGTAGTACTTGGTCACGAAGTCCGCCACCCATACGGCGATCTCGTTCTCGCTGTCCAGCAGGCCGTCGGCCCAGTTGTACACCTTATAGTAATACGCCTCGGCGTTGTTGATGAGCATGGTCACGCTGTCCACCAGCTGCGGGATCAGCACGCTCATCAGCAGGTACACCAGCAGGATGGCCACCGCCTCCGCCAGCAGGATGCTGGCAAACCGCAGGACGCCCGCGGCATTTTTGACGTGCTTCTTCGGGAACGCCTTCTGCCACCCGGCGTGGAGCGCCCGCTCGATCCAGTTCATCACCGGCGTCAGCAGGTAGGCGATGGCGCAGCCGTACAGCACCGGCGCCAGCACGGAAAACAGCTTGTCCACAAAGTGCTGGAGCGTGGCGCCCATATAAAACGTATCGTAAAACACCAGCACGGCGCAGACGGTGAGAAACGCCGTCAGGCCCCACTTCACATATTGCGTCCGCCGCTTCATCCGCATCACTCCTTTGTCCTCTATCATAGCCGACAGTGCCCGGTTTTGCAAGATTTTTTCTGTCCTCCTGCACCGTGCCTGCCTCGGACACCGCTGCCGCTCTGCCTGTTGCAATTTCTCATATTCTATGGCATAATGATAGGACACTCGCGCACGGCCGACGTGCGCGGCATCATCGGCACACAAGAGGAGGAGAGCCATGAAGAAGCTCCTGTTCATTGTCAATCCCCGGGCGGGCAAGACCAAGTCCAGCGCCCCCTTGTTTGATGCGGTGGCCGCCCTGTCCCGGGCCGGCTATCTGGTGCGCGTCTTTGTCACGGAGGCCGGCGGCGACGCCAGCCGCGTGGCGGCGGATTGGGGTCCCGATTACGATGTGGTGGTCTGCGCCGGCGGCGACGGCACCCTGAACGAGACCATCTCCGGCCTGATGACGCTGCCGCAGCGCCCGCTGCTGGGCTACCTGCCCAACGGCAGCACCAACGATTTTGCCGCCAGCCTCCACCTGTCCTCCGACCCGCGGCTGGCCGCGCTGGATATCGCCGGCGGCAGCCCCCATCCGCTGGACATCGGCCGGCACAACGACCGCTATTTTGCCTATGTGGCGTCCTTCGGCGCCTTCACCCGCTCGTCCTACTCCGCGTCCCAGGCGGCAAAAAACGCCCTGGGCCACTTCGCCTACATTCTGGAGGGGCTGGGCGATCTGGACTCTCTGCGGCCCTACAGCTGCCGCATCGAGGCGGACGGCGAGGTGTTCGAGGGCGACTTCATCTTCGGCGCCGTGTGCAACTGCACCTCCATGGGCGGCCTGGTGAAGCTGGACCCCAGCCGCGTCAAAATGGACGACGGCCGGTTCGAGCTGCTGCTCCTCCGGATGCCCAAATCGGCGCTGGATCTGCAGAACCTCATCACCGCCATGACCCGGATGCAGTACGACTACCCCGGTGTCATCTTCCGCCATGTGCAGCACGTCACCCTGACCACCCAGGCCCACATCCCCTGGTCGCTGGACGGTGAATACGCCCCCAGCGCGGCGCGGGTGGACATCGAGAACCTGCCGGGCGCGGTGTCCCTCCTCCGCTGACCCGCACCTCCTCCAAAAATACGCAAAAGGACGCCGGAGCGTTGCTCCGGCGTCCTTCTTATGTACTTTTTAGAAGAAGAATTCCTTGATCTGCCCGTACAGGATGAGGATCATGCACAGCGGGGTGATGAACTTCACGCAGACCTTGAAGAAGCCATAGCCGCTCATGGCGTGGCCGGACTGCTCGCACTCGTCCTTGACCACCTCTGGCCCGATCTCCCAGCCGATCATCAGCGACATCAGCAGGGCGCCCAGCGGCATCATGATGCCTTCGGACAACATATCCCAGAAGTCCAGCCAGTCGGCAGCCCATGTGGGCAATTCGCCCGTCATACCCAGAAGATTACCTGGCGCAAAGCCCGTGGAGCCCAGCGCATCGGCGCAGACCAGAATGCAGCCCAGACCCACGCAGGCCGCAGCGATGAGGGTGTAGGTCTTACGCTTATCGCCCTTGCCGGCGTCGCGGGCCTTATCCACGAAGTGGGCCACGATGACCTCCAGCAGAGAGATGGAGGAGGACACGGCGGCGAAGACCACCAGCAGATAGAACAGGATGCCGAAGATGGGGCCAAGGCCGCCCATACGGCTGAACACGTTCTGCATGGTGATGAACAGCAGCTTGGGGCCGCCCAGCGTGCCCTCGGGGTCGAGGGCAAAGCGGCCGGGAATGACGCACAGACCGGCCATCAAAGCCACCAGCGTATCCATGACGATGATGAGGATGGCGTTCTTCTGCAGGTTCTCCTTCTTCTGCAGGTAGGAGCCGTAGGTGATCATGGCGCCCATGCCCAGAGACAGGGAGAAGAACATCTGGCCGCCTGCGGTAGCCAGCACCGTCAGGAAGTCGGGAGCCTTGTCAATGACGCCGTTGGCGACAGCCCAGCCGGGAACGAACATGTACTTCAGTCCTTCCACAGCGCCGGGCAGGGTGCAGGCGCGGATGATGCAGATCAGCAGCATCACGAACAGCGCGGGCATACCCACGGAGCAGACCTTCTCAATACCGCCGCCGATACCGCCGATAACGATGATCATGGTGATGGCCACGAAGATCAGACCGTAGATGATAGCCTCGGTGGGATTCCCGAGAAATGCGCCGAACACCTCAGCGCCTACGGAAGTGCCGTTGGCGTCAGCGACCGCAGCCAAGGCGTTGGAGCCGAAGCCCGCGCTGAACAGGTCGCCCACGTTCAGCACGACGTACTTGATGCAGTAGCCGCCCAGCGCGCAGTAGAAGAACAGGATGAAGAACGCGGACAGGATGCCCATCCAGCCCATCCACTTGAACTTCTTGGACAGGACGTGATACGCTTCCACAGCGCCCTTACCGGTCTTGCGGCCGATGGCCAGCTCGCCCACCATGACGATGAAGCCGCACAGGACTGCCAGAATGAGGTAGATGATGAGGAACGTGAAGCCGCCGGAGGCGCCCATCTTGTTGGGGAAGCCCCAGATGTTGCCCAGGCCGACTGCCGAGCCGACCGCGGCCATCAGGAATCCAAAATTGGATCCAAAGCCTTTTCTTTCTTCCATGTTTTCTCTCCTTATAACAGAAATTTGCCCTCCGCCTTTCCTCGGAGTGCTGATTTTCTGCTTCCTGTCTATCGACAGGAAACATCTTGAGGCGCCGCCACGCCTCTCAACTCCCCGTCCCCAAAGTCAGTGAACGGTTCATAAAAAAAGTATACAGGAAACAAAACCCAACCGCAATTAGCAGTATTGATAAATTTCTCGCGCCATGTTGTACATTTTTAACATTCTGTGAACAATTTGTCATGTGCAGTTTATAAATATATTATCACTTTTTAGCGGCTGTTGGCACAGCTTTTTACGGGTTTTTTCTGATTTTTTTGCCGCGATCCTGATTTTTCTTCTAAAGAAACCGTCCGTCAAAGAATAAACAGGCGGATCCCGCCGCCTGTCCCGCGGCGTCCATAGCCGCACCGTGCTCTGGTTTCCCGTCTCCTGCCGCTCGTCTCCTGTCTCCGGGCATCCGCCCTGCCGCCTGCGGACGCCTCCCTGTCTCCGGACAAAATCAAACAGCGCCCGCCGGAATGGCGGGCGCTGCTTTTTCTGTTATTTGGAGAGCATACCGGGATGGCGGTCCCGGAATGTATAACATACTTGTCGTTTCTTCTCTTAGCCGAAGAAGCTCTTGAGCTGACCGTACAGGATCAGCAGCATGCACAGCGGGGTGATGTACTTGCAGCAGACCTTGAAGAACGGATAGCTGCTCATTTTGTGTCCCTCGGTGGCTTCGCACTCGTCCTTGACCATCTCCGGGCCGATCTCCCAGCCGATCATCAGGGTCATCAGCAGGCCGCCCAGGGGCATGAACACGCCCTCGGAGATCATGTCGAAGAAGTCCAGCCAGCAGTCGCTCCAGCCCTTGTAGCCGTCCAGCTTCAAAAGCTCCCATGGCGCGATCCCGTTGGAGCCCAGACCGTCAACGCAGACCAGCACGCACAGCAGGGCGATAAGGATGGAGGCGATGAGGGAATACTTCTTGCGCTGGTCGCCCTTGCCCTTCTCCCGGGCCTCGTCCACAAAGTGGGCCACCACGGTCTCCAGCAGGGAGATGGAGGAGGACACTGCTGCCAGCACCACCAGCAGGTAGAAGATAATGCCGAAGATGGGGCCGATAGCGCCCTCCATGGAATCAAACACGTTCTGCATGGTGATAAACAGCAGCTTGGGGCCGCCGATCGGGCCTTCGGGATCCAGGGCGAAGCGGGCGGGCATCACGCACAGACCGGCCATCAGGGCCACCAGGGTGTCCATGACGATGATGAGGACGGCGTTCTTCTCCAGGTGCTCCTTCTTATCCAGATAGGAGCCGTAGGTAATCATAGCGCCCATGCCGATGGACAGGGAGAAGAACATCTGACCGCCTGCGGTAGAGATGACTTCAAAGATGCTGGGAGCCTCTTTAATAACGCCGTTGGCCACGGCCCAGCCGGGGATAAACATATACTTCAGGCCGTTCACAGCGCCGGGCAGGGTGCAGGCGCGGATGATGCAGATCAGCAGCATCACGAACAGAGCAGGCATACCGATGCCGCAGAACTTTTCGATACCGCCGCTGACGCCGCCCATAACGATGAGCATGGTCAGCACCACGAAGATCAGGCCGTAGATGACGCCCTCGCCCTGGTTGGTCAGGAAGGCGCCGAACACATCGCCGCCGTTGAGGCCGTTAGAGCCAAAGCCCGTACCGAACAGGTTGCCCACGTTGAGGACCACGTACTTGATGCAGTAGCCGCCCAGCGCGCAGTAGAAGCTCATGATCAGGAAGGCGGAGGCGACGCCCAGCCAGCCGACCCACTTGAACTTCTTGCTCAGTGCGTGGTACGCGGCGATAGCGCCCTTGCCGGTCTTACGGCCGATGGCCAGCTCGCCCAGCATGACGATGAAGCCGCAGATGACCGCCAGGATCAGATAGATGATGAGGAACGTGAAACCGCCGGAGGCGCCCATCTTATTGGGGAAGCCCCAGATGTTGCCCAGGCCCACAGCAGAGCCGACGGCAGCCATGAGGAATCCAAAATTGGATCCAAAGCCTTTTCTTTCTTCCATTGCTTTCTCTCCTTACAATTTTTTCTTTCCCTTAGCCTTCCTGCACCGGCAGCACGCCGCCGGTGCAGACGACCCGCACGAAAGTGTTTCCTGTGGGTCATGTTAAAGTATACCGTATCCCGCCAATTCCCGCAATTAGCAATATTTATAAAATTTTAGCACAGCTTTCTCCACTTTTAACATTTTCTTAGCGGTAAACACATGCTCCATTTTCGCCGCAGCGCGCACTTTCCATCACTATAATTGTGCGAATGCCTCGCAATTTCTGCATACCGCGTACATAATCAGACGGTTTTCCCGTAAAGAAACAGGCGGCCGCTCTCAGATGAGCGGCCGCCTGTTTGTTAAGTCCTTGTTAATCCGATGTTAAGCGCCAGTTAACGCGGCGCCTTACCACTTGTTCTCCACCTTCTCGGCGAAGCCCAGGAAGTTGCTGACATGGATCTCCGTGCCGTCGTCCAGCACCGCCCGGCCGGTGAACCGCCCGAACACCTGGTGCTGGTCGGATTTCAGCAGTTTGAAGTCCGTGCAGGCTGCCCGGTCCAGAATGGGCGCAAAGTCCATCTCGAACCGCCCGTCGTCGGAGGTGAACGTCCACGGGCTGAGATAGTCCTCCCGTCCGTCCTTCATAGGGATGTGGAACCGCACCTGGCTGAGCTTGTGGGCCTTGCCGCCGTAAAACAGCATGTTCTCGCTGGCGGCGTAGGTGTTGCCGAAGCCGTAGCCGATGTTCCATCCGAAGGGCACGCCGTCGATCTGCCCGGAGGCACTGCCCCAGTACCATGTATTGTGGTATGTCCACACGCCCCGGCCCCAGTCCAGCACCGCAAACGAGTCCTCCGGCGCGAACCGGTACACCCGCCCCGCCAGGTTGACCTCGCCGGACACCCGCATGCAGTTGATCTTCTGGTTGTAGTAGAAGTGCCCCGGCTTGTCGAAGGGCGTGGCGATGACCATGGACTCCTCCGGCTCTTCCGTCAGGGTCAGGCGTCCCTCGATGGCCTGCCCGTCCAGAAAGTCCCCCATGCGGAACGTCAGCACCCGGGAGTCCCCCACATGGCGGAACGCGATGCCGTAGCCGTTGCCGGTGATGACGCTGTCCCCGGCGGCGGAGGTCTCCGGCAGGCCGGTGCGGCCCATGGGGAACACGCGCATGGGGCTTTTTGTCTTTTCCCACTTCTCATCAAAGTGCAGGAACGAGATGGAATCCAGCCCCATGTAGCCGTTGTCGGCGATGGTCAGCGCCACGGCGAAATGGTCGTTGGCCGCCAGATAGTAGTCCCATTCCTTGATGCGGGTCTTTCCGGCCCGGATGTCGGCGCGGCGGTAGATGGGCAGGAGCCTCTTGGCGTAGCCCGGCTCCCGCAGGCTGCCCTTGTCATTGAGCAGCGGTGCGCTGTGGGTGATCTCATGCTGCATGCTGGTATCCTCCCGTATCTCTTTTTCGGAAAGCGCGGAAAGACACGCCGGCAGGCGTATCTGCCCTCATGGGTGACGGCGCTCCTATTGTACCATACGCGGCGGGAAAAAGATAGTTGACAAACAAATAATTTCGGCTATAATTTGAAAACGGTTTTCATTTTCAGATTTAGGAGGCATCCCATGGCATACATGACGAAACAGCAGCAGGCGGTGCTGGCCTGCATCCGCGGCTGTGCCGACGGCATCGGCGCGGCGGAGCTGACAGAGCTGCTGCACCGGCAGGGGGAGGCGGTGGGCCTCACCACCGTCTACCGCCAGCTGGAGCGGCTGGAAAAGGCGGGCAAGGTCCACAAGCTGATGACGGACACCGGTGCGAAATACCAGTTCTGCACCTGCGCCGACTCCGGGCGGGACTGCTTCCTGCTGAAGTGCGAAAAATGCGGCACGGTGCAGCATGTGGACTGCTCCCACCTGGCCCCGCTGTACCGCCACCTGGAGGAGGAGCACGGCTTCGCCATCGACGCCCACCGCACGCTGTTCTACGGCGTGTGCCGCCGGTGCCGGGAGGCGGCGGAATGAGGCGGCTGCTGACGGGCCTGCTGGCGCTGGTGCTGGCGGCGTCCCTGACCGCCTGCGGCCGCGAGCCGCCCCGGGAGAACGGCCGGCTTCGGGTGGTCTGCACCCTGTTCCCCTACTACGACTTCGTCCGGCAGATCGGCGGCGACGCGGTGGACGTGACGCTGCTGGTGCCCGCCGGGCGGGAGACCCACAGCTTCGAGCCTACGCCCCGGGACGTGATCCGCATCAGCGAGGCGGACGTGTTCATCTACAACGGCGGCGAGAGCGAGCAGTGGGTGTCCGACATTCTGGACGCCGCCGGGGAGAACATCCCCTGCGTCCTGTCCATGATGGACGCCGCGGAGCTGTACGAGGAGGAGTACGCCGAGGGTATGCAGGGCGCCTCCGGCCACGGCCACGACCACGGCGACCATGACCATGACCACGAAGCAGAGGATGAGGACGCCGCCTACGACGAGCATATCTGGACGTCGCCGGTGACAGCTATGACCCTGTGCCGTGCCATCGCGGAGGCTCTGTGTGAAGCTGATCCCACCCACGCCGAGGACTTCCGCACCCGGCTCACCGACTATCTGGCGGAGCTGACGGCGCTGGACGAGACGTTCCGCGGCATCGTCAGCGGCGCCTCCCGGAAGCTGCTGGTGTTCGGCGACCGCTTCCCGCTGCTGTACTTCTGCCGGGAGTACGGGCTGGACTACCGCGCTGCGTTCCACGGCTGCGCCGGGGACACGGAGCCGTCGCTGGCCACGCTGAAATACCTCATTGACCTGGTGCGGGAGCAGCACATCCCGGTGGTATACACCATCGAGCTCAGCAGCCGGAAGGTGGCGGAGGCCATCGCGGAGACCACCGGCGCGCAGGTGCGGACGTTCCACTCCTGCCAGACGGTGAGCCGCGCCGAATTTGACAGCGGCGTCACCTACCTCCAGCTGATGGAGGCCAACGCGGACGCTTTGAGAGAGGGGTTGTCCTGATGGAACAGACGACGGAAAAAAAAATACTGCTGGACTGCCGCAATGTGTCCCTGGGCTACGAGGGCAAGGCCATCTGGGAGGGTCTGACCTTTCAGGTGCGCAGCGGCGACTACCTGTGCATCGTGGGTGAGAACGGCTCCGGCAAGTCCACGCTGCTGAAAAGCCTGCTGGGCCTGCTGCGCCCCATGAAGGGCGACATCGTGCTGGACGATTCTCTCCGGGCCGGGGCCATCGGCTACCTGCCCCAGCAGACCCGGGCGCAGAAGGACTTCCCCGCCACGGTGACGGAGGTGGTGCGCAGCGGCTTTCTCAGCGGCAAGCGGGGCCGCTTCTTCTACACGCCGCAGGAGAAGTCCACGGCGCTGATGCACATGGGCAAGCTGGGCATTCTGGAGCTGAAGGACCGCTGCTACCGGGAGCTGTCCGGCGGTCAGCAGCAGCGGGTACTGCTGGCCCGGGCGCTGTGCGCCGCCGGGGAGCTGCTGGTGCTGGACGAGCCGGTGACGGGTCTGGACCCCGCCGCCGCCCAGGATCTGTACCGCACGCTGGACTACCTCAACAAAACGGAGGGCATCGCCATCATCATGGTGACCCACGATCTGCACAGCGCCCTGCCCTACGCCACCGCCATTCTCCACGCGGGACACGGCAGCTGGTTCTACGGAGACACGGCGGCGTATCTGGCTTCGCCCTATGGCAAGCGGTTCGGAGGTGACGGGATATGAGCCTGCTTCTCGATATGTTCACCTATCCCTTTATCCTGCGGGCCTTCGTGGTGGGCATCCTCATTGCCCTGTGCGCGGCACTGCTGGGTGTGCCCCTGGTGCTCAAGCGCTATTCCATGATCGGCGACGGCCTGAGCCACGTCTCCTTCGGCGCCCTGAGCATCGCGCTGGCCTGCGGCTGGGCGCCGCTGCCGGTGTCCATCCCCGTGGTGGTGCTGGCGGCGCTGGGCCTGCTGCGGATGACGGAGAAAAGCCGCATGGGCGCGGACGCGGCCATCGCCGTGGTCAGCGCCTCGTCGCTGGCCGCCGGCGTGGTGGTCACCAGCCTCACCACCGGCATGACCACCGACGTGGACAGCTTCATGTTCGGCTCCATCCTGGCGCTGGACCGGGCGGACGTGGCCCTGTCCGTGGGTGTCTCCATTGCGGTGCTGGCCCTGTATGTGCTGTTTTACCACCGACTGTTCGCCATCACCTTCGACGAGAGCTTCTCCCGCGCCACCGGCGTGAAGGTGGGCCTTTACAACACCGTCCTGTCGGTGCTGACGGCCCTGACCATCGTGCTGGGCATGCGGCTCATGGGCGCCATGCTCATCTCCAGCCTTATCATTTTCCCCGCCCTGACAGCCATGCGCCTGCTGCGCAGCTTCCGGGGCGTGGTGCTGTGCGCCGGCGCTGTCAGCGTGGTGTGCTTCTGCATCGGCCTCACCGGCTCCTACCTGTGGAGCACCCCGGTGGGCGCCACGGTGGTGCTGGCCGATCTGGCGGTATTCCTGCTGGCCTGCCTGCTGGCAAAGCTGAAAACGCGGGCCTGAGCCTGTGCTTCCCGGCGGAACGGGGCATTTCTGCCCCGCTCTGCCGGGATTTTTTCGCCGAAACCGCTGTTTCGACCGGCTTTTTGCGGAAAAATACTTGCGTTGCTTCCATTTTTATGGTATGCTACGCATGTAAGTAAGGTATTGACTGGGAGTGGGCAACAATGTCCGCTCTTTTTGTTGGGCATTTTGCATTTGTTAAAATCAGGAGGAATCGCCCATGAAGAAGATCACAGACGTCGTCTGGGAGCTGGCGGAGCCGGTGGTGCAGGAGCACGGCTGCCAGCTGTGGGATGTGGAATATGTGCGGGAGGCAGGCCAGTGGTACCTGCGGCTGTATCTGGACAAGGACGGCGGCGTGGACATTCTGGACTGCGAGGCCATCAGCCGCCGGGTCAGCGATCTGCTGGACGAGGCCGACCCCATCGAGAGCAGCTACGTGTTTGAAGTAGGCTCCGCCGGGCTGGAGCGGCAGCTCAAGCGCCCCGGCGACTTTGCCCGCTTCATGGGCAGCCCCGTGCTGGTCAAGACCTACCAGAACCGGGACGGCCGCAAGGAGTTCGCCGGCCGGCTGGCGGGCTATGAGGACGGCGCGGTGCTGCTGGACATGGGCGGCGCGGAGCCGGTGCGGTTCGAGAAGAACGAGGTGGCACTGGTGCGCCTGCGTGTGGAATTCTGACACAACGATCTGACGATAAATGAAGGAGAAACGACATGAAATGTGATGAGATCTTCGCCGCGCTGGCCATGCTGGAAAAGGAACGCGGCATTCCCCAGAGCTTTATGATGGGCAAGATCATCCAGGCGCTGACTACTGCCTACAAGCGCGATCACGAAGGTGTGGAGAACGTCATCGTGGACGTGGACGAGGAGAAGAAGGACCTGAAGATGTTCGTCCAGAAGGAGATCGTGGAGGAGGTGGAGAACCCCGCCTCCCAGATCTCGCTGGAGGAGGCCAAGCGGCTGTCCGCCAAGAACGAGCTGGGCGGCATCGTCAACATCCCCGTGGAGAGCGTGGAGTTCGGCCGCATCGCCGCCGGCAACGGCAAGCAGGTGATCATCCAGGGCCTGCGCGAGGCTGAGCACGGCATGATCTACGACGAGTTCAACAGCAAGCAGCACGAGATCCTCACCGGCACCGTCAGCCGCATCGACCCCCGCACGGGCAACGTGAGCCTGCGCATCGGCACCGGCGCCGAGTCCACCGAGGCGGTGCTGACCATGAACGAGCAGGTACCCGGCGAGGAGCTGCGGGAGGGCCAGATGGTCAAGGTGTACCTGGTGGAGGTGCGCCGCTCCACCCGCGGCCCGCAGGTGCTGATCTCCCGCACCCACCCCGGCCTTGTGAAGCGCCTGTTCGAGCTGGAGGTGCCGGAGATCTATGACGGCACGGTGGAGATCCGCTCCATCGCCCGCGAGGCCGGCAACCGCACGAAGATGGCGGTCTGGTCCGACGATGAGAACGTGGATCCCATCGGTGCCTGCGTCGGCCCCCGCGGTCAGCGCGTCAACGCCATCGTGGATGAGCTGCGGGGTGAGAAGATCGACATCATCAAGTACTCCGAGGATCCCGCCGAGTTCATCGCCGCCGCGCTGGCGCCCGCTGACGTGGTCAGCGTGCAGCTGGCCGCCGAGGGCAAGAGCTGCCGCGTCGTGGTCCCCGACGATCAGCTGAGCCTGGCCATCGGCAAGGAAGGGCAGAACGCCCGCCTGGCCGCCCGCCTCACCGGCTACAAGATCGACATCAAGCCCGCCAGCTACACCGGCGAGTAAGTCAGAAAGGAGCGGCAGAGATGCAGAAGCCCCGGAAAATACCCCAGCGGCAGTGTGTCGGCTGCCGCGAGATGAAGGAAAAAAAAGCGCTGCTGCGCATCGTCCGCACCCCGGAGGGCGAGGTCTTATTGGACGCCACCGGCAAAAAGTCCGGACGCGGCGCGTATGTGTGCCCCGATCCGGCCTGCCTGAAAAAGGCCCGGAAAAGCAAGGCGCTGGAGCGCGCCTTCGAAACGTCCATTCCCCCGGAGGTCTACGACGCGTTGGAAGCGCAGATGGAGGGCGGCCTATGACGGAACACATTCTCTCCATGCTGGGCCTGGCCCTGAAGGCGGGCCGCGTGGAGGTGGGCGAGGAGCCGGTGGGCGCCGCCGCCCGGGCCAAAAAGGCCCGCGTCATCTTCGTGGCGCAGGACGCCGCGCCGTCGTCTGTGCGGCGCGCCCAGTCCTTTGCCCGCACCGGCAGCACGCTGTGCGTGACGCTGCCTGCCGGGAAGGATACGCTGGGCCGCAGTCTGGGCCGTACCAGCGTGGCCATGTGCGCCGTCACGGACATCGGCTTTGCCCAGTCGCTGGTGCAGAAGCTGGCGGTGCTGGACGCCGCCTATCAGGACGCTGCCGACACCCTGGCCGTCAAGGCCAGACGGGCGCGGGAGCGGAAGGAAGAGCAGCTCCGCCACGAGAAGAACCTGCGGCAGGGCAAAAAGCGTGTCCACGCCGAAAAGCCTGCGGAGCCGGAACCGGCGCCGCCGCCTGCGAGACCGGCGGCAAAGCGGCCCTCACGCCCCAACAGCGACAGGCGCAGGGCGGAGCGTCCCAAGCGGCGGACGGAGCCGCCTGATCGGCGGTTCGCCGGTTCCCTGCCGGTGAAAAAGGGCAAGGGCAGCCGGAAGCCCTCCGGCAAAGGCAAGCAGCAATAACGAAAAACTTTCGCGGCCCGCCGCAGGGCAGGCCGATCACTAAGATGGAGGTGGCTTTATTTGGGTAGTATCGTCAACAAATACAGAGTGCATGAGGTGGCCAAGGATTTCGGAGTCTCCACCAAGGAGATCACGGAGATCCTGACCAAGTACGCCGAAACACCCAAGAATCATATGCAGGTACTGGAGGACCGGGAGCTCAGCCTCATCTTTGAGTATCTGACCCAACACAACCCGGTCTCCAATATCGCGGTCATCTTCGCCGAGGGCGCCAAGCCCGCGGAGAAGAAGGCGGCGCCCGCCCCGGCCCAGCAGGCCAATAAGCCCGCCGCGCCCCAGCAGGGCGGCAGCAAGCCCGCCCAGAGCGCCGCACCCGCCGGTAAGGCCCCCGAAAAGGCCGCCGAGCCGGTGAAGCAGCCTATGTCCCGCGTACCCCAGAAGCAGGTGGTGGATACCCGCAAGGCCACCAACGTGAACCTGGACAAGTACGACGAGAAGCTGCAGGATATGGCGGATGCCCGCGGCCACGGCGGCCGCCGGGAGCAGCAGGCGCCCCAGGGCAAGGAGAAATTCCGCAGCAACCGGCAGCGCCGCGACAACAACTTTGCCAGCAGCAAGCGCAAGCAGGAGGAGGCCGACCGTCTCCGCAAGCTGCGTCTGGAGGTCATCAAGAAGACCCCCGTCACCGTGCAGATTCCCGATGAGATCTCCGTGGGCGAACTGGCCAGCCGCATGAAAAAGACCGGTGCAGAGGTGGTCAAGTGCCTGATGAAGAACGGCGTCATGGCCTCCCTGAGCCAGATGATCGACTTCGACACCGCCGCCATTATCGCCGAGGAGCTGGGCTGCAAGGTGGAGAAGGAGGTCGTCGTCACCATTGAGGACCGCCTCATCGACGACCACCAGGACAAGGACGAGGAGCTGGTGCCCCGCGCCCCCGTGGTGGTGGTCATGGGCCACGTCGACCACGGCAAGACCAGCCTGCTGGACTATATCCGCAACGCCCATGTGGCCTCCGGCGAGGCCGGCGGCATCACCCAGCACATCGGCGCCTATCAGGTGGAGATCCACGGCAAGCCCATCACGTTCCTGGACACCCCCGGCCACG
>ERZ835980.2087-NODE-2087-length-19304-cov-48.149203_pt1 | contig 19304 bp, 14 predicted proteins | sample MGYA00519943_ERZ835980 | MGnify/ENA primary metagenome ERZ835980 (study PRJEB31850, sample SAMEA3708791) | human gut metagenome | biome: human gut; feature: human-associated habitat; material: faeces | place: China | collected 2014 ... | reverse complement strand
GGCTATATCCTAGCCTTTTCAGCCCCGAAGATTTCTAAACGGGACAGCAGTGATACTATATTAAAAAAAGATTCTTTTAAGGACGTTTATTCTTTCATTCATAATGGCTTTAAAGAGCATTTTGTTGCAAAATTTTTAAAGAATCTTTCCTACCAAGAAATATTAAAGATAGTATGCTACGCAAATGGTGAAATTCCAATAATTAAGAAGAACTGGTATAATGTGTTGGTTCTTGCTATCTCATATATGAATGAATCTGTCAAGAAAGATCAGATGATAGACTGGTTATTAAAAAATGATGTGAAGGTTTTACAGAATATTGATTCAACCAGTATTAGTATGGTGGTTAAGCAGAGTGTTTTAAAGGGAATTTTAGGAGAATATAGTAAAGAGCAAATTTATCCTGATGATTTTTACAAAATAGCCAAGTTTATAGCATGCTTGTGTAATACTAAAAATAATGCAGAATTCCTGTTGAAAGAGTATAGAAATGTTCATCAGATAAATCCATATTTGGCTTTGTTGGCAACTTGTGTTTCTATGATGGACTTCTCCAGTCCTTCTGTTGGCATATTGCTGTCTGACTTCAAGAATGTTGTTTTCGATAAGATAAATGAACTGGGGAATAATGATGATCAGGAAACCTATTCTTTGTATGTACCTTTCTATAGTAGTTATTTGAATACTGAAGAAGACATTGATAGACTTATCATACTTGATGTAAAGTCGAAAGATCATCATATCATACAAACTGCATTTCAGCTGATTGCTAATTTGAATCAAGCTGATAAATATGTGGGGTATATTATTGCGCAAGAAAGATATTTGCAGAACTATAGTCTAAAGAGTACAACTCATATCGTTCATCGCCATGATTTCTACAAATGTTTGGGGAATGTTTATGGTAAAAATGAGTTAAAGAGATTATGGGAGTTCTTGCCGCAACTCTTTGATGAGGAAAAGGCGGATCATAATCAGGCTGATTTGTTAAATCCTATTTAAAAAATGCTATGCAATAGTAAAGTATATGTGGATGATGGAGGGTTCTGTCAAACAGTTATAGATTCATGGATTCAAATTGCTAAGGATCATGATTATATTTCTTTGCGAGATACTATCGTTGAGATTTTTCAAGCTTTTCGTAAATTTTGTATTGATAATATGCCAAAGCCCGACTTCATTAGACTTATAAATGAAATTAGAAGTGTTGAAGATACTCAACAAGAAATAAGGCTTCTGCAAATTCTAAAAATAAAACTGTCTTTATTTGGTGATGAAACAGATTTGGAGAAATGCATAGATGTGCTGCAACCTGATTCGATAAATGATTTTGGTATTGCTACTTGGCTTACTAATAATTATGATAATGCGTGGAATCTTCTGCATTATGACTTGGTTCATAAGAAATTTCCCAAAAGAAGGTTTTACCATCCTAATGAGATGAAGTTGCGTGAAGAAAAAAGCATGGAGTTGCTTCTGGATTATGCCCAATTTAAAGAAACGGTGCTATATATTGTAAATCAGTATGCACCGAAAGCTAGAAAGGAATTGTATGCAAAAGTAAAGGAATGCGAAGAAAACAAGTGGGACAGTTATGTCGGTTCGTTTATGAGCTTATTCTATAATTATAAAACGCAGGAATATGACCTGCAGAAAATCAAAAATAAGATAGAAGATCAAAGCCTTTATGAACTGTTTGTATTGGATCAATTGGCAAATCACAGGATAAAACAGTTAACAGGCAAGCAAAAGAACTGTTTGAAAGTAATACTTGAACATGTGTTGCCGAAGATAAAAGATAACCGCACAGGACAGAGATATCTGAGCTTGGCATTAGATTATGAAATTACTTTAGATAAGGATGTTCAAGAAATATGTTTGAAATATGCTTCTGTAAGAGATAGCAGATGGGAACATGCTTATAGCCATAAACCTTTTATTGATTACGCAGTTCAGGAACTAGGTAAGGAACGAGCTGAGCATAGAATTATTTCTTTGATAAAGAATCCGAAAGGCTTAGATGTTTGTGACTTTCTCGAATTGGCAAAATACGCAATAAATGCGCACTTGTCTGGAGTGTATTCCTATATATTTGAATTCATTAAGCATGACGAAGACGGTTATTCTGGGAATATCATAAATTTGTATCTTAAAAGTGAACCTGACGGAATGGAACAAATTATGGCTATCTTCCAAGATATTCCTGATAAGCATAAAGCGTATGTCCTAAAAATGTTGATGTGCCATTTAAAGGATGATATGCAATGGGTAAAAGATACTCTAGCTCACTTTAAGGATACACTATTGAAATATGACAAAAAGACATATTTGGAGTGTCAGGCATCATTAGGTAATCAAGAGGCTTTAGAAGAGATTCTTAAGTGTATGACAGAAGATAAATATTATTTCGGTAATGTGTTTACTGCAATTAGATTCTGTAATTATACAATAGATTCTTTACCCGTTTTCGATAAACTTTTAGATCTTTCTTTTACGATGGATTCATCGTTCTGGACAAGTAGTATTATTGACGGGATAAAAGGGATGGTTGGAACCTCTTCTGTTAATCTTGAAAAGGTGATAAAGGTTCTAAGCTCAAAAATCACGGATGAACGTACGTGGTTAAATAAAACCATTGATAGCATAAAATATAGTTATTATGAAGCGGTTGACTCTCATATGACAATAGAACTGGCGGCAGAAAAGGTACGTAAAATGAAAATGCTCTCCAATTCTTTGAATATATGATGCTCATAGCGCTTTAACTGTACCGCTTGCATCACTCAAATGATACCACCTTGTTATTCTACTTACAGGTGTCGCCTACTACGAGAGCTGGAGACACCTGCTGTAATGACATCTTATAGTTCGTTATCCAATATTTCCATCATTTCTGCAGCTGTAATCACTTGTGGTTCTTTTGGGAAGTGTTTGAGATTACCTGTTACTAAGAAGGAGTCTTCCTTGCTCAGGCAGACTTCATAGAAGACTCGGTCGTCCTCATCTGGCATTTCTCCATCATAAGGGAAACGAGAAGAATCAATGACTGCATATACCATTGCGTTCTTTTCTTAATCGTCTGACTTCTCTGATTTCTTCATTGATCTCATCAAGTGACATATCAATGTTATTCTCTCTTGCTGTGTCACACATATACTGGAACGCAGCCTTTGCTTTCGCAGTCACTTCATCTTCTTCTTCATTCTTTGCTTGAATGGAGAAGGGAATGCTCTTACTGCGAATTACTGCCTTAACAAAGATGTTGATAGCGGTATTCGCACTCATGCCGAATTGCTCGCAGAGTTTATCAAACTGTGCTTTCTGCTGGTTGTCCATACGGACTGTCATTGCTGTCTGTGCCATAAGCCTAACATGTTTAATTAATAATCATTCTGACTGCAAATATACATCATTATGGCGTAAAATGGTGCGACAGTATTAATAATTTAATAAAGATTAATAGTTGAATAAATGATATAACTGCTTTTTTCGCTTTCCTGAAGTATTGCCTTGGATATAAGGTTCCTTACCGTTAAAGAAGGAGTCTTTCGAATCCCTCCGTCTCCCTTAAGATAAGATTAGCGGCACTCGGCAATTTGAAAGCAAACTTTCATTGCGCTCATTTGCAAAATCTTTAGCCAAAGGGAGTTTTTTCGAAAACCTACCCGTCCTTCCTTACCCTTAAGGAAGGCTCCACCTCTCATCTCGGTCTTCTCCCCTCAGGGAAGAAGAGGGAAACCGCCCTACTCGGTGCTCAGAACCGCTACGCTCTAAGGTTGGCGGACCAAAGCGGTCTTCGCCATGTTGTGCGGGATGGGACCGCCTTACTATAGCTTGCTGAGGTAGGGAACAGCTGTTTATAGTTTACAGTTAATAGTTTATAGTTTACGGTTAATTTCGTGGTTATTTGCTGATAACTTGCAGATTTCTTGTTAATTGCTTGGTGGTTTCGAGAAAAAAGTGTAACTTTGGCGGCAAAGTTGAACGTTTAATTGAAATAGAATGGAACAGACTGTATTTAACCCTGCTCAGATGAAGATTCTTCAAATGATGTCTTATATCAAGACTCCACAGGAATTAGATAATCTTGAAAATGTTCTCTCTCAATACTTTGCAAAGAAGGTTGATGAGGGGATTGATGAGTTGTGCGATAATGGAAGTATAACTCTTGATACCATAGAGAGCTGGGGTAATGAACATTTACGTACTTCTGGCAAATGAGAAAGATAGTTCTTGATACTAATTGCTTATTGATGAGCCTTCCAAGGATAAGCCCTTATCGTAAGATTTGGGATGATTTCTTGAAAGGTAAATTGACCTTGTGCGTTACAAATGAAATTATTGAGGAGTATTTAGAAATCATTGAGCAGAAGACTAATGCAAATATTGCCAGTAATGTTGTGTCTGTGATTCTAAGTCAAAAGAATGTGGAATTCGTAACACCCTATTATAAGTTGCATCTCATTCAAGCTGATGAGGATGACAACAAATTTGTAGATTGTGCTTTTTCTGCTGGTGCAAGTTGTATAGTGAGTAATGATGCTCACTTTAAAATTCTCAATGAGATTGAATTTCCTCGCATTTTTGTTGTAAATATAAAAGATTTCGTGGAGTTATTATTGCGGAATCAAGGAAATAATCATCTTAATTAATAGTTTAAGATGTCGTAACTATTGATTATTGCAAGTAGCAGAAGGAACTCATCTCGGTCTTCTTCAAGTCTTTACGACCCCTTTCGCTGTAGGATGAATATAAAAAGAATATAAAAGGAAAAAGCGTGCAAGCCACATCATAGTCGCCTGCACGCTTTTTTTGTCATCTAAATTTCTGATGATTTCCAATCGAACACGATGGTGTTGTCTTCTTTGATATTGAAGCTCATACCTACCTTGATAATTTCCTTGCCGCTCATGGCAAAGGCCTCGGCATAATGCTTGCTTTCTATCTGCTCAAGAGCCTCCTGGGCAGTCTTTCCAAACATCAGCTCCATTACATAGATAGTATCGTCCGTCTCCATGGTTATATCAATTCTCCCCTTTGACGTATGTTGCTCCACTATAATCCTGAAATTCGTGAGCAAGGCAAAGATGATATACATCGTTTGCTGGTAATGCCCTTCGTAATGGGTGTTGTTGCAATAAGGCACCGTCTCCCAAAACGATTTCAGCAACTGTAATGCTTCGTCTATCTTGCGCTGTTTAATAAGCACCGACATCTTGGCGATGGTGGTATTGCACATTGCAGTCTTTGAGGTCAGATAATGAGGCAACAAACTTCTGTACAATCCAACTCTTATTTCCTTGTTAGGAATGGCTAGGGTATAGAGCTCCGTTTCTTCATCATAATCCTTGATGGTGATGTAGCCACTCTGATAGAGCAGCGGCATGATGGTGGTCATGGTTTCCGTGGCAGCATCAAAGTCATCCTTTCCGGCTTCCATACTCTCGCCCAGGTTCGCTGGCAGAAAGTTGAAATTGCGCATCATATTGACCAGATAAGTAGGAGTACCTGATCCAAACCAGTAGGAATCAATCTTCTGCTTGGCAAAGCAGGTTAATAAGCAGAACGGATTATAAACGTCAGGAGAAGGCCATGTAAAATGATAGCCGTCATAATTATCCTTTAACTTAGCTAACGTCTGCTCATACGATAAGTTTAATTTTTCAGCAAGTGCCTCTATGTCATCCCGCATTCCGTTCACCAGTTCATCTTCCGTAATTCCGCAAATGCCGGCATACGGCTCGTCCATACTGATATTGGTGATGTTGTTCAATTCGCTGAAGATGCTGAGCTGAGAGAATTTGGTTATGCCTGTGAGGAATACGAAGCGGAGCAATTTCTCGCATCCTTTTAGCGGACTGTAGAAATTGCGCATGGCGTTGCGAAGTTCTTCCAGTTTTTCATCCTCGTGCACCACATCAAGCAAAGGGGCATCATATTCGTCAATCAGTATTACCACTTGCTTGCCCGTTTCCCTATAGGCAGTCTGGATAAGTGAGATGAGGCGGACGTTGGCATCAACAGCCGGATTCGTAATGCCCCATTTCTGCTCTTGTTCTGCAAGTTGCTGGTCGAAATATCTTTCCAGCTGGGCTATCTCCATGTGTTTGCCCATGCTCATATCGAAATGAAGCACCGGATAGCTTATCCAATCCTTTTCTAGCTTTTCGATGGCGAGTCCTTTGAAAAGCTCCTTCTTTCCTTCAAAATAGCTCTTCATGGTAGTCAGCAACAGCGACTTTCCGAAACGGCGTGGACGGCTCAGGAAGAAATAAGTACCATCAGTATGTGCCATACGATATACATATTCCGTCTTGTCAATGTAGAACTTATCCTCTACTCGGATTCGTTCGAAAGTTTGTAATCCTATCGGATATAGTTTTCTTGCCATAATTGCTCGCCTTTCTTTTAAGTGATATTCTCTTTGTTGGCAAAGATACGAATAAATGGTGAAACCACCAAATTAAAAACATCTTTTCTTCATTTATGCCCCTTATCTCATTTCCTTATACCTTTTATTTCTTTTCAGGCTTCCTCTTATCTCCTTTCTTCCTTCTTGCTGTATTAATAATGGGTTAATCTCGGGAAAAGTCTTGGTTGATTATAGGATAAAATGTTCTTTAACCCTATTGAAATCTCCGTTCATCGACGTTGAACCGCGGTTCAGCGTCTATGAATGGCGGTTCATCGACGTTGAACGGACATTCAACGTCTATGAACGGAGATTTTATCTAAGTATAAATGTTTCTTTTCTCAGTTGAAAGAACTGTTTTAGTAGGTTAAAATCCTTCTTTTACCCCTCTTCTTACTCTCATTCATTCGTTTTCTTGCTCTCATTCACCCGTTTTGTGAGGGTGTGTCATAAGCTTCTTAGGATATAGATAAAGCACGGATTTTCGCAGATTTCTTTTGATTTTCTTTGGCGGTTTCAATAAAAAAGCGTAACTTTGCGGCAATAAACTATAAAATGAATAATGACTATGATGGGAATATTACAAGTTGCCTCTTATATATACAAGCGCTATATGGATGATTTTGGCGTTCGTATTGATGAAATGAAGTTGCATAAGCTACTTTATTTCACGCAGCGTGAGTGCTTGATTCAAAAGGGCGAACCCATGTTTGATGCACAATTTGAGGCTTGGAAATATGGTCCTGTCATGGTTCAGATTCGCCAGCATTATAAAAATGATTCTCTCCCAGAATTGATGGATAAAGAGCAGGTTGTACAATATGAGCCAGTGTTTGATATGGTGTTTAAAACTTATGCTCCACAGAAGTCTTGGAGTTTGAGTACTTTAACGCATGGAGAGTTTTCTTGGAAACACGCAAGAGAAGGCTATGATGAACAGGATTCATGTGAGGTAGAGATGAAAACAGAAGACATTATGGTTGATGCCAACAGGGTTCGTGAAAGACGAGCAGTTTTGCGTCAATTAAATCTTTATACTGCATAAACCATGAGAATAACTGAGGAACAAATGGCTTTGATACATTCTCTTCGTTGTGAACGGCTGGCTTCTAATGAAGAGAATTTGCGATTGATCGATTCTTTCTATAGCACTCGAAACAACAATGTTGCGGATGCTTTGCTGAATGAGGCCTATCAAGAAGATGAGTCTGGTGTTGTTGCCTATTATGTGGTGAAAGATAGCGATGCTAATGTGTTGTTCTTCTTTTCTTTGAAGTGTGGATTGTTGTTTGATGAATTCATAGAAGGAGAAAAATTGACTAGGCTCAAGGAACTTTGTTCTACTTTGTCTGAAAAGCTGAATGGGGGAAACGTGCCAGAAGAAGATAGGGATGGATTGAAAGCCATTTTGGAATCTGTTAGGGCAAAAAAAGGATTGAAGAAAGATGAAGTGGCTCGTATCCTTCATACTACAACAGATTCTCAGGAAATCAATTCTATTTTCGACAAAAACATCAAGAATGTGGGCAAAACCTTTGCTGGTGTGGAGATTGTGCATTTCTGTGCCAATGATGATTGTCGTGAAGTTTGGGATAAATATAATCTTGACCAAAGTCTGGGAGCAATCGTCTTTTGGCATTTTATCGTTCCTTTGATTTTTGAGTTGAGAAAGATTGTTGGTTGTGAATATCTTTTCTTATTTGCTGCTGATTGTGACCCTGATGAGCATCTTGTGAACTATTATAGCCAAAAGTTGAAATTTAAGAAAGCAGACGAGCATAGTGCTGCAATGCCGATTTATGATTTTACATGTAAGTTCATGTATCAAGAAATTGCGGAATTAGAAAAGAAGCGAATGAAGTTCTATGAGAACTTTAATCATGATGAAGATGCTGTCTAATCTTTTCTGACTGCATCAGGTCATAAAGAACTGGGGTAAAATCATATTGTTTTTTAAACCAGATCACTGCTGTCCCGTTTAGAAATCATCGGGCTTAAATAGGCTAGGATACCATATGAGTGCAAAGGTACAAAATCAAATCGAGTACACAACTTCTAGAGCATAAAATATTGGATATTAATAACTTATATAATAATCGTCCAGACTAAACGGGACACTAGTGCAGATTTGAGTGAAGCTAAGAATCAATAAATCCACAGCTGGCTTGAGTGCCTGCTGTGGATTCTCTGGTTTTATCCTGAACTATATTAAAGTGTAAGATTCTGACTCATTACGGAACGTATATCAAGCGGATAGGCATCGCCTTGTAGCGGCCGGTGCTACTGCCATCATATCCCTGAACGAAACGGGTATTTGTAATAGTCTTTATCTTATTATATATATCTAGGTAGATATACCAGAAGCCATATTCTTTACTGTTTTCACTGAAGCCCTGATAACCCGACAACAAAGACTGGCTCCACAGATTTGCGTGATATTCATCCTTGAAGCTGTTGCTCTCGTAATATCCGCTGATTGGGATATAGATGTAATCCTTCTGCGAAGACTCTGTCGGGATGCGAAGACAATTATATAGTTCACCCGTAGATGTACTCAACGGCTTTACTTCGATTTTATTTGCAATTGCCTCTAGCTCGTTGCCCTTTGGTACTCTAAAATTGCCGATTACATACTTGTTGATATAGTCGTTACTGCTTTTACCATTTGATATCTTGAAATATCCACCTATAGAACCTTTATCATTGGCAATATTGGCAGAACCTGGCGAATAGAAATCGCTGTTGGATGCGCCTAGATTACGGTCTAACATGTAGTATGTCTTATTAGACGTAGTAGTTTTACCATCTTCTGATGGTTCATCTACCAGAATCTTCACTACTCCGTAGTAGTACCAACCTTTTTTTGTTTCACCCAACTGTTCGTCTCCCAGATTTTTAATTTCTCCAAATACACCAGCATGATAGATCGGGTATTTGATGGTAAACGGATGATCAGCATCTGCAGTATTCTTGATGACAAAACCTTCTTCGTCTATCCATAAATCGTAGTTATTGGTGCTGTTGTCCAATGTAACTTTATAATAGTTGCTTTCTTCTGAATAACTGATTTTGTCAGATTTCTTCACGACTTGGTCACCAAGTTTCTTTGGAATCAGATAATAGATCTTATTATCTCCTACGCTGAAGTGCAAGCCCTGGTTTCTGGTCTGTTCCTGATCTTCGACCTTATTCTCGCTAGGTTTAACACCATGCATTTCATCAAGCCAAGCAAAGTAATTATCATGAATAGTACCATCGTAATTCATGACAACCTTTCGATCTTTAGCACGTTTAAAGTCGTAACCTTCCTGATGAATCTTGATGGTTCTTTTCAAGTCACCGGAAGTGATGGTAATCGTACCTTCCCGAGGCTTCTCCGATTTGTTGTTTGCAGTCAATGTGAGGTTGAGAACAAACTTAGTTCCTGAATCAGGACTTGTTGTGGTTGACTGGCTACCTGGTGACCAGCTAGTTATCCACTGTGCATCGCTGCTAATTTCAACCTTATAGAGATTATTATCTGTTGTATTCTCAGGTTTAAGATTTGTAACCAAAGTGATAGGAGCAGTTGTACTTGAAGCATCAACCGTCTGTGTACCACAAACACCCAGTTCGTAGTCTTTGCAGGCTATCATATCAAAAATCTCCGGATTATCATCTACCACGGTTACCTTCAGACGATTTTCTGGCTCAGCCTTTAATGCTTCAGCTTCAGTCGCATAGCCCGCATCGTTTACAGATTTAACCTTCACGATATAGTTGTGGTTACGTACCAATGCATATTGTGCAGTTTTGCCATCATCTTTTTTATAATAGAGGGCTACTTTATAGAAGCCTTCTGTACCCTTATATTTAGCCTTGATAATGATGTCAGCCTTGCCTGCAGAAGTTTCATTTACTGCAACTACAGCAGCAGGACCTCCAGCAATAGGTTTGGTGTCATCCATCAAATCTGTAGTTTCTGCCAAGTTTTCATTGGTAGACTCTTCGTATTTAGCTGGCGCAATAGAACCTTTGCTAGCAGAATGCCATACATGAAGGTCTGTGATTTCGAAATCACTTACGGCTGCATCTACCGTGCATGTAATCTTTGCACATTGACGGGTAAGTGAAATCTTGCTGTCTTTCATCAGGTCGCTAAGTTTAGCTTTGCCCCAACAGATTGGCTTTGATAAACCAGGAGTGATATCATCCATCGCATCAAGCTTTTCAGCCTGTGCTTTTGTCAAGTCAGGAACGTTGGCAACCAAATGTACCGTTTCTGTACCTTTAGGAAGGTTTGTTTTGATTTTCCTGTAACCATCTGCATCAGCAGTTGCATCAGCATAAGCTTTTGTACAATCCTGCATATCAAGATAATTGTCTGAAGTGTCATAACATACAAGCCACAGAGAAGTAATGCTCTCTGTAGTTTCGCCTCCAGCTCGGGTTGAGATTTCCTGAGGAGTGAAATTAGGCAATTGTATGCTCAGCGTAACTCCCTCGGTAGGGAGTTCGTCCCCACCGAGAGTAATTGCCTCTAAAGAGTCCTTACATGATGCAAGGCTTAAGAGCAATCCTATCCATATCATTAAAGTCTTTATTCTTGTCATCATTATATTTTCTATCTTTATTATTTAGAAACTCCTGACGGTTTGCCTTCCTGCCAGCTGCTACCATCGTAATTGCCGAATATCTGGTATCCGTTGGTTGCATCGTATTTACACTCGTAGCTGTCACCACCGAAGAGCATAGTTCCTTCGCTGCTATCATCAAAACAAATCTTTATTGCTTTTTCGTATTCGCCCTTAGGTGCTTTGAAACTGAGAATTGTACGTTTCCAACCATTTCCAACATCTTCGCTTTTTTGCTTGAACTTATCAGATTTACATTCCAAAGTATACGAATCGAATGATCTATTCTTCTTTCCAAAATTGATTTTCCATTTATAAATATCACTTTTAGTATATATCACATAGTCAACATTTATAATAGTCGGCTTGTCATCATATACTCGATAATATGGAATGCAGGTAGGGTCATAGAGATACCAGCCTTCACGATCTTCGTAGTTGAACAAAGGAATACCTGGGTCCATGGTATGAGGAAAACGGTGTGGAGTACAACCAGTCTTATCATTGCCATGATTCTCGCCAGTACCAAATATAACTAGCGTTTGACCTGGTTTAATTTGCTTTGTACCTGTCGCTTTATTTTCTGCATACTTGCTATTTGCATTAAATGGCATATCTTTATAATACCATCCAGCATTATTTACGTCACCTGTCATTTGGTCACCAGGGAATTTTTCTGAAAATATCCATACATATGCGTCATCTTTAACGGTAGTACTATGCTCATCATTCTCACCAAGCTGTGTATACATATACATTTTATGTCTACCATCTTGAATATGTTTATTATCGTCATTATTTTCGTCTTTACTTACATCTTTATCAGTCCAACCATCATACCAATTGAAATTATACTTATCATTATAACTGCCGTTTATTCCAGTATATTCTGTTTTTTGTTCAGCAAAAACGACATCTAGATTAGCGGTCCCGTCTTCATTACCATCCCAGTTACATATATTATTGATAGCTCGCATGTAGATACGATAAGGACCGAACTTTGGTTTTACTGTAACTGTAACTTCTTGCGAAGCAACCTCGTCACCAGAAATGTTCTTTAGCGGAGAAAGTGTGAAGTTATAAACGGTAGTCGTCTTAGGATCATTGGTTTCCTTTACCTTCATCACGTACTTTCCATATACCTTTATTCCTTCCTCTTCTACCGGTTCGTTGGTATAGTTTATTTCCAGGCGTGAAGGGGCATCACCACCAACATTTACTGTAGAACCAGAAGAAACTTTAGTTTGCGTACCATTGATGTTCTGATATGCTTTCAATCCACCCAGGTTGGTTTCTACCACAAAGTGTTTCTCTAAAACCTGCTTTCCGTCAGGATCTATATCCCAATAGATAACTACGTTCTTTGGGCTCACCTTAAAATAAGGAGTAACATCATAGTGTACTTCAATATACTTCTTGATGTTGTTTGCCTGTAAGTAAACTCTAGCAGTTCCTTCTCTCTTTCCTGTTGTCGGATCCTTTTCGAACTGATTTATTGGTATTTCTGGATTGATACCAAAGATAATATTGTTGCCATCTCTTTTTGTTACAACGATAATATCTTGATTTGTTTCACCAACAGTCTTGGTGTCAATGCAGCCAAAGTTTACAACAGTTTCGCTTGAATTATAAGAGATAGTATCACTCTTTGTAGAAGAGACTTCAGCCTTGGTCTTGTTAACCCATAAATTAGTATGGTAGAAATCAGCATTGATTTCTACTGGCTTCCAGTCGCTCACTTTCACATCGCAGTCAAGATCCATATCACCATAGCTCTTCAGCTTACCTGTAATTTCATAATAGGTGCCACGAGGGAATGTAGGCAGATCATCTGATGCGTTCTGCTTATGTCCCAGGTTAATGGTATATTGATTCTTGTTGCTGCTATTAACCATACCGTTAATCTTCAATACCGACTGTTCCTCTGCGTTAGAGATATAACGCTCTGGCAGATAGTAGGTACCTTGAAAAAGCCACTGCTTTAAGTTCGTAGGGTTCGGTGTACCCTTATCCTTATAAGCATCAACGATTTTCACAACATCTTCGTTAGCTACATCTTTGTTACCTTCATTTATGGTGTATTCTCCATTCTGATAATAACATCCTTTGCTTGCGTCGCCTGTAGGAGTACTCTTATAAAGAGGTGTATCTATGCCTTTAGCATATTCTGGAGTTACATCTGTCTGGGTAAACTTACCATCCCATAATAAATGGGTAGAAGGAGTAAGCTTCTGTGCAACAATATCTGTTATGCTATAGCTCTTGTCATAAAGATTATCGCTCGCAGTTGGGTCCATAATGAGGTTGAGCTTAACCTTTACGCATGTAAACTTCAGGTTAGCTGCTACCTCGGTATATTTCTTACCACTTTTTTCTATTTTTGTATCGATGATATTACCGTTCACATCCTTTGGCTCATAAATCATCGGGATGTTTGTAGAAACAGGCATTCCCGGTTCTGTTCCAACGCCATAACTCAGTACTATATTTTTGAGTTCATCTTCAGTTTTGATAGTCTTACCACTCAACACTTTGTTCATGTTGGCAACCACATAGATATGGTAAGTGCCCGGCTCGATATTGAGCTGATAGTTAGCTACATGCTGCTCCAGCATCATCGAAGCCAGTGGGGCAGGGAGCGTCTCTACCAGGAGCTTGCCTTCATTTTCTACAGGGAAAGCATAGAGGGTCAGGTCGTTGATCTGGCATTCATCTACCGTGGCATTATAGGTAGGAAGGCCGGAAGCATCGTCGGTACGGGTGCCGCGGCTGCTGAGCACGGTTGGCACGAGTACATGTAAGTTGCTTTCTGACGAAATGGGGGCGCGCTCGCCTCCAAGTTCGTCAGAGCAACTTACTGTAACCAACAATATAAACCAACTAACTAAACTTAAAATGAAATCTCGTATTTTCATTGTTTCTAATTTTAAAAGTCAAATACTCTTATGAGCTAAATGCCCGGAAGGGGCTCTGACACCTGAAACGGTTAGAAATCGACACGCTGGATGCGCTTGCTCCAATCCAGGATGGAAATGCTGAGCTGCATATACTTCCACTGGTTGCCCTGGAGGAAGAAGTCGAGCTTGTAGTCGTACTCTCGGTCCAGGAATTCCTGTGCTGAATAATGGCGGGCTTCGAAGGCGCCACGGCCTTGAGCCAGACAGTCAGCAAGATTGATGCGTGCCACCTCTTCGCCTGTAGTTTTGTTCGTGATGGTGAGGATGGCGTTCTTGTCGTTTTCTTCTGCCGGATGCCAGATGAGTCGGGAGAACATGAGGGCGGCATGAGCGGTGCGCTCCTTTACATTGCCCTCGGTATCCTTAAACTCAGTGGTCCAGGTGTAGTATGGGGTATATGTCAACTCCTCGTCGGGGAGGAGAGAGTTGTCATAACTGATATCGCCGTTGGCATTGGTTATCTGATAACTGAAGTCATCGGCATTGATGTTGGCAGGCTCGTCGGTCTGATGCAGGCTGATGGTGAGCTGCTTGGTATCACGAACCAGACCGATGGTATGGCGTGTAACCTGCAGGTCTTTTACTTCAACCAGTTCGTTGCTGAGTCCTTGCCAGAGTGTATCGAGCGGTTGGCTCTGGTTGTTCACCTTGCCCTGTTCGCGGTCGAGTCGTGCATGGAGGGCGGTGATGTTGTCACCCTGCTGTGGCAGAGCTATCTGGAATTTGGCACCTGGCTGCGCGAGTGCATCTTCGTATTTCTTTTGGAAGGCGAAGGTTGCGAATCGGTATTTGCCCGGTTCCAGATTGATTCTCATGGCATAGTTAGGGTCCTTGAGCGGCTGTGATGTCGCATCGTTATAGGCTTCATGGCGAGCAATGAAGTTGCCCTGCTCGTCGTATACGAATACGCTGAGTCCGCCCACATGATCATTGAACATGTCGGCACGCTGCACGTTGTAGTCGTACTTGAACTGCAAGTCAACACCCATGTCACAAGGAGGCAGGTCGTCGTGCATCAAGTCGTTGCAGCTGCTGAGCATACTGCCCGCCATGATGAATCCCCATCCCATGCATATATTCTTGATCCAACTGTTAAACTTCTTGTTTGCCATGATGCTTATCTGTTTTATGAAAAAGTAAAGTGTATAAATTGATTCTTATTCTTCCGAGATAGCCAGCCGCTCCTTAGCGCTAGAGCGGCTGAGCTATATATAATAATGTGTAATGGATTACAAATCGACGCTCTGTGAACGCTTAGCCCAAGAAAGAATCTTCACGCTGACGCTAAGATACTTCTCGTTCTCATCATCTGGCTGAGTTGGGTCTACTGGAGGTACACCAGGGTAGCCAGGACCATAGACGTTGCCAACTTTCAATTCATACCAGTTGTTACGGAGCATACCATAACGGCCAAGATACTTTTCGTTGTTGTCTCCATAAGATTCACCTGATTTCCATTCAGTCAAAGCATCACCGAAGTGCTTAACACGAGCGATATAGTATGTAACACCCTGAAGATAGGTATTGATACCAACCATCTCTTCTGGACGACCAGCTTTCAAGCCGAGTTTATCATTAATATCTTTAACAATCTCAGTACCCGTTTTACCGCTATAATCTGTACCGGCAACAAGAGTTACACCATCAGCATCCTTGATATCTGCCAAGGTAATCACATGTGAGCCTTCTTTCGTCATGAAATTTGCATAGTCAATAGTATAACCTTTTGGGAGAACTGGATTTGCAACAGCATTTACAGCAGCCTTCAACTTATCCGTATTCAGGATAGTTGTCATATTACCGATGGTGTAGAAAGTTCCATCTGTATCTGCAAGGTCAGCACCAGTATCATTCTTAGGAGTATATTTTGCCTTGAAGATAACACGGGTTGTCTGACCCTGATACATGTTTGTCAAGTTAAAGGTGTTCTCTAAGCAATATACCGGCTTGGTGTCGCCGAAGTCTTTATCAATCTTACTTGTAGCATCGATAAAATTGAATTCTTTTTCTCTTTTTTTATCATTAGCATCATCTGCAGTATTGAGTTCAGCCAAATTGTAGTTAGGGTCCTTACCCCAATAAACACGGTTGTTAGTACCTATGAAACGATTGGAAGGATCTGTGTTCCAAATTTTGTCATAATCTACACTCAAGCCATCAATATTATGAACAGCGTATGTCTTCTTGTTTGTGATATCTAAAGCCCAGTTGCTAAATGTTACCTCACTATTTGTAGTAACTGTTGGGTTTGCCTTGTCCTTAACAGTTATTGTTCCAGGGTCAGCAACAGTCATCTTTGCTACTCCACGCTCTACAAAAACTGTTGCGGCACTTTCTAATGTTTCTGCCTTTTCCTTTGTAGGATAAATCTTGCTATTGTCAATATTTACCAAAGTTGTTGGGGAGGCAGTTCCATTCAATGGGGCATTAGCCATATAGAAGTCACCAGAAGCAGCCAATTCTGCTACAGAAGGTGTCAAAACATTTTTGTTCCAATCATTATAGCTTTGGCCTACAGTAGGCAATCCTACCTTTACGCCACCAGTTTTATCATTGTTAAGCAAAACCAAAACACTGTATTGATTCTTGGTATCTACATTGGTAAGCTTTGCTACCAGCTTTTTAGTGGTAGTTGTGATACCATCTGTAGTATCGTCTGACCAATCAGCAGCAGCAGTAGGTAAAGTTACGCTTTCAACAAACTTGTAAGAGCCTTCATCTGAACCATACTTCTGGAAGATGAGGGCAGTTGCGCTTTTTACAGCATACTCTTCTGGTGTGCCTTCGTTCATTTCAGCACCACCAGCATCTGCACGAGTTCCACTTACCGAAGGCAAGTTGATGGTGAAAGTAGCATAGCCTACACCTGCTTCATTAGTACCAGTACCAGAACCTGCAGTTCCCAGGTCCTCATTACTTGAACAGCTTGCTGTCATAGCAGCTATCACTGCTAATCCAAATAAATGTTTAATCTTCATAATCTTAAAAGTTAAGCTTGTTTATAATCGTTATTCTCTAATTTTCTGTTATTCCAATTCCTTTATCTGCTTGAAGACATCTCTTGCACGTTCTGCCTCTTTCGAGTTGCCTGCCTTGGCAAGATGCTTTTCGGCAGAAGTAAGATCACCTTTCTGCAAATCGGTGCAGGCGGCATTGAGATTCGCTGTCTCATCATCTGGGAAGAGGCGAACAGCAATGTCGAATACCTCGTTAAACTCTGGCGAACCCGGCTCGTAAGTCTGTGCCACCAGGAACATCTCCTGCAGAGAAAGCTGCTGTGGTTTGGTCTTCAATATCTCTTTGGCCTCTTCGATGCTGAACGGACGAACCGTGTAGGTTATCGTATAGTCGCTATGACGGAGACGAGGATAGATATGATCCAGAATGTAGCGGTAACTTGCCGGATGGAGCTTTCTGATCTTCAGGTCCTTATCGTCGGGAGCCAGCGAGGAGTTAGCTATCTCGAGAATTGCTTCCTTATCAGCCAGATGACTAGCCTGAATCTTCTTCTTGAATCCTTCCCAGTCTTCCGGTGTAGCCTGATAGGTAAAGAGCTTGCTGTTTAAGGTGTAGAGGCTGCTCACATATTTGCGGAGGGCAGCTGCACGCTCGTTGGCAAGGCGCTTGTTGTTGGCATACGAACCATCAGGCGAAGCAAAACCATGGATATCAATATCTGTGATTTCAACGTTCTTGTCATTCTTCACCAGGTCGATGGTGGAAGTAATCTTCTTCAGCTCAGTAGCATTCTCACGGAAGTTGGCAAGAATATAACTCTTGTTAACCACAAAGCTGAGATAAGCTTCACCCTTTTCGGCTCTCACCTTCTTGGCTTCCGCCTTCGGCTGCACGAAGAAATCCTTCGTAATCTTCGGTGTACGGTCGATATCCGCAATCGGCGTATTGTCCTGTTCTATCAGGTTGCCACATCCGCAAAGATCTTCTTTCACCGAGAGTTTGAACTTCTTCATCCATTTCTGATAAGGAACAGACTGGGCGAAGTAAACCTGCTGACTGGTCTTGTTCTTGCGGGTAAGAACCTGTGCATGCGGATTCTTCTTGCTGTCGGCAAGTCGGCGGTATCTTACAGCCTGGTTTCTACCCTGGATGATGATAGGGTTGAGAGCGATAGAATCCGTTCCTACCATTACCGGTGTGAAAACAATCTGCTGCTCTGATTTCATCTTCAATTCGTTCAGATTCATACGGAAGGCAACGTCCATCCGGTTGCCGTTCTTGCGTGCTAAAACGCTTTCTACCTGAACCTTACCCCCTGCCAGCTGTTGAGCCTGAGCAGGCATGATGCCCTGAGAGAAGAGCATGCAGAGGGGCGAAATGACCGCATAAAGCTTCATCTTATCCATATTATGATTTCCCTAAAATTTTTTGTATTCTGTCTAGTTATTACGTGTTTATATTGTCAGTTTAAAACCACAGTTAAGTTAAATTCTTAGAACACGTATATGAGAGATAGTGCGGCTTTTGTAGGGCCCACATAGTTGCGGTGGTCTTTGTCGAGACATTTTTCGCATCGTCCGTAAAGCTTGTAAGGACTGTAGGCATATCCCAAACCGATAGACCCTTCGAAATTGAGGTGCTTATTGAGTAGCCACTGATAGCCGTAGGTAAGGCCTCCACCGACATACCAGCCTTCATAGTGCCTGCCCTCCAGAGTTTTCGGCAGGATGCCGAAGGGCATGTCAATGTTTTTAATGTTGTATTCACCGCCTAGGGCATGGATTCCGAAGAAATGGCCTCCAAACTTCTGGCAGGTGTACCATCTGTATTCTGGCATAACATTCCAGAATCTCATCTTCTTGTCGCCCGAGAACTTCCAGGGGTTCAGGGTGCCGAAGAGTTGGAAGGTTGTTTTCTTGCCCGTGCCGATTTCGATGCCGGCGTTGGCAGATGTGGAAGCCCATCCCAGTAAGTTGGTCTTCAGAGCGACCTCCTGCGCTCGCGTCGTTGCCATTGAAAGGATCAGCAGCAGCAACATAGCTGATTTTATGAATGTTTGCTTCATCATATCTTTACTTTTATATTTGGTTTCGTTTATATTAAACTTAGCCTTCGTTTGTTAGTTGGTATCTATTTTCGGCTGCAAATTTAAGAAGAAATCCAATATGAAGCAAGAAAAAGTTTCAAAAAGGTTACATTTCTATGTGCAAACGTTTGCACGTTTTATGCAACCTGTTTGCGTAAACACATCATAAAGCACATGATTATAAGTGTAATTTGCACAAATATGCGTAAGGGCAATAGTTTTTTTCGAAAACCTACCCGTCCTTCCTTACCGTTAAGGAAGGCTCCACCTCTCACCCC
>ERZ835980.2080-NODE-2080-length-19351-cov-6.804467_pt1 | contig 19351 bp, 22 predicted proteins | sample MGYA00519943_ERZ835980 | MGnify/ENA primary metagenome ERZ835980 (study PRJEB31850, sample SAMEA3708791) | human gut metagenome | biome: human gut; feature: human-associated habitat; material: faeces | place: China | collected 2014 ... | reverse complement strand
TGCGGAAGGTGCTGACGCCGCCGCTCTTGCTGATGGAGCGGGTGTTCATATACGAGCTGGTGTTCCTGCCGATGTGCACCACCTTGGCACCGGTATCCAGATCCTGCCCGGCACCGGCGAAGGTGACGCCGGTGAACTCCATCTTGGCGTTGTCGCCCTTCAGGACGCTCATGGGGTACAGGCAGCCGGTGTGGGAGCCGAAGGAGCCGGACACCCACTCGATGACGCCGCCCTCCTCCACCAGCGCGCGCTTGGTGTTGAGGTTGTACATGTTCTTGGACCAGTTCTCGATGGTGGAGTAGCGCAGTCTGGCGTTCTTCTTGACGTACAGCTCCACGCAGCCGGCGTGAAGGTTGGCCACGTTGTACTTGGGGGCGGAGCAGCCCTCGATGAAGTGGAGGCTGGCCCCCTCGTCCACGATGATGAGGGTATGCTCGAACTGGCCGGCGCCCTTGGCGTTCAGCCGGAAGTAGGACTGGAGAGGGATGGACACCTGCACGCCCTTGGGGACGTACACGAAGGAGCCGCCGGACCATACCGCGCCGTGGAGCGCGGCAAACTTGTGGTCGGTGGGGGGCACCAGCTTCATGAAGTATTTGCGCACCATATCGGCGTACTCGCCGTGGAGGGCGCTCTCCATATCGGTGTAGACCACGCCCTGGGCCGCCACCTCGGCGCGGACGTTGTGGTACACCAGCTCGGAGTCGTACTGGGCGCCTACGCCGGCCAGTGACTTGCGCTCCGCCTCGGGGATGCCCAGCCGCTCAAAGGTGTCCTTGATGTCCTGGGGCACGTTTTTCCAGTCGTTCTGCATCTTGGTGTTGGGCCGGACGTAGGTGGCGATGTGGTCGATGTCCAGACCCTCCAGCGACGGGCCCCAGTCCGGCAGCGGCGTCTCATTGTAAATTTGCAGGGCGTGGAGCCGGAACTGCTGCATCCACGCGGGGTCGTTCTTCTCCCGGGACAGCTTTTCCACGATGGCGGGGGTCAGGCCCGCCTCCATGCGGTAGGCGTCGTGCTCCGCGTCCCGGATGTCGTATACGCTGCGGTCGATGTCGTCCACATAGGTCTTTTCGCGCATGACGGCACCTCCGTTCACTGCTGGAGGCCGGTGAAGCCGTGCTCGTTGATGGCGTCCACCAGCTCCGCGCCGCCGTTTTTCACGATGACGCCGTTTTCCATGACGTGGGCGGCGTCCACCGGCAGGGATTCCAGGATCCGGGTGCTGTGGGTGATGATCAGCAGCGAGCCGTGCTGCTTCTCCCGGTACAGCCGGACGCCCCGGGACACGGTGCGCACCGCGTCCACGTCCAGGCCGGAGTCCGTCTCGTCCAGAATGGCCAGACGCGGCTCCAGCATCAGCATCTGCAATATCTCGGCCTTCTTCTTCTCGCCGCCGGAGAAGCCCACGTTCAGGTCGCGGTCGGCGTAGCTCTCGTCCATGTCCAGCATGGCCATGGCGTCCTTCAGCTTTTTCTTGAAGTCCCACAGCCGCAGGCGGCTGCCGGTCTTCTGCTCCAGCGCCGTGCGGATGAAGGCGCTGAGGGTGACGCCGGGCACCTCCAGCGGGTTCTGAAAGGACAGGAAGATGCCGCGCTTCGCCCGCTCGTTGACGGGCAGGGCGGTGATGTCCTCGCCGCCGAACAGGATGCGCCCGGCGGTGACGGTATAGGCGGGGCTGCCGGTGATGGCACAGCCCAGCGTGGACTTGCCGGTGCCGTTGGGCCCCATGAGGACGTGGGTCTCGTCGGCGCCGATGGTCAGATCCACGCCGTGGAGGATCTCCTTGTCCTCCACCCCGGCGTGCAGGTTCTCTATGGTAAGAAGCGGTGTTTTCATGTTCGTTGCCTCCTGTGACTAATATACCTACCAATCTACTGGGGATTATAGGACGAACAGCCTACCTTGTCAATAGGGAAATAGCAAAAAAGAGGAGCGGGGCGGCGAAAGCGCCGCTCCGCTCCGGAAAAACCGCGCCGGTCAGGGCAGGTAGGTCTGCTGCACCGCCACGGGCTGCTCGTTGTTGAAGTCGTACCAGTGGCCCTCCAGCGAGACGGAGGTCACGGTGTCCACGTCCACCAGACGGTTGAAGGCGTAGCTGTAATAGGCGCCCGCCGGAGGATCGGTGATGCCCAGCTCGTTCCGCAGCGCTTCGTCGGTGTCGCGGCCGCTGGAGATAAGGCCCACCACCCAGTTCCGCAGGTTACTCTGGGCGCTGTCCACTGCGAAGTCGGCACCGTCCTGATAGTGGACGATCAGCTCGTCGATGAGCATTTCGCTGTCGCTGTACTGCGTGTCTACCACGGTCATACCCAGCGGGGAGAGGGTCAGGCGCTGGCCGTTTTCGGCGGTGAGGGTCTTGGCCGGCAGATAGGCATGGGGCTGGATGGCAATGGAATAGGGCTGGTAGTCAGCGCCCCGGACGGTGAAGTAGAAGCTGGTGCCGGTCTCGTAGCCCTTGCCGGTGATGAAGTAGGCCACCATCTGCAGGCAGGTGCTGGTACTGGTGCTTTCATCCGCGTAGAGCTTCATGTCGGCAAAGAGATAGCCGCCGTCCTGTCCGTTGGGGTCTTCGGGGGCCTTGCTGCCGAAGGACAGGTCGGCGCGGACGGAGTCCACCCACGTCTCGCCGTAGCCCATATCGCCGTACTCGAAGCCCTCGGGGTTCTCGATGGAGAAGGTCAGGATGCCGCAGCCCGTCTCATCCACCAGGAAGGTGCCCATTGTATAGGTGTTGCCCGCCACGGTCATGGATGCGTCCAGCTTGCTGAGGTACTGGCCCACCAGCCGCTCCGTGACGGCGGGATCGCCGGGGATGCGCTCCATGTCGGCGGCGGTGATATAGTTGCCCTTGCCGTCCTCCACGGTGGGCGTGGGGGAGTTGATGTCGTCGGTAAAGGCGTGGTAGGTGGTGTCGTCCACCTTGTCGGCGGGGGATACGTTGGCTCTGATGAGCGTCACCACGCCGGCGGCCGCGGCCACCGTCAGCGTCAGCGCGGCGGCAATGGCGATGACCGCGCCCTTGCGCAGGGTGCGATGGGTCTTTTTATTGTTCTCCATGGTCCTTTGAACCTCCATCAGTGTGTCGGGGGAGGCGTGCAGGGTGGAGAAGGTCTTCTGGAAAAGCTCGTGTTCCGTCATGTCTGCGGCACCTCCGATAAAATGTGTTTCAGCTTTTCTCTGGCCCGGGCCAGCCGGGTGCGCACCGTCTCCTCCGGTACGCCCAGCAGGCCGGCGATCTCCTTTTGGCGGTAGCCTTCATAGTAGTACAGCAGCACCGGCACACGATAGCGCCGGTCCAGCGACATCACCGCGTCAAACAGCTCCTGGCACTGAGGCTCCTCGAAGGAGAGGCTGTTTTCGTAGTCAGCGATGTCCTCCGCCCTGTGCCACGGGGCGCGCAGCACGTTCTTGCACCGGTTGACCGTGACGCGGATCAGCCAATTCTTCACATGGGCGTCGTCATCGAACGCCTTGTCCGTTTTGTACAGCTGTATCAGCACGTCCTGGGTCACATCGTCGGCGTCGGCGGGGGAACGCAGGTAGCTGTACGCCACCCGGAACACCGTGTCCATATACCGCTCCGCCAGAGGGGAAAACTGTTGCTCTGTCATGGATCGATCTCCTTGTGTTTTGAAAGGCCCTTCACTGGGAATACACATGGGAACAGCAAAATGTTTCAGGCCGGCGGAAAAAATATTCCCATAGCACAATGCTATGGGAATATAGCGAATCAAAGCTTCCGCCGGGGCGCCCCTTCTTTTATACTATAAAGCAGAAAACGTCACCGCGCCCGCTCCGTCATCTGCCGGGCATAGCGCAGGAAGTCCAGCACCACGGTGTCGGCGTGCTTCCGGTCCCGGACGGCAATGCCGATCTCCCGGCAGGAGGGCGGGTCGATGGGGGAGAGACTGACCCGATCGGTGCTGCCCCGGAGGATCAGCTCCGACAGCATGCTGCACCCCAGACCCTGCTCCACCATCTTGATGACGGCGCTGTCCTCCGTGGCGATGTGGGAAAAACGGGGCGTCACGCCGCTGCGCTCCAGCAGCCGCAGCACCTCCGTGTCCACGCCGTTGGAGGGGACGAAGAACGTCCGTCCGGTGAAGGCCGTGAGGGGGAACGTCTCCCCCGGCTCCTCGTCCGGCGGCAGCACCGCGTAGTAGGGGTCCCGGAACAGGGGCTGGAAGTCCAGCCGGGCGGTAAAGCAGTTGCTCAGAAGTCCCACGTCGATGGTGCCCTCCATCAGCCACTGCTCGATATCCATGCAGGAGCCGTCCTTCACCGTCAGGCGGATGTGGGGATACTGGGCGGAGAAGCTCTTGATGACGCGGGGCAGCCAGTTTTTGGAGATGCTGGTGTAGGAGCCGATGCGCAGCACGTCCTGCCGGGCCGGGCGGTGCAGGTTCACCGCCTTCTCGAAGGCGTCGTTCTCCCGCAGGAGGCTGTCGATGTACGGAAGCAGGGCCTGGCCCTCCGGCGTCAGGGAAACGCCGCCGCTGCCGCGGCGCAGCAGGGGGTAGCCGATCTCCTGCTCCAGACGGTTGAGCATGCCGGTAAGTCCGGGCTGGGAATAGCCCAGCCGCGCGGCGGCGCGGGTGATGCTGCCGGTGTCCGCGGCGGTCCTCAGTGCCCGCAGCTTTTCGATATCCATCGTATCACCCCCACGGTATCTATTTTGAATAATTCTTTTATAGCATAGCAAAATGCTGTTGGCAAGCTGAATTTTACAGGAAAGGAGCGCCGGGCGCACCGCGTCCGGCAGACACGCCCATGAGCAAATGTATTCTGGTCATCAACCCCGGCTCCACCTCCACCAAGATCGCGGTGTTCCGCGGGGAGGAGAAGGTCTTTGACGAGACGATCCGCCACAGCCGGGAGGAGCTGGCGCCCTTCCGCTGGGTCATGGAGCAGGTGGACTTCCGCCGCGCCGCCATCGAGAGCGCCCTGTCCGCCCACGGCTTTGACCTGACGGCGCTGGACGGCATCTGCGCCCGGGGCGGGCAGCTGCCCCCCTGCGCCTCCGGCACCTATCTGGTGGACCAGGCCATGGTGGACTATATGTACACCGTGAAGAACGCCGCCCACGCCTCCAATCTGGGGTGCGTGCTGGCGCTGGAGCTGGCCCAGCCCCTGAAGATCCCGGCGTTCATCTGCGACCCGGTGTCGGTGGACGAAATGACGGACGAGGCCCGGATCACCGGCCTGCCGGAGCTGCCGCGCACCATGCTGGGCCACGCCCTGAACTGCCGGGCCATGGCCCGCCGCTGTGCCGAGGAGGTGCTGCACAGGCCGCTGGAGGAGTGCCGCCTCATCGTGCTGCATCTGGGCGGCGGCGCGTCCGCCCGCCTGTTCATCGGCGGGAAAATGGTGGACGGCGTCCGGGACGACGAGTGGATGTTCGCGCCGGAACGTCTCGGCGGCGTTTCGCTGCAGCCGCTGGTGCACCTGTGCTACTCCGGCAAATATACGGAGAAGGACATCATGGACTTTATCCGGGGCAAGGGCGGCCTTGTGGCCCATCTGGGCACCGCCGACGCCCGGGAGGTGGAAAAGCGCATCGCCGACGGCGACGCCCACGCCAAGCTGATCTATGACGGCATGCTGTACAGCGCCGCCCGGGCCATCGGCGGTCTGGCCGCCGGGGCGGACGGCAGGGTGGATCGTGTCATCCTCACCGGCGGCATCGCCCATTCCAGGTATGTGGCGGATTATCTGACGAAGAAGCTGTCCTTTATCGCGCCGGTGGAGGTCATGGCGGGCGAGTTCGAGCTGGAGGCGCTGGCCGCCGGCGCCTGCCGCGTGCTGGAGGGGCGGGAGCGCCTGAAGATGTTCGACCTCCCTGCCGCGCAGGCATGAGCGGCGTCTTTCTGCCGGAGGCGCGGAAGCTGGTCTTTTTGGGGGAGGCGGGCTGCGGCAAGTCGGAGATCGCGGTGCAGCTGGCGCTGGAGCTGGCGGCACAGGGCCGCGCCGTCCACCTCTTCGATCTGGATCAGACAAAGCCCCTCATGCGCGCCCGGGACGCGGCGGCGCTGCTGGAGCAGGCCGGCGTCACCGTCCATTTCGCGGCGCAGTACGCCGACGCGCCCACCCAGGCGGGCGGTCTGGTGCCGCTGCTGCTGGACGGGGAGAAAACCGTCGTCCTGGACGTGGGCGGCAGCGACACCGGCGCAAAGCTCATCGGCGGGTACGCCCATCTGCTGCGGGACGCCGATGTGTGGTTCGCGGTGAACCCCTACCGGCCCTGGTCGGGGACGGTGGAGCATATCGACGGCACCCTCAGCGCCGTGCTGCGGGCCTCCCGCCTGCGGATGCCCCGGTTCCTGCTGAACCCCAATCTGGGGCGGGACACCACGGCCCGGGAGTATCTGGACGGGCTGGCGCAGGGCCTTGCCATGCTGACGCCCTACGCCGCCGTGGAGGCCGCCGCCGTGCCGGACGCCCTGTATCAGCAGGTGCGGCCGCACACCGATCTGCCCCTGCTGCGTATCACACCCCGTATCACCGTCCCGGAGGCGGGACTTGACGAATAAAAAGGAGGAAACACTCATGCCGCAAGTCACCATCCGCGCGGAGAGCTGCAAGAGCTGCGGCTACTGCGTGAAGTTCTGTCCCAAGGGCGTGCTGGCCGTGGGACACGAGGTCAATTCCAAGGGCTACCCCTTCGTGGTGGCCGTCCATCCCGAGAGCTGCATCGGCTGCGCCATCTGCGGGCGTATGTGCCCCGACGCGGCCATCGAAGTGTACCGATAAGGAGGTGCGGATATGGCAAGGAAATTCATGAAGGGCACAGAGGCCATTGCAGAGGCCGCCATCCGCGCCGGCTGCCGGTTCTTCGCCGGCTATCCCATCACGCCGCAGAACGAGATCCCGGAGTACATGGCCCGCCGCCTGCCGGAGGTGGGCGGCAGCTTCGTGCAGGGCGAGAGCGAGGTGGCATCCATCAACATGGTGTACGGCGCCGCCGGCACCGGCACCCGGGCCATGACCAGCTCCAGCTCCTGCGGCATCAGCCTCATGAGCGAGGGCATCAGCTTCTGCGCCAGCGCCCGGCTGCCCATGGTGTACGTCAACGTGCAGCGGGGCGGCCCCGCCATCGGCACCATCCAGCCCGCGCAGCAGGACTATACCCAGGCCACCAAGGCCAGCGGCAACGGCGGCTTCCGGATGATGGTGCTATCCCCCGCCACGGTGCAGGAGGCGGTGGACATGACCTACGCCGCCTTCGACTACGCCCAGCGGGACCACAACCCGGTGCTGATCCTCACCGACGGCGTCATGGGCACCATTATGGAGCCGGTGGAGCTGCCGGAGATGCGCTCCGCCCAGGAGGTCAAGGCGCTGAAGGACGCGCTGCGTCCCACCTCCGCCGTGGGCCACGACGCCGAAAAGGAGCCACGGGGCATCGTGGCGGCAGGCCGCTGGGCCACCAAGGAGCAGGAGCAGTGCTGCCGGGACGCCGAGGCGCTGTACGAAAGCTGGAGGAAGGACGTGCAGGTGGAGACGCTGTATCTGGAGGACGCGGAGCTGGTGCTCACCGGCTACGGCATCTGCGGACGCATCGCCCGCAGCGCCGTGAAGCTGCTGCGGGCCGAGGGGTATAAGGTGGGCCTCATCCGGCCCAGGACCGTGTCACCCTTCCCCTATGAGACCTACGCCGGGCTGGACTTCGGCCGGGTGAAGGCCATTCTGGATGTGGAAATGTCCATCCCCGCCCAGATGATCAGCGACGTGCAGCTGGCGGTCATGGATCGCTGCCCCATCCGCACCTGCCTCCACGCAGGCGGCGAGATCATGGGACGGGACGAGGTCATCAGCGCCGCCCGGGCGCTGCTGGCGCGATAAAGGAGGTGCCGGAATATGGAAAAAGTCTACGCGAGAACAAAGGGCATCAAGGCCGACATGGTATCCGGCTTCTGCCCCGGCTGCATGCACTCCACCATCGTCAAGCTCATCGGCGAGGTGCTGGAGGAGATGGATATGCTGGATAAGACCGCCTGCGCCATCGGTGTCGGCTGCTGCGGCCTGCACATGGATTACTTTACATACGACTATCTGCTGGCGGCCCACGGACGGGCCTGCGCCGTGGCCACCGGCGCCAAGCGCAGCAATCCCGACACGCTGGTGTTCACCTATCAGGGCGACGGCGATCTGGCGTCCATCGGCCTTGCCGAGACTATGAGCGCCGCCAACCGGGGCGAGAATTTCTCCGTCATCTTCGTGAACAACGGCATTTACGGCATGACCGGCGGCCAGATGGCGCCCACCACGCTGGTGGGCATGAAGGCCACCACCGCGCCCAACGGCCGCGATCCCAAGGAGCACGGCTACCCCATGCACATGTGCGAGATCCTGAACCAGCTGACGGCGCCCTACTATCTGGAGCGCACCAGCTGCAACAACCCCGCCAACGTGGCAAAGACCAAGGCGGCTATCCGCAAGGCCTTCCAGAACCAGCTGGACGGCAAGGGCTTTTCCATGGTGGAGATCGTCACCAGCTGTCCCACCAACTGGGGCCTTGACCCACTGGAGGCGCTGGACTTCCTGGAGGAGAAGATGCTCAGGGAGTTCCCGCTGGGCGTCATTCGGGATAAGGACAAGGAGGGCGTGTGATGGAACGGAATCTGATGGTAGCCGGCTTCGGCGGGCAGGGCGTCATGACGCTGGGCAAGTTCCTGGCGGAGGCCACCTGCGATTCGACGGACAAGAACGTGACGTTCTTCCCCTCCTACGGCGCGGAGCAGCGGGGCGGCACCGCCAACTGCTATGTGGTCATCTCTGACGACGATATCGGCGCGCCCCTGGGGGATCACATGGACGATCTCATCGTCATGAACGATCCCAGTCTCAATAAGTTCCTCTATAAACTGGTGCCCGGCGGTACCCTGTTCATCAACAGCTCCATCGTGAAAAGCGAGATCACCCGCGAGGATATCAGAGTGGTGAAGGTGCCCGTGACGGAGATGGCGCTGGACATGGGCAACGCCAAGGTGCTGAACATCATCATGCTGGGCGCCTATGTGGGCTATACGCAGGTGGTGCCGGAGGACGTGGTGTGGAACACCATCGAGCACAAGCTGGGCAAAAAGCCGGCGCTGCTGCCTCTGAACAGGCAGGCCTTTGAGGCCGGACTGCAGATCGGGCGGGAGGCCCGCTGACCTCTGAAAAAGCATATAAAAAGGACGCCGCAGCGGTGCTGCGGCGTCCTTTTTGCGTGTCTGTGCGGGAGCGCGTCAGCGCAGCTCCGCCGTGAAGGTGATGGTGTCGCCGTCAATGGCGGCTGCGATGCTGCCCCGGTGCCCCTCGGCAATGCCGCGGGCGATGGACAGGCCGATGCCGAAGCCGTTCCCGCCGCTGTGGGCGGGGTCGGCCCGGTAGAACCGGTCAAAGAGCCGGGAGGTGTCGATGTGTTCGGCGTCCTCGCAGCGGTTGGACACGGAGAGTGTCACGCCCCGGCGGTTTCTGGACAGCGCCAGGCCGATGGGGGAGTCCGGCGCGGCGTACTTCACCGCGTTGTCCAGCAGGATGGACACCAGCTGGCGCACGGCGTATTCGTCGCCGCAGCAGGTGAGATCCGGCGCTACGTCCACGGTAAGGGCGTGGCCGCCGGAGGCCGCCAGCTCCGTGAAGGACTCCGCCGTTTCCCGCACCGCATCGCTGATGGGGAAAGGCTCCTTCTTCAACGGCGACTCCTCCTCGTCCATGCGGGACAGCGTCACCAGCGAGTTCACCAGTGACGTCAGCTTCTCCGTCTGGCCCCGGGCCTTGTCGATCCACTTCTGCCGCCCCACCTCCATCTCCAGCACCTTCAGGCTGGTGGCGATGACGGTGATGGGCGTTTTCAGCTCGTGGCTGGCGTCGGTAATGAACTGCTTCTGCTGCTCCGCGCTGCGCACCACGGGGTCGATGGCCTTGCGGGACAGCACCACCACCAGCAGCGTACACAGGGCGTCCGCCGCCAGCGACCACACCAGCACCGTCCGCACGGCCCGGAGGGACTGGTAGCAGTCCAGAAAAATGGCGGTGCGCTCCCCGCTGTCGTCAGCGGTGACGTAGAACCGGTAATTGCCGCAGTAGCCGTAGCCCTCGCCCTTTTCCAGCGCGGCGGTCAGATAGGCGGCGGTATCGTCCTCCGTGACGGAGGCGATCTTCGTCAGGTCGACCTGCACCAGCGTGCCGTCGGCCTGAAAGCGCAGAACGAAGTAACGGGTGGAAAACGGTGTCTCCGCCGTGAAGGGGCCGTCCCGCCGCCCGGGCTCCGCCGCGTCTGGGGCGGCAGGAGGCGTATCCGTGCCCTGTCCGGCGTCGGGAGGCGTCTGACCCTCCGGCATATCCGGCGGCTCCGGGGCGTCGGCAGGCGCGGTGTCGGACACGGGGATGGTGCCCCGGTTCCCGGCGATCAGCGCCAGCAGCTCCCGCTGGTCGGCGTCGGTGGAGACGTAGTTGGCCACGTTGAGGATGACGGTGAGGAGCAGCATCACCGCCGCCACGGACAGCGTGGCGATACGGATGAAGCGGTTGCGCAGACGCTGGATCATACGGCATCCTCCTCCAGCAGGTAGCCCAGACCCCGGTTGGCCCGCAGGGACACCCGGGAGCCGATGCTCCGCAGCTTTTTCCGGAGGTTGGAGATGTTGACCCACACCACGTTGATCTCCGCCTCGTTGTCCCAGCCCCAGACCAGCTCCATGATCCGCTCGGCGGAGAACACCTGCCGGGGAGAGCGCATGAACAGCTCCAGCACCTGGATGCCGTCCAGCTTGGGCATCATGATATCCAGTATAAGGGCATCGTAGCCGCCGGCCACGGCGTACTCATAGGCGTCGAAGCCGTTGTGTACCGCGTCCACCGTGAAATGGTTCTTCTAGAAAAAGACCGTCAGCGCCTCCGCCAGATCCAGCTCATCCTCCGCGATCAAAAGACGCATCGTCATCACCTCGTTATTGTAATATGGGTGCAGTATACGGAAAAACCGGCGAAAATGCAACCCGCACCCGGTGATACCGATTATAAAAATGCCGCCTAAGGCCAACCTAAAGAAAGTTTCTTTTTTTCTTTAGGCTACCTTTAGGCGGCGGCGCTATGCTGTGTCCATCAAAAGAAAAGCGGCGGCAGAAAAGCGGCGGCGCAGGAACAGACACGACTTACGCGGGACAGACCCTGACGGGCCGCGTCACCGCCATGGACGGCACCGCCGTCACGCTGGCGCTGGGCGAGCTGTCGGAGGACGCCGCCCCCGCGGACGGTGCATCCTCCGACAATGACAGCCAGCAGCCCCCGGAGATGCCCTCCGGTGACAGCGGCAGCAGCCAGCCCTCCGGCACACCGCCGGAGAAGCCCGGCGGCGGCAGCAGCGGCGACAGCCAGCAGTCTCCGGAAAAGCCGGAGGGCGAGAGCGGCAGCCAGTCCGACGGCGGCACGCCTCCGGAGATGCCGGACGGCAGCACCGGCGGCAGCAGCTTTACCGAGAACGGTGAGACGCTGACCGGCGACTGCGTCATTACCAGCCTGACCAACAACGGCACCATCAACTTCAACGGCTACACCATCACCCTGGCGGGCGGCACCGTGCTGCAGTAAGACCTACCGCACCTCGATGGCGGCCACGGGACAGGAATCTGCCGCCTCCTGCACGGCCAGCTTCTGGTCGTCGGGCACCGGGCCGGTGATGGCCTGGGCAGGCTCGCCGGGGGTCAGGGAGAACACCTCCGGGCAGATGGTGGGACACAGGCCGCACTGGATGCACGCCTTCTGCAATACAATGACTTCCATAAAAATTTCCTCCATAAGCAAAAATTCGGGATACGGGCAGTTTGCCCCGCACCGGAAAAAGTATGCAGGAAGCGCAGCCCGCAAGGGCCGCGCTTCCTTTTTGCCAAAATATGCTTGACAGAGGGACGTGTCCTATGATATGTTAACTGTACTAACACGCATAATACAGTCGATACGCATTATGCAGGGAAGGAGTGAGCGCGGGATGATCTCCCTGGATTATCGGGACGGACGTCCCCTGTACCAGCAGGTCAAGGACGATCTGCGGCGGATGATGCTGACGGGGCTGCTGCCGCCGGACGAGAAGCTGCCGTCGGTGCGGAGCCTGGCCACGCAGCTGGCCATCAATCCCAACACCATCCAGCGGGCGTACAGCGAGCTGGAGGCGGAGGGCTACATCTACTCCGTGGCGGGCAAGGGCAGCTTTGCCGCCTCGGGCGGCGGCGAGCGGCAGCGGCGCATCCGGGAGCTGACGGAGCAGCTGACGCCGGTGCTGGAGGAACTGAAAACGCTGGGCTATACACAGGAGGCCCTTTTGCGGCTTTGGAAAGGAGGAGAGAGCCATGCTTGAAGCGAAAAACGTAGTCAAGACCTTTGACGGCTTCCGGGCGCTGGACGGTCTGACCATGACGGTGCCCAAGGGCGCGGTCTACGGGCTGGTAGGCCCCAACGGCGCGGGCAAGTCCACCATCATCCGCCATCTGGCGGGTATCTACCGGCAGGACAGCGGCGAGGTGCTGCTGGACGGCCAGCCGGTCTACGAGGATCCCGCTGTGAAGCGGCGGATGACGGTGATCGGCGACGACTGGTACTACTTCCCCCAGGCCAACATCCGGGAGATGGCTCATTTCTTTGCCGGACTGTACCCCGCCTTCAGCTGGGAGCGGTACGAAAAGCTGAAGCAGGTGTTTCCGCTGAACGAGAAGATGATGCTGCGCCGGATGTCCAAGGGTATGCAGAAGCAGGCGGCCTTCTGGCTGACGGTGTGCTGTATGCCTGAGTATCTCATCCTGGATGAGCCGGTGGACGGACTGGACCCGGTGATGCGGCGGCAGGTATGGTCGCTGCTGCTGGGCGATGTGGCCGAGCGGGGCACCACGGTGCTGGTGTCCAGCCATAACCTGCGGGAGCTGGAGGATGTGTGCGACCATGTGGGCATCCTCAACAAGGGCCGGGTGCTGCTGGAGCGGAGCCTGTCCGACCTGCAGGACAACACGGTGAAGCTGCAGGTGGCCTATCAGGGCGTGACGGAGCCGGTGCTGCCGGCGGAGCTGAACATCCTGCACCGCAGCCATGTGGGCCGGGTGTACACCTATATCGTCCGGGGCAGCAGCGAGGAGATCCTGCGCCGGATGCAGATCACCGAGCCGGTGCTGCTGGAATCCATCCCGCTGACGCTGGAGGAGATCTTTATCTACGAGTTGGGAGGTGTGGAATATGCCGCGAAAGACATCCTTCTTTAACGGGACGCTGCTGCGCAGCGATCTGCGCCACTACTGGCCCGCCGGGTTCCTGTATGTGCTGGTGTGGCTGATGGTGCTGCCCATTCCCCTGCTGCAGACGGGCTTTGACTATGTGCACAACTGGCCGGACCGTCCGGAGCTGCTGGCGGCGGAGCTGCATAACATCTATTACAGCGCCATGACCGGCTCCATGGTGCTGGCAGTGCTCAGCGGCATCGTAATACCCATGGCGGTGTACGCCTACCTGATGGCGCCCCGGTCCGTGGGGCTGATGCACGCCCTGCCGGTGAAGCGCACCACCCAGTATATCTCCCACTTCGCAGCGGGCTTCGGCCTGCTGACCGGCGGCAATGTGCTGATCTTCCTGCTGTCCGTGCTGGCGCAGCTGCCCTACGGCGGGCCGGACTGGGCGGCGGCAGGTCTGTGGCTGCTGGTAACGGAGCTGCTGGAGCTGTTCTTCCTGGCGCTGGGCACCCTGTGCGCCATGGCCACCGGCTGGCTGCTGGCCATACCGGTGCTGTACGGCGCGGTGAACTTTGCGGCGCTGCTGCTGTGCACAGTGGTGCAGTACCTGCAGCGGCTGTTCTACTTCGGCTTTGACAGCACCACCCACCCCGTCTTTGTGGAATGGCTGACGCCCACCATCACCCTGTCGGAAGCGGTGTGCAGCTATCAGGGCGACTGGGTGACGCGGGACAGCCGGGAGGTCTATCTCCGCGCCCTGCCGGAGAGGGCATTGACGGTGCTGGCCGTCTACACTGCGGCGGCGCTGGCGCTGCTGGCGCTGGGCTGGCTGCTGTACCGCAGGCGTCCCAGCGAGGCGGCGGGCGACGCCATCGCCTTCCGCTGGCTGCGGCCGGTGGTTCGGTGGAGCGTGGGCCTGTGCGGCGGTCTGGGCCTCGGCTTGTTCCTCAGCACCGTGGTGCTGGGCGGCTTCGGCAGCGGCATCGTGAAGCTGATCCTCTGCCAGGTCTTCATGGGCCTGCTGTGCTTCTTCGCTGTGCAGATGCTGCTGCAGAAGACGTTCCGGGTCTTCCGCCGCAGCTGGAAGGAGGCCGCCGCGCTGGTGCTGGCGCTGTCGGCGCTGACCCTGGCCATCCGCGCCGACATCTTCGGCGTACAGCGCCGTGTCCCGGACCCGGCCCGTGTGGACAGCGTGTCCCTGCGGATCACCTACTACGACGGCGGGTACTGCAGCACAGACGATCCCGCCATTATCGAGACCGCCGCGGCGCTGCACCGGGCCATTCTGGCGCAGGGCGACAGCGCCCCCGAAAACGGCGACGGCTGGATGGAGATACGGCTGTTCTACGACCTGAAGAACGGCGACTCCCTGCGGCGGGATTACGGGATCATCGGGGCGAAGGGCTCGGAGGTGTACCGGCTGGCCAACCAGCTGCTGAACATGCCCCAGTTCCGTATCGGCGCCATGGGGCTGGACTGGCTGGACACCGCCGGACTGGACAGCATCCGGGGCGGCTATGTCTGTGACGGCTACACCGGTGCCGAGGTCAGCCTGACCCGGGAGCAGGCGGTGGAGCTGTGCCGTCTGGCGCAGCAGGACGCCGCCGGTACCGACGACACCGACGCGCTGGGCGCCCTGCTGTCGGGCAACGGGGGAACGGCGAATACCGACACGGACTGGGATATGTACCGCTATCAGGTGGTGATCTACGGCGGCGGTGAAAAGGGGCAGGATGAGGCCCACAGCCTGACCATGATGAGCTACTGCACCCGGATGCAGGAGTTCATCGACGGGCTGGACCTCGCCAACAGCACGGCGGATGTCCCGGTCACGGAGGCCGCGTCATGAAGCGGGGGCTGCTGTGTGCGGCGGCAGCCGTAGTGCTGCTGGTCCTCGGCGCATGGGGACTGGTGAGCCTGCGGAGCTATCCCGCCGAGAACGCCGTGGAAAAGGACCATGTCCTGTTCTACCTGCGCAGGGACGGCCAAGACGCCTTTGCCTCCGCCTACCGGTGGGACGGCACCGGCGATGCGATTGACTACACCATCCCCGACACGGTGCAGGGCGCAAGGGTCACCGCCATCGGCGGTTTTGTTGGCACGCTGAAGAAGGCGCCCTACAGCGGTCTGTATGTGGCTATGCCGGAGACATACCGGGGCGCGGAGCGGGCGCAGTATACCATGCCCGTCAATGCGGTGGAGGTGACGCTGCCGGTGCATATCCACATCGGCCGCTACGTCCGCAGCATCGAGGAGGACGGCAGCCTGCCGGCGCCCACCGGCTACTTCGGCTACGAAAAGGACGTCAGCAGCTACATCATCACCCCGGTGTGGACGGTGACGTGCGACGAGGGCAACGAGACATACTACGCCCGGGACGGCCGGCTCTATCAGCGGGCGGACGACGCGCTGGTGCAGCTGCCCTACGCCGCGGAATAATAAAAATAAACAGACAGGCGCGAGCCAACGGCCCGCGCCTGTCTGTTTATTTGGGAGGAGATGATTACTCGTTGGTGTAGTTGTCGAAGTAGCCCTGGATGTAGATGATGGGGGTGCCCTTATCGCCGCTGCCGCTGGTCAGGTCGCACAGGGAGCCAATGAGATCGGTAAGGTTACGGGGGGTCGTACCCTCGGAGACCATATTGCCCACCAGGCTGGTGGAGTCCTTCTCCTTGATACGCTGGGTAATGGCTTCCTGCAGAGCGGTACCGGAAAGATCGCCGAAATCGTGGTCAGCCAGGTACTTCAGCTTCAGCTCATTGGGGGTACCGATAAGGCCCTTGGTATAACCGGGGGCCACAACCGGGTCGGCCAGCTCCCAAATCTTGCCCGCGGGATCCTTAAAGGCGCCGTCGCCGTAAACCATCGCCTCGATATGGTGTCCGGTGGCTTCGCTCATCAGCTGGCCAATTTTTTCGGCTACCAGCATAGCATCACGGGGGAACAGCTTCACACGGTTTTCATCCGCCTTATTGGAACCCAGCAGACCATACTGGGCATTGTAGCCGCTGCCCGCCACAGGAGCGGTCATTAGGTCATCCAGCCCCAGAACCACACGGGCACCAGCCGCCTGCAGCAATCGCTTACTGCGGGCACGGGTATGAATATCACAGGTGATGACGGTATCGGTGTAGTCCAGAATGGTCTGCACGCGGTTGGCAAAAATCACTTCTACCTCGGCGCCGGCTTCCCGGATAAGGCTGGAATAGTACTCCACATAGTCCACGCCAGTAAAAGGATGGATCACAGAGCCGAACTCGGCACGGAAGCGCTCCAGGGAAAGAACATCGGTCCAGGGATCAATGCCCTTTTCATCCAGGCGGTCCATGCTGATGAGATGGTTGCCCACTTCATCGGAAGGATAGCTGAGCATAAGGACGACCTTCTCGCAGCCAGCGGCAATGCCGGAAAGCAGCACGGAGAAACGGTTGCGGCTGAGAATGGGGAAGGTAACGCCAACGGTCTTGCCGCCGGTGCGGGCCTTTACATCGGCTGCGATCTGTTCCACTGTGGCATAGTTGCCCTGGGTACGGGCCACTACCGATTCAGTAATGGCGACAACATCTTTATCGTGTGGCTCCACACTGTTTTCTTTCAGGGCCTTCAGGACGGTATCCACAGTGCCCTTTACTACATCATCGCCTTCCCGGAAGATGGGGGCGCGTACCCCGCGAACGACAGTACCAAACATTCTGCTCATGGCTTTTTCTCCTTTTATCACCTGTGAATTGATGAAAACGAAAACAAAAATAGGGGTTGCTTTTCACAACCACTTTAGTATAATAGATGCGTATTCATAAGTAAAGTATATATTACTAATGATAAGCATAAGCAAAACAGATAGAAAGGAAGCCCGCAAACATGGCCGTTAAACTGGAGCTTTACCGTATTTTCCGCACCGTTGCCGAGGAGGAAAGCATTTCCGCCGCCGCCAAAACACTGTTTATCTCACAGTCGGCGGTCAGTCAGTCCATCCATCAGCTGGAGGAACAGCTGCAGGTACGGCTGTTTTCCCGCCAACCCCGCGGCGTCACCCTGACCGGCGAGGGCCGGGTGCTGTACGATTATGTGCGCAGCGCCATCAGCCTCATCGAAACCGGAGAGGAAAAGGTACAGCAGACCCGGGAGCTGATGATGGGTGAGTTGGTCATCGGGGCCAGCGATACCGTGACCCGCAGCCTGCTGCTGCCCTATCTGCAAAGGTTCCACGAGCGGTACCCGGCCATCCGGCTGAAGGTGCTGAACGGCACCAGTTATGAGGCCCTGCAGATGCTGCGGGCGGGACAGGTAGACCTGGCCTTTGCCAGCACCCCGCAGGAGAGCGGCAACCTGCAGATGCGGCGCTGCATGGCCCTGCACAATGTTTTTGTGGCGGGGCGGGACTACCCCTGCGAGACCGACCGGGCCTATACCCTGGCGGAGCTCTCCCGCTTCCCGCTGATGCTGTTGGAGCGCAAATCCAGCGCAAGACGGTACCTGGAACGCTTTTTTACCCGCAATGGCATTACGCTTAAGCCGGAGATAGAACTGTGCAGTCACGAGCTTCTCGTCGATCTGGCGGCCATTGGGCTGGGGGTGGCGTGCGTCACCCGAGAATATGCCCTGCCCGCTTTGGAGGCGGGGACGATCCGTGAACTGCGCACCATCCCGGAGATTCCGGAGCGGAGCCTTTCGGTGTGCACCTTGCAGGATGTATCGCCCAGCCCCGCGGCGGAAGAATTTTTGCGGTTCTGGGCGTAAGGCGAAATGAACGGAGACTACATTAAAAAGCACCCCCACGGGATCTGCCGCGGGGGTTGTGTTATATTTTTACGGGAGGGAATACAGAATAGCCACCGCAGCGCCCAGCAGAGCACCGCAGGCCACCTGCAGCGGGGTGTGCCCCAGGAATTCCTCCAGCAGCTGCTCCGGCGGAGTGCCGCTCAGCTTCAGCAGCAGCTCATTGATGGTGCGGGCATGCTGCCCGGCCTGCCAGCGCACCCCCATGGCATCGTGCATCACGATGATGGCCAGCACCGCGCTGATAGCAAACTGAAAGGAAGCCGCGCCGTATTGCAGCAGGGCAGCCACTGCCAGTGCAGTTACCGTGGCGGAATGCCCGCTGGGCATCCCGCCGTCGCCGGTCAACCGTTCCCAATCCAGCCGGTGATGGGCGATCAGTTCGATGAGCAGCTTGCAAAGCTGTGCCACTGCCCAGGCCAGCACCGCCGATATCAGACAGGTATTTTGCAGTATTTCCATAGGGTATTCGCCTCTTTTTCCTGTCAAATTACGATGCCGCCATTGGGGCTGAGGACCTGCCCGGTAAAATAGCGGGCATCCTCCCCCGCCAAAAAGGCAATGGCAGCCGCCACTTCCTCCGGCGAGCCCATGCGGCCCAGCGGGATCTCCTCCTCCAGCATCCGGCGTTCTTCGGCGGTAAGGTGGGCATTCATTTCGGTATCGATGGCCCCGGGCGCGACACAGTTGACGGTAATGCCGCTGGGGGCCAGTTCCTTAGCCAATGCCTGCGTAAAGCCGATGACCGCCGCCTTAGAGGCGGAGTAGTGCACCTCGCAGGAGGCGCCGCACAATCCCCAAATGGAGGAAACATTGATGATGGTGCCGCTGTGCTGCTGTACCAAATACGGCACCGCCGCGCGGCAGCAGTGATAGATGCCATCCACATTGGCCGCAAACATCTGCCGCCATTCTTCCGGGGTAATATCGGTAAACAGCTTGATCTGCGAAATGCCGGCATTATTCACCAGGATATCCAGGTGGCCATACTGCTGTACCGCAAAATCGATAAGCGCTTTAGCTTCCTCGGCTTTGGTCAGATCCGCCCGGAAGGAAACGGCTTCCCCACCGGCCTCCCGCAGCTCCCGGCAAAGGCTTTCGGCCTTTTCTCTGCTGCGGCAATAGCCCAGCACCACATAACACCCCTGCGCGGCCAAGCGGCGGGCCACTGCGGCTCCGATGCCTCCTGATGCGCCGGTAATAACTGCGACTTTACTCATACTGTTTCCCTCCGGTGTCAAATCTGCAATGGGTGCTGGCCCGGCGGCCCCGTCGCCCGGCCAGCAGGGCCGGGCCCCCGCCGAAGGCGGGGACGGCGCGCGCAGCGCGCCGAGCGGGGCCGCCGGTGCAGCACCCTGCAGAAATTTCTACCC
>ERZ835980.2073-NODE-2073-length-19393-cov-5.467008_pt1 | contig 19393 bp, 24 predicted proteins | sample MGYA00519943_ERZ835980 | MGnify/ENA primary metagenome ERZ835980 (study PRJEB31850, sample SAMEA3708791) | human gut metagenome | biome: human gut; feature: human-associated habitat; material: faeces | place: China | collected 2014 ... | reverse complement strand
CAGAGCTGTATTACGCATTCTGGTGCGGCTCTGTGAAAGTGGTCGGGGCTAAGAAACCGGAAGAATCCCTGCTGTGCGCTTGTGATGTGGATACGCTTACTGATGGCGAGCGGCTGAAAGTGCTCAGACTTCACGCCGGGCTGACTATCCGGCAGGCTGCGGAGGCGGTCGGGATTTGCCGGCATACGCTGATGAATTATGAGAGCGGGAGAACGGCAGTCAAAAGGAAAGTTTACACGAAGCTGCAATCATGCTACCACACTCTGTTGAGCAGTATAAAATGACAAGCAAAATACTTTAAACGAAAGTAACCATGCCCCATGACATGGTTATCTCTTTTTTAGCCGGTTACCCTATAAAGTCAATTCATAACAGCTTATTATCCATACACCAACGCTCTGCTATATCTCTGAAACGATTATCCCTGTAAGCAAACCAATCGTCGCGTATCCCGAGATAGAAAACCGTATCCTTAAACCGCCGGAATGCTCCCTTTCCTTTTAGCGAAGCAAGCATTTTCTCCCTCATCTGCTCATAGGGACATTCCACAGCAAAATCGTGCATAATACGGTATTCGTGTATATCATACTGCGTGGGGAGCAGAATGTAATCCTTCCAGTTTACTTCAATATCTTCTAGTGTGCTTTCATCAAGGAATTCCGGATCACGGCAGATTATTTCACCGGTGGATTTTCTGTATAAAAATTCGTTATCGTCAGAAACCTGCTCCAGTTTTTCTGCGATACGGTCTATCAATTCTCTGCTCATCAGTAACCTCCGTTCTGCTCCGGCGCTTCACCGGAAACACGCACTACCTCCGCCTTTTCGGCAGACTCGTTCAGCTCCCGAAGCGCCTTGCAGGAGATCTGCCGTTCCTCGCCAAAGTCGAAAATGTAAAGGAATTTCTGCCCCATGCTTAGCGCCTCGCACAGCTTGTATTCGTTGGTGTAACACTCATCTTCCTCCATATAGCTGGAAAAATTTGCAGCAGCTTGCCTCCACACCCTGTTGTCCAGAAAAAAATGCGTGTGCATGGTTGTCGTCAAATCAGGCATCGCTTCATGAAGCCATTCCAGAGTTTCACCCTGCCCTATTCTGATATGGCGGTACAACCCATAACAAACGACTTTCCGTTGTCCGGAACTTGATTGCTTTCTTCTTAGGCTGCTTTTTTCGGACAATTCCGCTTAGAAATCCTTAGGGTCAAGATAACGGCTGTCTGTCTCATCTCCGGTTCTCTGAAGCCATTCGTTCGGGGTGAAACCGTTGAGGAACGGGTTTCGCGTGTTGTTGTGCAGTTCGCAGTACAACCTGATGAACTCGGGAAACTTCTTTTTGTTCACATCAAGCTGCACAGAAAACTTGTTTATAAATTCCAGCGCGTCAAACGGAGAGGAATGCTCACACTTAACATTAAAAAGTATAGCAAACAGCAGATCCTCAATCACTTCATCATCACTTTTTTTAGCATTTTTTGTACAGAACTCACGCATTGCCAGAAACTGTGGGGTTTGTTCGCAGTAGAACTCATCTTCGTATTTTAGCAATACTTCCTTTTCCGGGACATAGTATGCCCTGCCCTGCTTTTCCGAGTACAGTTCAACATAGTCGTTATACTCCAGCAGGCTTTCATGTATCAGCAGGCGGTTTATCGGCGTGCTTTCCGGCTGACGCTCAAATATCTCATCAAGCACGTATATTTCAAAATAATGCCGCTCATGCCGGGTTATCTCCGCATAAGCAAGAAAATCGTCCTCGGTATACGTTTCGCTGTTCTGGCTGTTGATTATCCGAAACAGCCTTTTTAACGTAATTATCTGATAGAAATTATTTGCCGCTTCAAAGTACCGGCGAAGCAGGTCAATACGTTCGTCAGAAAGGTGTTCCTTCAGTTTTGTGTACATTTCATCAAGTTTCTTCTGAACGTCTGGGTTCGGGAATGACATAGTGTTTACCTCCGCTTTTTTAGTTAGCCGTGTGTCAGTTCGCCCGGCGTGTACATTCATTATACCATAACCGCAAGGTTATGGTATAATTTGGCGAGGACTTTTGATCTATAATAAACGCTCTTCGTTTATTATACCATTTCAGAGATAGAATTGCAATATATTCTGATTCATAAACTTTGGAGAATTTACTATACTCTTGATTTTCTAGGGAATCACTGATTAAATCACGCCTGACGGCTTGGTACGCATCTTGCTTGCATCTTCGCCATATTGCACATTTCGTCCTAGCAAGGCGTGCTGCAATTCTTTTATCGGAAAAGCATCGTAAAACCCTTAAAATGCTGTCGGTAACAGACCCGCTAACAGGTCTGCTTTGTTGTCAAACCTTGAAATACATACAGTATACGCATTATCGCTTCGCGAAAACGCTGCGGTTGATACTAATTCCAGAAACGCGTTTCGGTTGTGCATATTGTGTGTAATTGGAATTAGTATAACGCCTAGCATCTGATATAAGTCATGTACGAAATCTGCTCGTGTCCCGGATTTTAGAGGTTACCATAATTCATTCGTAAACCCACAAAAGATTATCAGGCAAGCAATCGCCTAGCCGATGTCGCTCGTTTAACGGCAGCTGCGGTACACCGTCCCCCGCCCATTCCCGATTTTCTCGATTCTGCCCGATTTCAGCAGCCTTGCAAGCTCCGCCTCGACGGTCGTGACGCTGATGTCGGGCAGTTTTTCGCATATCTCGCGCTTGGAAACCGGCAGCAGACTGCCCGTTACCAACTCCTCGATTCGCTGTTTCTTGGTGATTTTTCTGTCCTTCAAGCTCGCAAATCTGCTGTCCAGTTCAAAGTAGCTCATTTTCAGATTGAACAGGAAATTGTCGATGAACGGAAAGTAATCATTGTCGTTCTCGTGCCAGCGCTCCGAGGACTTCTGAAGCGACGTGTAGTAATAGTTCTTGTAGGTGTTTATCTGTTCCTCTATCGACACATATTTCCCCGCGCTGAATCCGCTTTTATACAGCAACAGCAGCGACAACAGCCTTGACATTCTGCCGTTTCCGTCGCGGAACGGGTGAATGCAGAGGAAGTCCAGAATCACGCACGGTATAAGCAGCAGCGGGTTGATTTCCGACTCCGAATACGCGTCGTGATACGCAAGAATAAGCTGTTCCATCGCCGCGGAAGTTTCGCTTGCGGGAACCGACGTGAAGCGCACGCTGCGTACTCCCCGGCGATCGGTTTCCATGATGAAATTGTCCTCCGTCTTGTACTTCCCCGCGAGGTCGTCGCCGCTCGGTTGAAGGAGAATTCGGTGCAGCTGCAGTATGCTTTTTTCGCTGAACGGAATCTCGGAATAACTGCTGTGGATAAGGTCTAGCGCGTCGCGGTAGCCTGCGATTTCAAGCTCGTTATGTCCCTGCGGCGCGGTGGATTTGTTCACGATGTCGCGGATACGCTTGTCCGTCGTGATTATCCCCTCGATGGCGTTGGAGCTTTTCACCGACTGTATCTTCGCGACGGATTCCATCGCCGAGAATACCTCCGCGAAGTCGGTTCGGCGAAGCTCCGCTTTAGCTTTCATCTCGTAGATCGAGGTCGCGGAGTTCATTATGTCGGCGGGGACGCTGATTTTTTTCAGGAATGTGTTGTCGAACTTTCGCATGGGGTTCTCCTTATATTGCGGTTTATCTGCATATATTATAGCTTATTATATGCAGATTGTCAACACGCAATATTGAGAAATTACTCAATCCGGAATGTTGCGCGCGAACTCATTCTTGATTTCCGAGAAGTCTATCTAGTAGTTCTCCTGCGCGGAACGCTTGCCCTTTTCCAGCTCGCTCATCAGCCGCAGGAGAGCAACGATTTCCTCATATTCATCAATTCAAAAAAATTTCCGACTGCCGCTATCGGCAATTTCAGCAAATTGTTCTCTGGAAATTCTCTTGATTTTTTGCCGATAACGGTATATAATATTCAAAAGGAGTTGAAATCATGAAATACATATCCGTAAAGCAAGCCGCGGAGCTGTGGAACCTGTCCGAACGCAGCGTCCGGAATTACTGCGCACAGGGACGCATAGAGGGCGCGTTCCTGACCGTAAAGACATGGAATATCCCGGAGAATGCGACCAGGCCCACGCGTACTGCGACGGCAAAGAAAGCGCCCTCCACCCTCGCCGAGATACTCGCAGACGAAATGCAGAGCGGCCGCAAGGGCGGTATCTACCACAAGATACAGGTGGAGCTGACTTACAATTCCAACCACATCGAGGGCAGTCGGCTGACCGCAGACCAGACGCGCTACATCTTCGAAACCAACACGATCAGCGTGCTGAAAGACGAAACCGTCAACGTGGACGACATCATCGAAACGTCCAACCACTTCCGCTGTATTGACCTCATCATCGAGAACCGCAGTAAAAAGCTGTCCGAAGCGTTCATCAAGGAGCTTCACCGCGTTCTGAAATCCGGAACTTCCGACAGCCGGAAAGCGTGGTTCGCGGTCGGGGACTACAAGAAGCAGCCGAACGAGGTCGGCGGCGAAATTACCACGCTCCCGGGGGACGTTCATGCGGAAATGCGCAGGCTCCTTACGGAGTACGAAAACGGCGCGCCGAAAACCCTCGAGGACATCGTGGAATTCCACGCGAGGTTCGAGAAGATACACCCGTTCCAGGACGGAAACGGCCGCGTCGGGCGGCTCATTATGTTCAAAGAGTGCCTTCGCTCCGGCGTCGTGCCGTTCATCATCGACGCGAGCATTAAGCTGCTTTATTACAACGGGCTGAAAAACTGGGACAGCCAGCACGGTGACCTCATCAGCACCTGCCAGCTCGCACAGGACGCGTTCCGGGAGATGATGGGGTATTTTGAAATTACGGAAGTCTGATTATTTATTCATATAGTCAAGCGCAGCGAAAAACATCTCGTAAACATCGTCCCAGCCGTCCGGAGTATCAACTCCCCCGCCGTTTACCGAGCGGCACATTGCGGCGCAGGTTTCCTCGCCATCGTAGAGAAGTTCAGCCGCAGTTATCGGGAATCCCTCGGATGTTGCCAACTCACAGAGCGCGTTCACGGGATTTCTGTCGTTTCGGGTCGCGTATATTCTTTCGGTAAGTTCTTTATTGTTCTTTGATTTTTCAAGCAAGAATGTCAGACTGTCGTTCATTTTATCACTTGTATGATATAGTTAAGCCCCATATCATATCCTTTCATAAGATTTACGCTCATCTCCGAAGCAAGGGAAAATTTGAACAGTGGAGCGAGCGTAGCGAGAGGAACTGTTCAAATTTTCGGCGAACCGCGCCGAAATGTGATATAATTAGCTTGAACACCGTGGACTTTTTATTTTGTCCTGCCGCATGACGGTTTTTAGGAGTTTATTGCCACGATTTTATTCAAGATGTTTATAGCTGGATAAAGCCCGTTCAGGTGACTTTTCATTTCACGCAAGGATACGCGGATAAAATCAGGTGGACGAGCGGTGCTACTTTTTTTCGAGGTGATCACTATGATTTTTGTTGGAATTGATGTTGCTAAAGACACGCATTATGCTGCCGTTTCGGACGATTCCGGAGCGGTTCTGGTAAAGCCGTTTGCGTTTCAGAACAATGCCGAGGGCTTCTGCCTTCTGCTGAAAAAGCTGTCGGAATTTGACCGCAGCAAACTGCTCATCGGTCTGGAATCAACCGGAATTTATTCCGAAAACCTCATCTGCTTTCTTTACGAATCCGGTTTCAGGCTCGCTGTCATCAATCCTATTCAGACAGCAACTCTGCGCAAAACTGCAATTCGCAAAACCAAAACAGACAAGGTCGATACCATGCTGATTATCAAATCGCTCATGGTCAATTCTTATCGACTGTATTCTCAGCGTGACGCTGATTCCTTGAAACTGAGAACGCTTTGCCGTTTTCGTCAAAACCTCAAGAAGTCCAAGGCCCGGCTGAAAATTCAGCTCGCAGGATATGTCAATCTTGTGTTCCCGGAATTCGGTAAGTTTTTCAAATCAGGAATACATATCGCTGCTTCCTACGCTTTGCTTAAGAAGTATTCTTCACCCAAGGAGATCGCCGCCTTACGCACATCAACTTTGTGCACTCTTCTCTCAAAAGCCTCGCATGGGCGCTTTGGAAAAGATACAGCCGAAGCTCTAAAAAGTCTGGCTCTCTCCTCAGTCGGGGTGAAGAACCCTTATATATCCATTCAAATAGCCCAAACCATTGCACAGATTGAGCTATTGGAACAGCAAATTAAAGACCTGAATTCTGCCATTGAGGAAGCAATGGAATCCATAAATTCCGTCCTTATGACAGTTCCCGGTATCGGTGCGGTCAATGCCGCCTGCATTCTTGGTGAAATCGGTGATATTAAGCGCTTCTCAAAGCCCTGCAAGCTTCTCGCCTATGCCGGTCTTGACCCGACTGTTCGCCAATCCGGGCAGTTTACCGCTAAATCTACCCGTATGTCCAAGCGTGGTTCTGCCTTGCTTCGATTTGCACTTATCAATTCTGCCTGGCAGCTCACCCTTAACGACACTACTTTCAAAGCCTACTACGACCTTAAACGCTCTCAGGGGCTTAACCATTACGGCGCTCTTGGTCATGTCGCTCATAAGCTCACCAGAGTTATTTTTAAGCTCTTGACTTCTGATACACCTTTCAATCCTGCCAAACTTGTCGCTTAATTTTTGGCGCTTTTGTCTATTGACTTTTCATAGCTGGTCTCCTCGCCTTTCATTTTACCACTATTCCCTATAAAATGCAAGATGGCCGCAGCTGCGACCATCTTGTTTCTTATTAAATCCGTTCATTACTTCAGGTCTGAACGGCAACGTTATTTTGAATGCCTGTTCGGTTACCTCAAGCTTATGCTTAACCGAACTGTTCTTATAGGAGTCCGCAATTTTCATCAGTCCGGTGCCGTCCGTTTCAACTATCATCGCCTTTATTCGTTCAGCAGATGTTGAACATACCGAACGGAACAAATGGCAACCGATAATTCGACAAATAATGCAAATAAAAGAAACTCTCCCATAAAGCTCACCTGCAATAAGGTCAACTTTTGAGAGAGTTTCATTTCTTGATGGCTCATTTACCCCAAACGATAATTCAAATTACCGTAATGGCATACTGTCGGCGCGCCAGCCTTGTTCTGTTTTAACAAAACTGTAATCGGCATATTCCTTTTCATACTCATCATCTTTGGCTGAATCATAAATCGGTTCTTCACCAATATTGACATGCCAAGTTGTACGTTTCAGAACGATTCGGTCATCAGTTTTGTCTGTCACTTGATATTCAGTTTTCACTACTGATGTATCACCACCGCCGCTGACAGCTCCGATCCACAGAGCACCATCGTAAGAGTATATTCTGCTTGCTGCATCAGCTATCAATTCATCTGCTTTTTCATGGGTAAATACATCAAGCAGTGCTTTATAAAAGCTGTCATAACTTATTCCGGTAAAATAATAACGGTAGAATTCACCTCCCGATTCTGATACATCAATGCTTGCCGATTCAGTCGATGCGCCAGTACCGTTGGGAGTCGGGAAATCACTTATTCCATAACTCAGCCATAATGCTAATGATTGAGCGCGCTTATAGCAATCGCCAATCTGATTGCAGCCGCTCTCTTTCAAGAAATCCGTATCAAATTCCGCCAAGGGGGTATATTCAAACTCCGACAGCTTTGCTCGATCATATATCCCATTTTCAGTCACTGTATAGGATTCCGCTATTGATGAGTTTTCATCTGTAGATGAACCAGAACTGATGTTGCTGTTCACTTGAGCGCTGTTTGTACAAGAGCATAAAACAAGGCTTCCAAGTAGAACTGCAATAATGATCAGATTTCTTTTCATATCAAGTAACCTCCTAGAGCGAGTAATTATGATTTCTTAAAGACGACAGCTTTGTTAGGAGCAGAATAACGTGTTGCCGAAGAAAGGACCACAGTTATTTTAGCATAAGCCTTGGCTTCAAGTTCATTTTTTATAGTATTGGTGTCCATAATATGTCCTCCTTAAAAGTGTGTTGATTACATACTGTTCTTTTCATGGCAATTGATTAGATTGCCACTTCTTCACTGTAAACCGTAATAGTTTCAGTCTTTCCATCGTTTGCGGTAAGCGTGAAAACTGTTTCAATGCGATAAGTTCCGCTTGACAACCCTGATTTAGTATGCAACATTGACAAATGATTTGAACTGTCTTTATCAGTCCAAGTTGCACCGCTTACAGTACTCCACGTCCACAAAAATCCCTGCTTTTGAAGTGTTTGTTTTCCAACTATTTTCTGAACTTTTTCCGCTTCTACAAATGAATAACACGAAGCTTTGCCGCCGTTTATACTTAAATCTGTATATGTGTTTGCTTCAATTGAGTATCGGGGCTTTACCGTTTGTGCATATGATAAAGATTCGGCAGCAAATGAAGTATAATTCATTGCAGAAAAGGTTAATATTGAAGCTGCAAAAAAAGCCGTAATAACTTCTTTTTTCATTTTTGACCCTCCTTTCTATTTTGGATTTCAATTATAACATCTTTTTTGGCAGTCTTTTGTTATGATAAGATTTTAATTTTTTGTAAGTTTGGTACTATTAGCTAATTCTTCTACTGCTTCTTTATTCAAGTTGCCAGAAATGGAGAATATATAATCATCATTTACCCAGACAATTTTGTTTAATACAGAATCCTTATTTTGAGATGTCCACCAAAAACCGTCGCAGCCGTTTATTGTTACGCGTTCAATTTGCCTTTTTGCATTGTCAAAATGAGAATTGAAATGTGCTTTAGTATATTGGTAAAAAATTATGTAAGAATCAGAGTCGCTATTACTGAATTCTCGCATTAGAAAATTGTCACCGATATTTCCAATATGCTTTACTAATTCATAGCCATCAGGAACATATCCCAGCGAGTATTCTTGCTCAATAATATCTGGACTTCCAGTTACATCTGAAGCAAACATATGAATATTATCGTTGTGAACATTTCCTCTAAAGCCCGCTATCCGATACACCATCAGACCGGCAGTGATTAACGCCAGGAAGATCATTACTGCAATAACTAGCGCGGTTCGTCTTGTAAGGCGCACAGGTTTGTACTTCAAGCTACATCCAGAATTGAATAATTTCTTCATTGCCTTGCGATGCCTTATAGAAAAATGATGCATAGGAACATTGCAAAATTCTGAGAATTCTTTTTCATGGAGTTCATCTAATATACTACCAAGGTCAAATTGATTCATTTCTATTCTCCTTTTTCAGAAATTCGGTAATTGCTTTCCTAGACTGATATAATCTTTGCCTAACAACATTTTCACTTATTTTAAGTTGATTGGCTATTTCAGAATTTGACATTCCGAATGAAATACGGAGTTCCATAATGTCACGCTGAAGCTGCGGAAGACCAACAATAAAATCCATCAATCGTTGTTTTTGCAGAGAACCTACAATTATATCCTCAAGCAGCGGAATATTCTCGTCATATTCTGGAAGCTCTTCTGGAGCATTCATTACACAGTTTCTGAACATATCTACTGAAACATTTCTGATTATAACATCTGTATATGCAATCATTTTGTTATGGCTGAGAGAAAAAAATGTTTCTGGTTTAGATGCAATTCGGGAAAATGCTTCCTGAACAGCATCTTCAGCAAGATTTCTATCATGTAATTTTGAATAGGCAATAGCATAAAAACGGTTCTTGTACGTTTGGTAGAAATCAGAAAGTGTATTCCGTTGCTCATCAGTTTGAAGAATGGCTAAAGCAGTATTAATCATAATATTACCTCGATAATTTATTAATAATTACAGTATATCACATTTATAACAAAAGTACAAGATGTGTCATTATGGGGTATATTCTACTTCATTCTCTCCACGGCAGATTATCCTGTTTATACCCCTCCAAGCTGGATTTCACCGCTTCCGTAACCTGATTAAGCATAAACTGCCTATAAGCCGCAGCAAGCATCTCTTTGCGTTTTTCATCGCCGAGGTCAACATAATTCTCCCACTCATTTTCCGAACCGGTGAACTTCTCAAAACAGCGAAACAGTGCCCCTAGCACACTGGAAGCTTCATCTTCTCCGCTGTAAAATTCGTAATCCTCGCAAAGTTCTTGAAACAAGTGGTTGATTACGGACAGTTTTTCGTAGTCCTTATCCTTGACAAGCTGCGCCAAAAACTCTGCGGCGCTGTCGGACAACCCCGTAAACTCGCACACGGTTTTCATCTTTCCTTTCTGCGCTGTCGTGTTCGTTCTGCCGATAAGGTAGTCGGCGCTTACGTTCAGCACATTCGCGATCCGCGCAAAATTTCAATGTCGGGCATTCGCTTGTCATTCTCATAGTAGCCCAGCGTGCTTTTAGAAATACCCACCATATCTGCGAACTGCTCGATGGTGTAGCCATGCTCCTTGCGGAGCTCTTTCAATCTTTTTCCAAACACCTGTTCGCAGGTGTTTTTTGTTTCCGGTACCATAGTGTTCCTCCTCGTAATGTTATCAAAAAGACTATATTTGTGGAATTACAAACGAATATCCACAAACATCTTGACAGACCTACCGCGAAATGATATAATCACATCACCGCTCACAATAGTCATCTTTACAGCTATGATACCACAATAGCGATTATATGTCAAGCGGAAATTTCAAACCTGAAGGATTTTTTCTTTCAGTTTTGCGAAAGGAGGTTCTGCAATGATAACATACGAACCGTTTTGGGATTACCTTGACTGGCACGAAATATCGACCTACACGCTGATTACCAAACATCACGTCAGCAGCAGTACGATAAACCGGCTGCGGCATAATCAGCCAGTCAGCACAGCGACAATAGACAAGCTCTGCGAAATTCTGAAATGCCCGGTCGATGATGTTATTATGTATGTCGAAAAAGGCTAAATCGAGCAATTTGCGCTCTGGTTGATAGCTCGACTACATGGCAATTCTGTTGGAATTTGCGTGTGTTCCACTAGCCGACCATACCGCAGTTTTTCTTTTAAAATCATAACAGGCGTTCTGCCTAATATATCGGTTTTTTAGAGGGTCTTATAGGGATATCCCCCCTAACGCAGGCTATTTTGCTGACAAAATAGGTAATGCGTTATACCTATTCTGCGGAAGATTTCAAACGTGTCCGGAACGACAAAAAATATAGCCGAAATCGCGACTACAACCGTATTTACGGCTACTTGAAAAGGAGTGAAAAATGAGCAATGAAACAAAAGCGCTGTTGATTTCTTTTCGTTCAGACGACGGCTGCATTGAACATAACAACCGGGATTTCTTCACGGATAACGTGGATAAATCCCGAACGCCGAACAACATAACCTATGTTAAACGCGACTTGCGTGGACTGTACCATGAGCTTTTTGACGAGGCTCTCGCCGAATATAATGCAAGGCAAAATCGACCCGACCGACAAATCCCAGACTACTATGAGCATATCCGAAAAAGCAAAAAATAAAAGCTGTTTCAAGAAATAAGGCAAAACCGCACAATTAACGGCTAACGCCTTTGCCGCACGCTTGCTTGCATCTTTTCCGCCATATTGCACAATTCGTCATAGCAAGGCGACAGCCTTGCGTCGTCCTCATTTTACAATCTGACGAAAAATCGAGTTTTGCCAATAAGCGAAGCGCAATATTGGCAAAACTGACTGCGCAATCGCACGACAATAATTATGCGGTATTGCCTTGCAAAAAAATATCCATGCAGAAAAGTGCAGAAAGCGAGAATATTGTACCTTAAAAAGACTTGCAAAGCGCGGGCAGCTGATGTATAATAAAGATGTCGAATAATCGGTTGTCCGTGTTTGAAGGAGGTTTATAATGGCAGGACAACCCAAGTACAATACAGCATTATATCTTCGTTTATCAAAGGACGACGGCACTATGAGCGAGAGTTCGAGCATACAGACGCAAAAGGAAATGCTCACACGCTACTGCCGTGAAAACGGCTTTGCGATCAGCCAGATCTACATTGACGACGGCTGGATCGGAACGAACACCAACCGACCGAGCTTTCAGCGTATGCTGTCGGATATTGAGGACGGAAAAATCAACTGCGTTATCACAAAAGACCTTTCCCGGCTTGGCAGAAATTATCTTGAAACGGGCAGTTTTACGGAGATTTATTTCCCCGAACACAACGTGCGGTACATAGCCGTAACGGACGGCGTGGACACCGCCAAAGGCTCTACAATGGACATTACGCCGTTCAAAAATCTGCTCAACGATATGTATGCGCAGGACATTTCAAAGAAAATCAAGTCCTCGCTGATTACAAGGCAGAAGCAGGGTAAATTCATTGGCACAAAAGCTCCATACGGCTATGTTAAAGACCCCGCGGACAAAAATCACCTGCTTATCGACGAACGCTTTGCGCCTACCGTTCGGTACATTTTCAAGATGGCAAAGGACGGTATCGGGATAACCCAAATCGCAAGGCAGCTGAGAAGCGAAAAAATTCCTCGTCCTGTTGCGGCGGCTGCTGAAGAACTGGAGTGTTACGACAGGTATCTCACGACTGAGGAAAGCATATACAAATGGTCGATGGGTTCGGTGCGTGAGATACTCCGAAATCCAGTTTACAAAGGCGCGGTCCGTGGTCAGAAACGCCCGAGAATCTCGCTGAAAAACGAAAAAAGAAAGCCAGTGCAGTCGGCGGGAACATTCGTTGTAGAGGGAATGCACGAGCCTATCATTGACCCCGAGGAATGGGAGCTTGTACAGCGCTTGATAACCAGCAGAAAAAAGACACGCAAGGTTGAGAAAAAGTACGACAATATCTTTTCGGGCTTGGTGAAATGCGCTGACTGCGGCTTTGCTATGACGTTCACGAAAGCGCACCGGAACTGGAACAGCGAAAACATCTATGCGAATTACGATTATCAGTGCAACAACTACCGTATGGAGGGAAAATCAGTCTGCACACATCACAGAATTACTGCTCTGAACCTTTACAATGCGGTTTTGGCTGACATCAAGCGGCTTGCGTGCGAAGCTCTCGGAGATGATAAGCAGATGATTTCAGCGATAGCCGCGCGGCTCGGCAAATCTGAAAAAGAAAATGTGCGGCAAGCTGAGCGTGAGCTGAAACGCGCGAACAAGCGGCTTTCGGAACTCGACAGGCTGTTTGCGAAACTTTATGAGGAACACGTCAACGGCAAGGTCAACGAGCGCAACTACAACAGCCTGTCCGCTTTCTACGAAAACGAGCAGACCGAGCTTGAATGCAGAATCAGCGAACTGAATGCGGCAATAAAGACGGAACGTGAGAATGATGAGAACGCCGTGAATTTCGTTGATTTAATAAAACAGTACGCCGATATTGACGAGCTGTCGCAGGCTCTGCTGAATACCTTGATTGACAGGATCGAGGTTCATGAACCGGAAGATGTGGACGGTGAGCTTATTCAGAAGCTCGATGTTTACTATAAATTCGTCGGCAGACTGGATTAATTTTTTGTTACTATGAGATGTTCCGTTGGGTGGGATCAACAGAAGCAGGCACGCTTGATGAACCCTGACGCACATACACACCGTCCGGTCTGATTCCTCTGGATTTGAGATAATAAGGCTTTCCTGCGCCAGATGAAACCTCAATCCTGATCAGCTATATTGACTCAGATAAATCAAGAGTAAAGTGTATTTATTTGGCAGTAATTAACCCCTGTCAATAGCGACAGGGGTTAATTTATCACTGCTCATATTCAGATTTAATTGCTGAAAATATTTCATCAACATTAAGCTTGGTCAAGCTCTGAAAAAACGGAGTATGTATCTCTCTTTCCAGCTTATTTATCCTGCGTTCGATTTCAGCATTACCGGGGTGTTTCTGACGATATCTAAGCAGAATGCGGTAATCCTTCGCAGCACGAATAATAATTGCATTCGCAAGTTCCTGATAGTTTTCATTTTCCATAGTAAAACCTCCATTGATGTTTTACTATATTGTTAAAGTGTTCAAAAAACGTTCGTTTTTCGCACAAAAAATAAAGCCCCGGATCATTACGCAATTCGGGGCTTATACTGTGCGAAAACTTCTGCGAAAATCTATGTGCGGAAAAGGTACGTTTTATAGAGAGCGCAGTGCCTTATACAACGTTGAGGGTTTTACTCCGGTAAGGTCCGTGATTTCTCTGACCGTGTACTGCCCGGTGTTATACAGCTTTATTGCCTTTTTGATGGCTTCCCTGCTGACTGGAGGTCTGCCGCCTTTTCTGCCTCTGGCACGAGCGGCGGCTAAGCCCTCTTTAGTTCTGTCAGCCAGAACATCACGCTCAAACTGAGCCAGTGCTGACATCAGTGTAAAAAGTAGCTTTCCTGTGCTAGTCGTGGTGTCGATAGATTCTTTAAGTGATACGAGATTCACGCCTTTGGAGTTGAAAGTCTCCATGAGCCATATCAGATCCTTGGTGCTTCTGCCGAGCCTGGAGAGGGATTCCACGACTACAGTGTCCCCCTCTGTCAGGCGTTCGAGGAGTTTTTCAAGCTCCGGGCGGTTGCGCTTCGTTCCGGTCATCTTCTCGTTTTATAAGAAATCCACTCCGTATTTTTGGAGCATATCGAGCTGGCGGTCGAGGTTTTGCTGTTCCGTGGATACTCGGGCGTATCCAAATACAAAATTCTTCATCAGAACTCACCGCAGTAGTCGTATGCGCACTCGTTCAGGATTTCGCACAACGCTTCCTCGATTACACCGGGCTGGTAGAGCATTTCTTCAATTTCCTCAACGAAATATCCGTAGCTCAGGAGCAGGTCAATGTCCTCACGGGATACACCTATGGAGCTTGCGAAGTCCTTCAGCTGTTTCACGTCCTGCGGTTCACTTTCGCATGATTCTGGAACATTCCACCAATCCCTACGGAAATAGCGGTAATCGTACATCATCAGATTTGTAGTATCGAATGTTCCCTGTTCCATTGCACCAGTGCTGTCGATTTTCAGAATGTCACCGCAAGTAGTGTTGATTTTCTGGTGCTCTATGCTTATGATTCCGAGGCGCGTAAGTACACGGTCGAGGATTGCTTCCGTGCTGGCGTAGATGTACAGTCCGCAGGTTTCGTAATGGTACAGCGCTAATGGGTTATCGCCCTTGACGAAATAGATGTTATTCTTGTCATCAAGTACCGTAAACACAAAAGAGCCCTCGACAAGTTCAGCCATCTCGGAGATGGACTGTATGTCAAGGGATTTCTGCTGTTCCAGGAGCTGAACTGCTATGTAGCTATCCGTCTTGACTGGAGTATTCGGCAACGACATCTGCTTGCGTAATCTGATGTCATTGTGAAGAACTCCGTTGTGAGCAAGAGCGAAGTTTGTATATCCAACATTTCCAGGGAATGGGTGATTATTGCGATTATCGAGCTTGTTGCCCTGAGTAGCCATTCGGGTACGTCTCATGATAACATTGCTGTCATCATGCAGGTGCAGGTGCACTTTGTGAGCGGCGAACGGACGCTTGAATATCGTCAGCTTGCCATTGTGGTTAAAGGCATAGCCAGTTGCGTCAGTTCCTCGCTCCTCGCACTCCTCGGAAAGCACACGAAGTAGCTTTTCACGCTGCTTCGCATTAAGGGTGTGGTTGTAGTCTATCAAGCCGAAAATTGCACACATAATTATTCGTCCTCCTCACTTGTGATTGGCGTGTTTATATAGAGCTGGCGCTCTTTGAGATAGGTTATCAGCTCCGGTTCAGTGCTGTCGTCCAGCGAACCTACAAAGTCAGACTAGCTTACGGATTTCAGTTCTGTGTCGGTCAGATCTGTTGCAAGCTCGCAAATTTTGTCCACGAGCTCCAGCGTTGCAATCAGCGTATTGTACTTTAAGGTGCCGCGGAACATACGAAATTCAATAGTGTGGTAGTTTGTGATGTTCACGCAGGCGTATCTGCCGTTGCAACCCTTTTTAGCGTCCTCCAGAATTTCTTTCGGGCTGTTCTTATAACCGTAGCGTGCAGCCCAGCGGTTCATTTGGTACTCGGTTCTTCGGCTGAATTTCAGCAGCTCCAGCCAATGATGCTCCACGAAATAAAGCACCCGGGATATGCACTCGTCCTGTGCTTCCCGGGTACTTCCGAAAGCTGTTCTGTTAACATGGACATGAAGTCCGCAGGTGCTTGTTTTGTGACTGCGATAATCCATGTGGATAGCGGATTTCATTATCTCTGACCAAGGCATTTTGTCCTTGTGGTACTTCAAGGACATAGGGTGGGTTACGATTTCCATTCCGTCCGAGAGGCTGCCATCTGACTTGATGTAGATGTGCTCCGCAACCCGGTTGCCGATACCCAGAAGCGTATCAGCGTTGTCGCTGTTCTTACCGCCCTCGTCGATTTCAAGTTCCACGCCGAAATAGCGCTTCGAGTCACCATAAAATATGGGTTCGGGCTTGTAATTGTATTCGTGAATGGAACTGTTCTGACGTTCCTCGTAGCAATGGTCGCAGTAGGCGTAATCATCGTCATCATCGTAATTGGCATAATCACGGCGAATGATTCTGCCACAGCACTCGCAGGTCGTATAGTAATCATCGTAGCACGAATTGCAGAGCGGCATACTGTCTGTGCCTGCGTTGTCGTCTGCCCATATTCTGTCACCACAGTGTTCACAGGTGACGGTTTCGCTGTGGTAGCAGTCATCGCAGAGTATGCTGCCTTCAAAAGTGTAATAGTCATCGGTTTCAATCGTTGCTCCGCAGCAGCTGCAAACGGAGCGAGTGTTTTCGCTGTTGTCCATGGTGTGTTCCTCCTAATCAGTATTCTTCTGCCAAAAGCATGGTGGAATGGGTTTCGTCATCAATGACGAAGATTTTTGCATTTACTTGTTCATCAGCAGGGAAGAGGTACTCCATCCTGTACTCTGGCTGTTCCTGCTCATGAACGATTTTCTGCTTGCCGTTTTCAGATGCCAGGGTAAAAATCTGGAGGTAGTCTTTTTCGACCACCTCCATTGTATCTATAAGCCCCCAGAGGATAATTTGCAGCATCAGCGGGAGCGTTGAACTGATGCCGCGTGTAGCGTATCGCGGGTTGTTAAATTTTTGCATTGTTTACCTCCATAAATAAAAATATCCCCCGAGCCGTGAGGCTCAGGGGTGATGAAAAACATATTATATCATCCATTATATAATATATATTCGACTAAACGGGATATTCGTTCCGGATTTATTTTTCTCTCATGTAATGCTTCAATCTGGTAATCATCTTGTCAATAATTTCTTCCTTTATCTTTTCATTTTTCTCTTCAACAAGCTGATCCCAGAATTCTTCGATTGACAAAATCCAACTATAACCCGCCCATGTGATTAATTTTGCAGAACTTTCCCAGTAATCAAAATTGAGATTCCCTCCTTCAAATCCAGGCTGATCCTTAACTTTCTTTTTGAAAAACTGACTTGCTTTGGACATGTCGGGAAGTTCAAATGGGATCATCAGATTCCACATCTTTCCGCTCCATTCTCCGATGGAATTTTTGTATATTTTCTTAATGTCATCATCTGACAAATAAGTGTTATACATCTGACCGATTTCCTTGAACATTTTTTCGAGCTGGGAATTGGCGGCAAAAAGATTGATTATAGGAATCTTCATGATAATCTGTTCTTTTGCGTATTTACAGTATCTGAGTACAATATCCTCAGCAGGTTTACGCTTTATGACCTTTTCGACCTTCTGTGCCGCAATAAAAGATTGGAGAATAAAATCAGGGAGCTTAGAAGTTGTGACATTAACCAACTCATCCAATCCCTTGTGTTTTACCACCATATCCTCGTCTATCTCGTAATCCTGTGCAAGGACTTTGACGATTGGGATATCACTGACGCCATTTTCTTTGAGCATGGAATTAATTACAATAGCGAATTTATCGTCATTCTCGCGTGAAATGCATTTAGTAAGTACGATAATAAAGGGAACGCCTAACCCATGAAGCTCCTTAATAAATTGTACTTCCATCGGCTGAAGTTTTGTTCCGGTAGATTGAATACAATACCATATTGAGTGAATTCTGTCAAAAAGGTCTTGCTTATTCTGGGATTTATCGCTTATAAGCTGTTTAATATCAGAAATTACATTCTTAGTAACAGACTGCTTAAGCTCAAAGCCAACCGTATCCCATATCCGAACAGGGGCATTTTCCTTTTCATACTTTTCTATATAATCAGTAACCGGCTTTCCAATGCCAGTTTTAGCAAGCTCTTCGCCAAAAATAGCGTTTATGAGCGTGCTTTTTCCTGAGCCAGCAACGCCGGATATAATGATATTGGCGGCAGGAAGAGCGCCTTCTCCGACCGCACTGACTCTTTGTTTCAGTTCGCTGTATGAAGCAGATGACATTTTTATCCTCTCTTTCTTCTGGTAAGGTTTTCTGATATTCTTTGTGACATCAATCTAGCATTGCGTATTTCGTTTGGTTCTGAATAATTAATTACTTCAAGGACAGATTCCAAAAATTCATTGCATTCGTCGATTACAAGGCTTTTGGCAAGATAAGAACTTAACCCTGGAATCCCAAGAAGAGGTGAGGCAACAACAGCCGCCATACAGTCTCCTACTATAGTTCCAACAGCGTCCGTGTCAAGGGAGATTCCAAACGTATGAGCAATACTATTAAATGCGGAGATAAGCGGAATTTGAAAGGCTACAAGAGATACTCCAGGAACCCATCCCATAGCAGCTGCTGCAGTTCCTGCATCCTTGATAGTCCTTTTGGCAATTCTGATTTTCTCCGACAGATCCTGCTGAATATTTTCTTCATATTCAGCAATTATTTGATCAGCAATTTCTTGTTTCTTTACAAAAACGCCTTCTTTAAGAGAGTCGTATTTTTCAATCGAGAGGTCAAGAAGTTCCGGTACACCATATGCTTTGATGATTCCAGCGTCAGTTTCAAAATCCTCAGCAAGGATTGGAAAAACACAATGGTCAGGATACTCTTTTGATATGTACTCTGTCATTAACTTCGCATTCTTTTTACTGAAAGCTCGTGTAAGCACAATTACAAAAGGAACCTCATACTCATAAATTAACATATTGATTAGTTTTTCTTCATATGGTTCAAATTTATGTGTGTTTGGGTTAATGCAATACCAAACGATATTTATGTCGTCTGAATCTGCTTCATTGTTTGCCTGTTCGATCCTTTGCTTGATTCCATCAAGTGTTTGTCTGTTAAGATCCTCGTTGATTTCCAGACCTACTGTATCATACACGTTTATTTCTATATTCCCGAACTTTCTGCTGTAAAGCTCGTTCTTCTCGGTTTGTCTGCCTCCCATGCCTACCTCGGCGACTTTCTCTCCAAGAATCGTATTTACCAGGGTGCTTTTTCCTGCATCGGTTTTGCCCATTATAACTATGGCAACACCGCACAAAGTCCACAAATTAGAAATTAAGCACGATTAGTAAACAAAC
>ERZ835980.2067-NODE-2067-length-19416-cov-3.385621_pt1 | contig 19416 bp, 23 predicted proteins | sample MGYA00519943_ERZ835980 | MGnify/ENA primary metagenome ERZ835980 (study PRJEB31850, sample SAMEA3708791) | human gut metagenome | biome: human gut; feature: human-associated habitat; material: faeces | place: China | collected 2014 ... | reverse complement strand
TTTTCTATTTTTAATTATATAAATAATTAATCCTAAATTAATTATTCCTGCACAAACAAGAGCATAATAATGCATATAGCAACTCACTATGCTAAACGCTCCAAATAAAATCAGATTTTTAATATTTTTATTTTTTATAAACCTATTTAAATAAATTACCATTAATGTAACAAAGAAAATTGACCATGAATACATTCTAATTTCTAACGCATAATTTAAAACACTATATTATAAATGGTTTAAAGAAACTAAAAAATGTAAATAATAGTCCTGTTTTTGTTCCAAAATCTTTTCTTATATGAGTAAAGCCTAATATTCCTAATCCAACAATTCCTAAAACAGAAAAAATTCTATATATAATTATATTGCTTCCAAATAAAATATTTATTATTTTAAGCATCCAATAATAAAGAATAGGATGTACATCATTTCCGCCTATTGTCCATATTTCTCCAAAAGAATGATTTACTATTGCTACACTATAAGATTCATCAAACCATATATTACTATGGAAAGCAGGTATTAAAATTAATATTGTCCCCAATAAAATTATTGCTATATGTAATAAATTTTCTTTTTTTAATAATTCTTTTATCATTTTCTTCTCCTTTTTGTAAATATTAAAGAAAGTTGGCTTAAAAGTCAACTTTCTTTGTGTTTATATTTTTAATTTCTTTCCTCTTGTAATCCTTCTTGTAAACCATCATCTGCTATTTTTATATTTCTAACATGATTAATCTTTTCCCATGTTGTCTCTCTTTTGAATAAACATTTAAAGTTGATTAGCAACCATGATCCCATAAATAATGGATAACATGCTAAACCTTTTAACATTGGCTTAATAGGTCTTTTATCTAAATACATTGCAATAACTCCTGTTGCAATTGGTAATAAAAATGTTGGAACTAAATATCTAAGCATATTCATCATTAATTCTGCTTGTGTCATTCCATCACCTGCATACATTAAAAAGTTAGTTGCTAGTAACAATAATGTAAGAATAAACATTGGTATACTTCCTACTATATATAGTAATCCATCAAAATTCATCATTGTTTTGTTTTCTTTTGCCGCTATAGCTAATTTCTTTGTATATTCATGAATACATTGAATATGGCCTACTGTCCATCTACTTCTTTGTGACCAACTTTGAACAAATCCTACTGGTTGTTCATCATAACATATTGCATCTGTTGCCCATCCTAATTTTTTGCCTTTTATTATTCTTTTTAATGAAAATTCTATATCTTCTGTTAATGTTTTTGTATCCCATCCTTGAGGTTTTACTACATCAAATCTTACCATAAATCCTGTTCCATTTAGTAATGGTGATAATCCTAAATTATATCTTGCTAAATGATAAAATCTGTGCATTGTCCAATAGAAAATAGCATATCCTGCTGTAATCCAGCTATCTGTTGGATTTTTTATATCTCTATATCCTTGAACAACATCTTCACCTTGACACAATTTTTTGTTCATATTTTTAATAAAATCTGGGTGCACTATATTGTCTGCGTCAAATACAAAAAATGCATCATATGGAGCATTTTCTTCTATTTTTTGTTGTAAAAACCAATTTAAGGCATACCCTTTTGTCTTTTTTGTTTCGTCAAATCTTTTATATACAATTGCTCCTGCTTCTTTTGCTACTTTTGCAGTGTTATCTGTACAGTTATCTGCAATTACATAAATGTCATATAAATCTTTATTATAATTTTGCTTTTTTAAACTTTCAATTAAATTTCCAACAACAGCTTCTTCGTTGTGTGCTGGTATGATTGCCATAAATCTATGGTCTTTCTTTACTTTTAAAGGTTTATCTTTTATTTTTACTAAAGAACATAAACTTACTAATAATTGATATAACCAAAATATTGTTATAATCCAGACCAAAGCTTCTCTTAGTATATATAAATAATCCATTTTTTTCCCTCTCTTTTTTAAGATCTTTTTTATAATATTATTATGCCACTTTTTATATTATACTATTGTTGACAAATTAATGCAATATTTTCCTTTAAATTTATTTATTTTTTTGTTACGGTTTGTTACATTTCACAGCCTATAGTGTATGAAACTAGATACATGATATTTGATTATCACAAAAATAACTTTTTTTATTTTTATTGCATATGTTTATATAAATAAAATAAACGGAGGTATTTTATATGCGTGGAAAATATAAAGTTGCAATTGTCGGCAGTAGTGGTTTAGTTGGTAGAACCGTATTAAAAGTTTTAGAAGAAAAAAATTTTTCTAATGTAACTTATACATTATTTTCTTCTAAAAAATCTGCTGGTACAAAAATTAATTTTTTAGGTGAAGATTATATTCTTTGTGAATTAACAGAAAGCTCTTTTAAGCAATCTTTTGATTATGCTATATTTTGTGCCGGTGGTGAAGTCTCAAAAAAATATATTCCAATAGCTGTTAAAAGTGGATGCATTGTTATTGATAATAGTAGTATATTTAGGATGGATCCAAAAGTTCCTTTAGTTGTTCCAGAGATAAACCCTGAAGAAATTTTTAATAACACAGGAATTATTGCTAATCCAAATTGCTCTACTATTCAAGCTGTTATTCCTTTAAAATTTTTAGATAATAAATATCATATTAAGAGAATAGTATACTCAACATATCAAGCTGTTTCTGGAAGTGGACGTTTAGGCATAGAAGATTTAAAAAATAAATCTTACGGAGATAATTTAAAAAAATTTCCATATTCTATTTATAATAACTGTATTCCTCATATTGATATTTTCATGAATGATGGATATACAAAGGAAGAACATAAAATGATAAATGAAACAAGAAAAATTTTGCAAAAGCCTGATTTACCAATTACAGCAACAGCAGTAAGAGTTCCTGTTGTTAATTGTCATAGTGAATCTATTAATGTTGAATTTGAAAAGGATTTTGATTTATACGATGTTAGAATGTTGCTACAAAATTCTCCTGGTATTGTTCTAGTAGACAATCTAGAAAAAGAACAATACCCTATTGCTTCTAAAGCAAATGGTAATAATGAAGTTTTTGTTGGTAGAATTAGAAGAGATTTTAGTGTTCCTTATGGTTTAAACATGTGGGTAGTAGCTGACAATCTAAGAAAAGGTGCTGCTACTAATGCTGTTCAAATTTTAGAAATATTATTAACAAACTAGTTTTTAATATTTAAAATATTAAATTTAAGTTTCGTTTTTTATTATATAAGATGACTAGGTGCATTAAATCCATAATTTAAATAATATTATTATTCATTAGTTACAGTTCAAAAAGAAAATCTAATATAAAAAATGTTGCAATATATATTTTATTTGTGCTATAATTAAAAAGAAATACACAATTTAAAGAGGTTTTTATGGAACAATATAAAAAAGATATAATAAATCAAAATAAAGAATTTCAAGATATTATATATCCTTTAATAACAAATGACACAGTTCAACAAATGAAAAATTTCAAACAACATTATGAAACAAGTTGTTTTGAACATTGCTATACCGCTGCATACTACTGTTATTGTATTTGTAAGAAATTAAATTTAGATTATAAATCAGCAACAAGGGCAGCTATGCTACATGATTTATTTTTATATGATTGGAGAAAAAGACAGCCTGATAGAAAAGGATTGCACGCTTTTACTCATGGAAAAACAGCTTGTGAAAATGCATCTAAATTGTTTGATTTAAATGATAAAGAAAAAGATATAATTGAAAAACATATGTGGCCTGTTACAATAGCATTTCCTAAATCCATAGAAGGTTTCATTCTAACATTTGTTGATAAATATTGTGCCTTGTCAGAGTCTTTTGAAATTCTAAAATCTAGATTATTTATGAAAAAAGCATTTAGATATGCTTATCTAGCATTTAGTTTAGTTATTATAAAATTATAATAAGAGTGAATTTTTAAGATTCACTCTTATTTGATGTTGATGCCCACCTTAACATTTTTATATCTTTATATTTTTTTAATACTTCTTTATACTTATCATATTCTTCTTCCCATAATGTATCTGGTACATTATCAAATGCATTAAATATTTTTTCAGCTTCAGCTAAATAAATGATTTGTTCTTGCGGAGACATATTTTCATATTGCCTTGCAAATTTATATAATTTATCTAACATTTGATTTGCTTCTATAAACGACCAAAAATCTTTTATTTTCATTCCAAACATTTTTATTTGTAGTATTGCATATGCTATTAAGGCAAATATAATAAATACTAATATATATATAATTGTGAGTATTGCCATCTTTTCACCTCTTTAACGTTTTTCACTTTTGTATTTTTTTCATTATAGCACTTATTGTTTTTTTTTGCAAATTTATAATTTTAGCATTTTTCAACCTACAATTTTATAATTCATGCTAAATTACATGGATTTCAGGAAATTAAATTTCGAAAATCTCTTTTTTACTTATATTATATATGTTATAATCATAAAATATTTAAATAAGGAGTCGATATAAATGGAAGAAAAATTTGCAGATACAAAAAAGGCTGGTATCTTAGGAATAATTGGTAATATCTTTTTATTAATAATAAAAGCTACAGTTGGTTTTATAAGCAAAAGTCAAGCTATGATTGCAGATAGCGTAAATAGTGCAGGAGATATTTTTGCCTCTCTTATGACTTTTATCGGTAATAGAATTGCAAGTACACCAAATGACGAGGATCACAATTTAGGTCATGGAAAAGCTGAATATATTTTTTCTATGTTTATTAGTATTGCTATGATTCTTGTTTCAGCTAAGTTGTTTTTTGATTCTATTATCACTTTAATTATAGGCAGTAAACTTCAATTTTCTTGGTTTTTGGTTGCTGTATGTATTGCAACAATTGTTACTAAATTGTTTTTATTTTTTTACACTCTAAAAGCCTATAAAAAATATAATAGTATTCTACTTGAAGCCAACATGAAAGATCATAGAAATGACTGTATTGTAACTACTTTTACTCTAATTTCTGTAATTCTTACTTTAGCAGGAATATATTGGCTTGATAGTATCGTTGGAATTGGAATTTCTGTCTGGATTTGCTATACTGGTGTTACTATCTTTATAGAAAGTTATAATGTTTTAATGGATATTAGTGTAGATGATAAAACAAAAGATCTTATTTTAGACATAACACATAGCTACAAAGAAATAAAAAAAATTTCTGAAATTGTATCCACTCCAGTTGGTAGTCAATATTTGGTTTTTATTACTATTAGCGTTGATGGTAATATGTCTACTTTTGAAAGTCACAAATTAGCTGATAGCTTAGAACTTACAGTTGATAATTTAGATAAAGTATATAAAACTGTGGTTCATGTTGAACCTGTATAATTCTGCATTTACTCCATATTTGATAAATCTTCATTATTATATGTTTCTTTAACTTTATTTTCTGATTTTGCCATATCTAATAAATCTGCATTTCGTAGTTGTACATTTACTCTAGCTACTAGTTCATCAATGTGAAAAGGTTTTGTTACATAATCATTTGCTCCATTATCAAATCCATTTAGTTTGTCCTCTAATAAGTTTTTTGCTGTCAACATTATAACTTTTGATTTTATTCCTTTTTTTCTAATTTTATTTAATATCTCAAATCCGTATATTTTTCTTTTTTTAATCTACTTGCAATAACATCTGCTAAATTAAATTCATCTTCTATTATTAAAATTCTCATATTTATCACCTTTTTATATTTTAACATTTGATTATTAAATTAATATTAAGATTTTTCTATAATCAATATTTATTTTATAATAGCACAAAAAGTCACTATCTTCTAGTGACTTTTTCTTTTAATCTCTATCTGTGTTTTGGTGTAATGGATGCTCTTTTTCTGCCTCTTGTTCCATCTCTTCTGATACATTATTAATTAGATCTTCTGTATCAATTGTTTCATTATCATTTTCTAGATATTTTTTTAAATATGCTTTTACATCACTTCTATTATATGTGTTTGCTATAGTTTCACTTTCTGATAATATTTCAGATGCACATTTATCTAAATATTCTTCGCTAAATTCTTGATGCTCATGTGTATTATTGTTTGGATTATCATCAATATCTTTTATAGAAAAATCTTTACATCCTAATTTTTTATGCTTTTCTATTTCTTGAATTTCTTCTTTTACCCTAGTATTTCTGTTTCTATTCATAAGTTCTCTTATTTCTCTTGTAGTTGGTCGTATATTAGAAGTTTCAATTGGTATGCTTATTGCTTCTTCATTGTCTTGCGCTGGTGTTCTAACCAATGATGGCTCTATAGTTCCCATATTTCCTATATAAACTGCAATTTGTGTTTCTGTTTTTCCTTCTATTTTAAAAAAAGAAGTTTCTGTTTTTTCTTCTATTTTGCTTCCGTCTCTATTAACACTATGTACATTTTTAGTAGGATTAGTTCCATATGCTTGTTCTATTGTATCAATTTTTTCTGCTGAACCATCTTGTTTAATTCCTACAAATGAAAATTTAGTAGTATTACCCGCTTCTTTAAATTTATCAGAATATACAATTGCAATTTTTCTATACCCTTTTCCTTGTACATTAAGTAAAGATGCCATTGTATCTTTATCAGTCACTTTTTGCTCTGTTTTTATTTCTTGCTTTGTAGAAATACTTTCTGCTTGTTTCTTACTTAAAGTCTTCTTTTCTTTATCAGGATTTTTATCTTTTTCTAAATCTTCTTTTTCATTATCTTCCACTGTTTTTTCTGAATCTATTTCACTTATTTTCTTTATTTCCTCAACAGTAATTCCTAATTCTTTTGCAACTTGTTCTAATCTTTCTTGCTCTATTTCGTTTAAATCTAAAATTCCTTGTTTATCTAAGCTTTGTAAGCTTTCTACTAAACCTTCTACATCTTTATATTTTTCATTTGGTGTTATAAAATTAAATTGATCAGAATTATTGTTTCCTCCTAATACTTCTCCATCTTCTGTACAATATCTTTCTATTTCAATTTTGCTTCCATCATCTTTCTGTTTTTGTTCTAATACTAAATAAATATCTTTCGGTTCATTATTTATCTCTATTTTTCCTAAGTATTTAATATTCAATACTTTATTTTCAGGCAATTTCTTTTGATAATCTGAATCTAAATTAACCTCTTCTAAATCTTGGTTTAAAATTTCTAAGTCTCTTTTATCTCTTAGACTTCTCATTTTTTCAATAATTTTTTCTTTATCCAAATCTCTATCCATATTTTCCTCCATTATTTAAATCTTGCTATTAAATCATAATTACTTACATCTGTAACTTTGCATTTTTTAAATTGATTTATAATGTTATCTGGTTTATCTATATTAGTATTTCTTATATAAACACTCCCATCTATTTCCGGAACGTCTTGTATCGTCCTTCCTATATAATATTTTTTGTCAAAAGATATATCTTCTATTAAAACTTCATATTCTCTTCCTATCTTTTTTTCTAAGTTTTCTTTCGATATTTTACTTTGTTGTTCCATTATTTTTCTATATCTAGCCTTTTTAGTATTTCCATGAATTTGATTTGGCAATTTTGCAGCAGGTGTTCCTTCTTCCTTTGAATACATAAAAACTCCTAATTTATCAAATTTGGCTTTTTTTACAAATTCTAATAACTCATTAAAATCTTCTTGTGTCTCATCTGGGAATCCTACAATTAAACTAGTTCTCAATGTTACATCTGGTATTTTATTTCTGATTTTTTCTATTAATTTTGTAATATTATTTTTACTTGTTCTTCGGTTCATTCTTTTTAGTACTCTATCAGAAATATGTTGAATTGGTATGTCAAAATAATGCGCAATTTTATTATTAGAAGATACTACATCAATTAATTCATCTGTAATTCCTTCTGGATATGAATATAAAAATCTAATCCATTTAATTTCTTTAATATTACTTAATTCTTTTAACAATTCTGCTAACTTACTTTCGCCATATAAATCTACTCCATATTTTGTTGTATCTTGTGCTATTACAATTAGCTCTTTAATTCCTTTTTTAGCAAGTTCTTTGGCTTCTTGCAAAATATCTTCCTTTTTTCTACTAACAAAAGGTCCTCTTATATATGGAATTGCACAATATGTACAATTATTACTACATCCTTCTCCAATTTTTAAATAAGCAAAATTTTTACCAGTTGTAACAACTCTATCCAAAAATTCACCTTGTTCAAACATTGGCATTTGTGGAATTTCTGTTATTTTTGTTATGGCTTTAGTTTCCGATTTATTTACAATATTTCTTTTTACTAAGTCCTCTACTTTGTCCCATAACTGATTATATTCATCTATTTTTATAAATAAATCTACTTCTGGAAGTAATTTTATTAAATCGTCATAATATCTTTGAACTAAACACCCCATTGCTATCAAATATTTACATCTTCCTTTTTTATACTCTGCCATTTCTAAAATAGTATTAATAGCCTCTTCCTTAGCAGAATCTATAAAACCGCATGTGTTTACTACTATTATATCTGCTTTTTTCTCATCATTCACAATATTAAAATTATTTTCCTTAAATTTTCCAATAGTTGCTTCAGTATCAATTAAATTTTTGCTACATCCTAGTGATACAAATCCTACGTTCATTTTTTCTTCCTTTCTGAGATGAGACAAGAGGGACAGGTCTTAAATGTCTCATTTTCATTTTATAACTTCTTATACTTTCAATATTACTCTTTACATATAAATGAGACATTTAAGACCTGTCCCTCTTGTCTCATTCTTTGTGGCTACAAATGTGTTTTCTTGTCATTTCCATTAAATCTAATTTTGTAAAACCTTCTACTTGCGTTTTTGTTCTATCTTTTTTTAATTCCTCTTTTAGAAGTTCTTCTACTTTTTCTCTATCTTCTTGATTCTTCATGTCTATATAGTCAATAATAATAATCCCACCTATATCTCTTAATCTTAGTTGTTTAGCTATTTCTATTGTTGCTTCTTGATTTACTCTTAAAATAGTTTGTCTTAAACTTTTATTTCCTGTATATTTTCCTGTATTTACATCAATAGCTGTTAATGCTTCTGTTTTATCTATTGTTATAAATCCTCCACATTTTAGCCATATTTTTCTATTTTGAATTTTTTCGATTTGTTTATTTATGCCATAAGTATTAAATATATCTTTTCCCCTTTTTATTGATATTTCTTTATCTGTCATATCCATTAACATTTTATCTATAATATCTTCACTTTTATATAATAGTTTTGGGTTATTTTGATTAGGATTAATTCCTGTTTCAATAATTTTATTCCATTTATTTTGAATATTTTTTATATCTTCGATAATTTCTTTTTCTTTTCCTTGTGCAGATGTTCTTATAATAGCTCCATTTCCTTGTTCTAAGTTTTCCTTTACTAATTTAACTAGTCTTTTTTGCTCCTCTTCACTTTCGATTTTTTGAGAAACTGTAATAATTTCAGTATTAGGCATTAATACTATATATTTACTTGGTAAATTAATATGTGTTGATACTCTTGCACCCTTTTTTTGGTTACTATCTTTTTTTATTTGAACCAATAATTTTTGATTTTGCTTTATTATATCTGAAATTTTTATATTTTCATCTTGCGTTTCTTTTGTTTCATCTATTTTTGGTAAAATATCTTTTAAATGTATAAAGCTGTTTTTTTCTGTTCCAATATCTACAAAAGCTGCTTGCATCCCTTTTATAATATCTTTTACTATTCCAATATAAATATTTCCTTCTCTTCTATTTGTCTCATTATCTTCTTCATAATATTCTATTAATTTTCCATTTTCTACTAATGCAATTTGTTTTTTTTCTTGATTTTCTTGTATTAATAACTCTGTCATATTTACCTTCCTTTTTATGTTTTAATTATATTTATTCATAGCTTTGTCAACACCATTTTCTAAAATTTCTATAACAGCATCTTTAGCTATAGTAGTAGCTTCATCTAGTATTTTTTTATCACTTTCTGAAACATTTCCTATTACATATTTTATCATATCACTTTTATTTTCTGGTTTTCCTATTCCTACTCTTATTCTAGTAAACTCTTTATCTTTGATGTTTTGGATAACTGATTTCATTCCATTATGTGAGCCCGGACCTCCTATTTTTCTTATTTTTATGGTTCCTGGTTTTACATCCATATCATCATATATAATTATTATATTTTCTTTTTGTATTTTATAAAAATCGATTGCTTCTTTTATACTCTCTCCACTTAAATTCATAAATGTCTGTGGCTTTAAAAGTACTACTTTTTGATTTTCTATATTTCCTATTCCATATAATCCTTTGAATTTATTTTTATTAACTTCTATTTTATATTGTTTTGCTAATTTATTAATTGTATCAAAGCCCATATTATGCCTTGTATTGCTATAATCTTCCTCTGGATTTCCTAATCCTGCAATTAAAAACAATTTTATCACCTTACTTATTAATTAAACTATTATTTATTTTATCTTGTTTCTTGCTTTTTTTCAAGCTTTTTAAAAAAATACAACAAAAAAGGTTACAGGCAGTAACAAAAAAAGCACTAGTAAAAGTGCTTTTTATTTATTATTCTGCTGATTCTTCTGTTTCTGGAGCTTCATAAGCTTCTAAAATAGCTTTTTGAATTTTCTCTCTAGTTTCAGCATTGATTGGATGAGCTATATCCTTGAATTCTCCGTTTGGAGTTTTTCTGCTAGGCATAGCTATAAATAATCCATTTTGGCTTTCGATAACTTTAATATCGTGAACTGCGAATTCGTTATCGAATGTTACAGAAGCAACAGCTTTCATTCTGTTCTCTGAATTTACTTTTCTTAAACGTACATCTGTTATTTGCATTTTGCGTGCACCGCCTTCCTTAAGTTTTAAATATATTTTGTACATATTCGTTTAATCTTATGTACAATTATATTATTCTTCATAAAAAAAGTTTTTCCTTCTTTTTTTTACAAAATTTTAAATTTTATTTTTACTTTTTATAAAACATTTCACCTTTTATATTTTTTTAGCATATATTACACTATATTTTTTAATAAACTATTGAAATTTTCTAGATATAATTATATAATTGAAACGTTATATAAGAGGAGTGTGTAGTTAAATGCCAAATATAGATAATATAAAAAAATATAAAAATATTCATATGATCGGAATTGGTGGAGTTAGCATGAGTGGAATAGCCGCAATTTTAAAGAATTTTGGTTTTCATGTTACTGGTTCTGACTGGGTTGAATCTGAAACAACAAATAAATTAAATAATCTAGGAATTCATGTTACAATTGGTCATTCTTTAGATGATGTTGCTAAATCTGATGCTGTAGTTTATTCTGCTGCTATAAAACAAGATGATCCTGAAATGTTAGAAGCCAAACGATTACATATCCCAACTATTGAAAGAGCTGATTTTTTAGGTGAATTAACTCGTTGTTATCAAGATACTATTTGTATTTCTGGAACTCATGGAAAAACAACTACTACATCTATGATTTCTCTTTGTTTTCTAGAAGGTTTACAAGATCCTAGTATTCAAGTTGGTGCTTTTTTAAAACAAATTAATGGAAATTATAAAGTAGGAAGTAGTGAGCACTTTATTATTGAAGCTTGTGAATATGTAGAAAGTTTTTTAAAATTTAGTCCAAAAGCTGAAATTATATTAAATATTGATAATGACCATTTAGATTACTTTAAAACTTTTGATAACATAAAAAATGCTTTTATTAAGTATACAAAATTATTGCCAGATAATGGATTATTAATTATAAATGGTGATGATTCTAATTGCTTAGAATTACCAAATTATACAAAAGCAAAAGCAATTACTTATGGAATAAAAAATGAAAATGTCAATTTTTCAGCAAAAAATATATCTTTTAATGAAGATGGTTTTGCTAAATTTGATTTATATCATAATAATAATTTTTTAGATACTATAGAATTATCTGTTCCTGGAACTCATAATGTTTTAAATGCTTTGGCTTGTATATCTTTATCAATAGAATATGGTATTAGTATTTCTGATATAAAAGTTGCTTTATCGAAATTTACAGGAGCTCATAGAAGATTTGAATATAAAGGAAAAATTGACAAAAAAGCTAGTGTATATGATGATTATGGTCATCATCCAACAGAAATAAAAGCAACTGCTAACTCTTTAAAGAATAAAAAATATCATGAATCTTGGGTAATCTTTCAACCTCATACTTATAGTAGAACAAAAAATTTATTAGATGATTTTGCAAATGCCTTAATTTCATTCGATCATATAATTGTTTTAGATATTTATGCTGCTAGAGAAAAAAATATTTATGGAATTAGTTCTAAAGATTTAGTTAATAAAATAAATTCTTTAGGTAAGGAAGCAAAATATATTCCAGATTTTGATGAATGTGTTTCATACATAAAAAATAATATTGAACAAAATGATATAGTCATGACTCTTGGTGCTGGTACAGTAACTAAAATAGGTCCTATGCTAATTAGCTAAAAATACACATATATACACATTATATGTGTATTTTTTATGCTAATTTTTTGCCTTTTTCTTCTAAATATTGAGTGGTCAATTGCAACTTTGCTATTTGTGCTTCATAAATTCTATGTTCTTTATCATTTTTTTCTAATCTTTGCTTTGTTTCTTCAGAATTTCTATGATTTTTTGTACTTATACTTTCTGATAGTTGATTTATGACTGTTGCTATTTCTCTCGTATTCTTTTCAAATAATTGATATACTTCCTTCTTGAAATCTTTTAGTTCTTTTCCTAGATTATCTACTTTATTTGATAATTCATCTATTTTATCTACTTTAGCTGATAACTCATCTATTTTATCTACTTTGGCTGATAACTCATCTATTTTATTTACTTTTACCTCTAATTCATCTATCTTATCTATTTTCTTTTCTAATCTATCTACTTTATTAGATAATTCACCTATTTTTTCGACTTCTTTTAATATCTTTTTCAATAACTCTTGTTCCATTTTATCACCTCCCAAAATACTAAAATTTGAATATTTTATTTCTGTATACTTAACAAAAGCTATGCTCATTATACTATCATTAAAAAAAATATGCAATATTTTTTTGCATATTTTTACATTTTTTTACCTATAATAATATTTTGTCTTATTTATTAATTATTTGTTTTAATTTTAGACACTCATATAATAAATTATTTATGAACTTTTAATTATTGTTGTACAGATTTTGATTGTTTTAACATAATATCTCCAAATACAGCATATCCTTCTTGTGGATTATTCACCAAAACATGAGTTACAGCTCCGACAAATTTCCCATTTTGAATAATTGGTGAACCTGACATTCCTTGAATTATCCCTCCTGTCTTTTCAATTAATTTTTGATCAGTTACTTTAATTTGCATGCTTTTGTTATCATAATTGTTTTCTGTATAGATCTTCTGTATTTCTATTTCATATTCTTGTGGTTTTTGATTATCTAAACTGCACAAAATTGTTGCTTTTCCTAGTTGTATCTCATTCCTTAAAGCCACTTCCATTTCCTTTGAAGTATCAACATTTAAACTAGATAAGTTATCTACTCTTCCATAAATTCCAAATTTGCTGTTTTTGCTAATTGTTCCTATGTTTTGTTGATTTTCTATTGTTCCTTGTATCTTTCCTGGTTCTCCACTTTCTCCTTTTGTAATATTTAGTACTCTGGTAGTTATAAATTCTCCTGATGCAATATTTATTAATTCATTTGTATCAATGTCTGTAATTCCATGACCAAGTGCTCCAAATGTTTTTGTTGATGGTTCATAAAAAGTAACTGTTCCCACTCCTGCTGCACTGTCCCTTACCCATAATCCTAATTTATATTCATTGCTACTTGTTTGTACAGGTGTTATACTACACTCTTTTGTTTCTTCTTCATGAATAAATTTTACTTGTATACTATTTCCTTTTGATAAATTTACAGTTTCTATTAATTGATTAGTTGATCCTATCTCTGTTTCGTTTATTTTTATTATTGTATCTCCTTCTTCTATTCCTGTATTTTCATATGGTTTATGTCTCTTTTTATCCTGTCCTTCTATTTCAGACATTCCTACTACTAATACTCCATTTGTATGCAATTTTAATCCTGCTATCTTTCCCACTGGTATTACTGTAGTTTTGGGTAATACACTTACATCTACGTTTTTTAATAATATATTATTGAATAAACTAACCTCTAAAGATTTCTTTCCAGTTTCATTACTTAATGAATTTTCATTATTAGATGATACTTCAATTGTTTGATTATTTTTATCTTTTATTGTTACGCCTAATAATGTTTTCATTGAAATATTTTCTCCCTCAAATATCACTAATTCATTTGGTATTGATTCTATTAATAATGTATATACATATATAATAATTAAAAAAAATACTAATAATAGCATTTTTAAGACTCTTTTCATAAAATTCTCCTTAATTTTTGCTATTATTAGTATTAACTTTTTTTATTTTTATATACATTTCAAATTATTTGAATTTAATATCCTGCTTTCCTCAAGTCTTCTTGCACATCTTCTAAGAAATTTGTTACTCTATACATTCCATAACGTTCTCTTCCCAATGCTGTATAATATTTTTGTGCAATTCTATATTTGAAATCAGTAGAATTATATTGTCCTACTTTATCTAAATATTCTTTAATACTTGTTGCTGAGTTACTATTATTGTTTGAATTTATAATAGATTTATAAGAAGCCATATCACTTCTTGGATAATAATAAATATTTTTCTCTTGTTCTTTGTCTGATACTTGTGCTGTTTTTCTTTCAAAGTCCACATTAAAAATCCCAATAGTAGAATTTGGATCAATTTCTTTTTGATTTGTTAATGTAGTATCTGTAACTTTATAATATGTAGCGGTATTAGTATAACATATATATATAGAATCTTCTGACACAAAATCCTCTGTTACATCATTTCTTACAATTGAATATCCACTATATATTTTTCCACCTATATTTAATCCTTGTAAAAACGTAATCATAGAAACATTTGTAGTTAATTCTTCCCAATCAATATCTGTTAATTTTGGCATTTGAAAATTAACTCCTGAAGAAGAAACTTTATTATAATTAGAAATTGCAACTATTAAATTACTCTCAATTGAATTTTTTATTACTTCTATTCTATGAGCATTAAATTCAGAATCCGTATCTTCAATACATTTACTAGAAGAACGCCAATCATTATTTAATTCACTAAATATCTTTCTTCCCGCTACAAAAGGGTTGTTATCTCTATAATTATCACTATTATAAGAATTACCACTTGCATCAACAGCATCATTAGAACTTAAATCTCCTAAGTTGCTTTTTACCCACTCACTAAATTCCATTGCGTCTTCATAATATTTTTTACCATTAGTATTTTTATTATCAAATGATATATCATTTTGATATATTTTTTCATCATTTAGCATGGTAAAAACTTTATTTTCATCATCAATATAATATTTTACTCCATTTATTTTTTTACATTGATATTTTTTTATAGCTCCTGCCTTATTATCATTTATATAAATGTCCTTTTCTCCTTCTTTAGTTGCCGTTGCACCAGGTATATATACATATTGTTGAAATCCAGAATCTGACATATCTTCTTCTTCAATTTTTACTCCTTTGTAATAAATGTCATTATCTCTTTTTTCCACGCCGGATAGTACATATCCAGACTTATTTATTTTTTCATTTCCAATTGTTCCTTGTATTGTAATATAACTATCTAATGAATATGTTATAACAATATCAAATTGATTTCCTCTTTTATATCTACAACTATAATATATATAAGGTTTTAATCCATATATGCTTTCCCCATCCTTATAACTTGCATTTTTGTCAAATTTATCATCTGCATCTAATGTATTATCATAAGCGGAGTAAATATAATATCCATCATAAAGAGTATATACGATTGCTGGAACATAATTTTGTAATACATCTTTTCCATATCCAACCATATTAAAATGACTTGCTAATGAGTTATAAAAAGTATTAACTGATGCTTTTATGTCACGCATCTTAGAATTTGCCAAGTCTGATGTGCTACTATTAGACATATTCAATTGAAATGCTTTAATTGCATCATATGTAGCATTTTGCAATTTAGAATCATACTGTGTTTGTAATTGTAATGTTTTTATTTGGCTTTGTGAATATGAACTCAATATAATACTCATTGGTAATATGATAATAATTGCTATAACAGCTAACCCTTGTAATTTCATATTTTATACCTTTCTTTATTATATTAGTTTAAATAGCTTGCAATATTACAATTACAAGCTATCCCCTTTTATATCTTTTATTTATTATTTTCCATTGGCTGTAACTACTCCTGCATGTTCAGCGGCAATTGTATATGAATCATTTCCAGTTACTGTGTAAAAAAAGTTCTTTAACTGTTGTGAAATTGTCTGATTTGTGTTTTTTACACTTGCAGAAACAATGTCTCCTTCTTTACAAAAATATGCAGCATTCTTGCCATTAAGAGCCTCTTCAATTTGTGAAGTATAAACAGAATAATATACATTTTCACCTATTTTATCGGCAGTCGCTTGTGAAACTTTTTTACCTAGGTTATCATCTTTTACTTGAACTTCCATATCTACATTATAAGTATTCCCTGTTGAGGTTATTGTCTCTATAAATTTATCATAATTAGCTTTTGTAATTTTCCCTATTGATCTTGCTGTATCAACAAATTCTGTAGTAGCTGTCTCCACTGTTAACTGTGCTACATCATCTGTTCTATCAGACATTGTCATTAGTGGAAATACAAACATTAATACTGCTGCTAGTGCTATTGCAATTATTGTTATTAAAGTATCACTCATTTTTATTCCTCCTTTATTATATAATACTTATAACATATATTTAAAATATTTTATACTTACTTATTAATTCACAAATTCATAAGTTATTACTCTTTTTTCTGTTTTGTTTACATTGTTTACTTTTTCTCTTGTTTCGTTAACATCTTCTATATAATAAGTTCCTAAGGATTCCTTAATCTTATATTTTTTTTCTTTTTCTGTAAGATAGTTATACAAACAAACATTATTTGGTTTAATATTGAATTTACTTATATAATCAGTTTTAGTCTTCCCATCTTCATATGTAAAATCACCATAAATAATTCCATTTAAAAATTGTCTACTTTCTAAATCACTTGAAAGTGATTGATTAGCTAAATCTAAAGTGCTTATTTCTTTTTCTTCGTTTAAACCTTCAGTATTCTTTACTTCTTTTTTAAATAAATAATAATCATCTGGAAATTTAAATACAATTTTATAATTTTCTTTATACGCTCTATATATAGCTGGAATAATTGTTTCTTTTCCTACATACCTGCTTGTGTCATTATCATTAGAAAGATAATAAAATCTTGAATCTCCTTCTATTGATAATGATTCTCTATCAGAATATGATAAAACAATATCCATTGATTCTCTAGCTTGTGAAAAGGCTAGAATAGCTATAGAAAGTCCCATAACAAATAATAAAACTGAGCCTGCCATTTTTAATGCATCTGCTATGTTTTCTTCCATAGTATCCCTCCTTATCATTTAATTTTTTGCTTATAAGAAACACTTAATTTTAAATTTCCTCTATATTGATTTTAAAAATACAACCTTTTGTAAGTGTATTTGAGTATCCTTTTCTATCTGTTTCTGGATTTGTACAATAAAGTACACTAATCTTATATTTTCCATCTTTATTAAGATTACTTGTACTTACTTTATTCGAAACAGAATTAATAATTACTGATTTATCACTAGCATTATAAATTGCAATTTTTCTATTTGTATTGCTTGCATCTGCATTACTTACTGTAACTTCATTTACTAATGCTTGTATATCTGATTTTGTTTTTCCTGTTCCTTCATATTTTAAAAACTTGTTATTGAATGCTGTTATTTCCGCTTGTGTCATCCCACTGTTATTTACTGTATCTTGTGCTTGGTTGAATATCATTATCCCCAATGATATTAATAATATTGCTAATAATATTGCTCCTGCTATTATTAATGCTTTTGATGCATTTTCCATAAAAAATTTCTCCTTTATTTTACTTATTATTTTTCAGAACAAGTAATTGTTGATACAAGACCATTGTTATAAGATAAAACCACATTATAAGTTGCACTATTATTAACGCCAGAAGTTACCGTTGTGTTTGCTTCGCTACCTTTCTTCCCAACTTTAACAGTCACAGGGTGACTTTTTTCACTTATAACCTCATTAATTAATGACTTCACAACTGATGCTTTTTGTTCACCTTCATATTTCAAAAATTTATTATTAAATGCTGTTATTTCTGCTTGTGACATTCCACTGTTGTCTACTGTGTCTTGTGCTTGGTTAAATATCATTATTCCTAATGATATTAATAATATTGCTAATAATATAGCTCCTGCTATTATTAATGCTTTTGAAGCATTTTCCATAAAAATTTCCTCCTCTTTTTTTTCTATTTTGTTATACTATTATTTTCTTAACTTAACCATCATTCTTTCATAGATATTATAGCCTTTTAAAAGTTACACGACAAATTTATATATAAATATTTACTATTATTAGTATTATTGTGCTTCACTTATCATTATACTATAAATACAACCTTCTATAGCTGTATCTTTTCTTGAATCATTGGAATTAGATTTATAATAAGACATTTTAATATTATAGCTGTTTCTTTCTTTTATTGATGTTGTATCAACTTTATTATCTGCTGATGTTAGTAGGTTAGCTTTCCATTTACCATTATTATATACTAATGTAATTCCAATTTTTCTGTGTGCATTATTATCATCCGCATTACTTACCATAGCCTCATTTACCAAAGCTTTTACTTCTGAAGCTGTTTTTCCCTTTCCTTCATATTTCAAGAATTTATTATTAAATGCTGTTATTTCTGCTTGTGACATCCCACTGTTGTTTACTGTGTCTTGTGCTTGGTTAAATATCATAATTCCTAATGATATTAATAGTATAGCTAGTAATATAGCTCCTGCTATTATTAATGCTTTTGATGCATTCTCCATAAGAATTCTCCCTTCGTTCTACTACCCCTTATGTTATATCTATTTGAGTAACACGACCATTACTATATGTTAGCTTAACTGTATAAGATTGTGCAGTATCTACTGCACTAGTAGTTGGAGTCGCTGATGCTGATGCTATTGCTGTTCCATTTCCTTTTTTTGCTACTGTTACTTTAACCTTTTCTGAATCAGAAAGTGTTTGGTTTGTTGCTAATACTTCATTTATTAATGATTTTACAACTGACCCTTTTTGTGTTCCCTCATACTTCAAAAATTTATTATTAAATGCTGTTATTTCAGCTTGTGTCATTCCACTGTTATTTACAGTATCTTGTGCTTGGTTAAATATCATAATTCCTAATGATATTAATAATATAGCTA
>ERZ835980.2059-NODE-2059-length-19469-cov-3.457608_pt1 | contig 19469 bp, 18 predicted proteins | sample MGYA00519943_ERZ835980 | MGnify/ENA primary metagenome ERZ835980 (study PRJEB31850, sample SAMEA3708791) | human gut metagenome | biome: human gut; feature: human-associated habitat; material: faeces | place: China | collected 2014 ... | reverse complement strand
AAGAATTTTAAAATATTTAAATGGCACATTGTTTCTTGATGATGCGTATCGTTTTTGTGTATTCTTTATCCTTCATTATCAAAACTTTGGAGATTATTCGTTAGAAGAAATCGCAAATGAATTAAAGACAACACCAGAAAGTATTTTAAACTTTTTAAAATATTTAGGTTTCTATGATTATCAAACATTTGTAGAAACTTATTATAAACATAAACGAATACGTCTTGAACAGATTGAAGAACGTATGGAAAATCTCAATATTTGTACGTATGTTGAACGCATTAAAGTTTCTAATGATAATAAAGAATTTTTAAAGAAAATAGAAGAAGTCTGTACAAAAATCCATGAATCAAAACGAGTAATTCTTGTAGGGGCTCTTTATCCTATGTCTATTGCGGTAGAATTTCAAACAGATTTAATTTCTTTTGGGAAAACAGTTTTACAATATCATACGTATGATAAAGATATGATTTTTAATGAAAATGATTATGTTATTTTTACTTCTTCTTCAGGAAGGTCTTTAGAAGGCTTTATGTATACAAGAACAAATCTTTCATTACAAAATACGACATCCTTGCTTATTACCCAAAATCCAACTTATGCAAGAAGAAAATTAACTACAGATACGATTCAAGTACCAGGAAGATTTGATGGTATTAACTTTAACTATCAAATCATGACGATCTTTGATTTAATTCGTGTGATGTATTATCAAAAATATATTGAAAAACAGGGATAACCTGTTTTTTTAAGGAGAAGCAATGAAACAAAAACTACTCAATTATCAACCTTTTAATGAACAAGAAGAAAAAGATAAAGAACTTTTACTTAAAGTGATTGAACAAAAAGATGTTCTAACACGTAAAAATACAATAGGACACTTCACTGTTTCTTGTTGGGTTTTAAATCAAAGTCATGATAAGGTTTTAATGTGTTATCATAAAATTTATAACTCTTGGTGTTGGCTTGGAGGACATGTTGATGGGCAAAAAGATTTTAAAAAAGTGGCATTAAAAGAATTTCAAGAAGAAAGTGGTTTAAAACATGTTCGGTTTTTAAAGGATGATCCTTTTTCAATTGAAGTTTTAACTGTTAATGGACATATTAAAAATGGAGTTTATGTATCTAGTCATCTCCATTACAATATTACCTATTTAATGGAAGCTGATGATCAAGAAAGATTAATTGTTAAAGAAGATGAAAATAATGGATTACAATGGTTTGACTTTGAAGAAGCTCTAAAAGCTTCTACAGAACCATGGTTGGTCGAAAATGTTTATAAAAAATTAAATAAAAAAATAGAAAAGGTTATCATTAAATGATAGCCTTTTTCAAATTTTCTAAATCTTCTTCATTTGGATGATTTAGTGCTTCATAGTAGTTTTCAATAAGTAAGTCAATATTTTTTGGTGCCTTGTCACTTTCTTTTAAAGAAAGATAACGTTGAAGAACAGAGTCAGGCATCTTTCCTTGACACATAAAACTTCCAACAACTTCATTGGTTGAATCAATGCTTTCTTTCACTTTATTTATAATACGTTTAAAATATTCTTCATTTTTTCCAAAACCAGCAGTTCCAAAGAGAAAGATTTTTTGATGATGCAATGTTTTTAAATAATCTAAAGCTTCTTGATTGGCGTTTCCTTTATCTGTCCAAAAACCAACATAGATTGTTTTTGAATCATTGATATTGTCTTTTAAAAAATCTCCAAGGAGTTTGGTGTTTCCTGTTTGACTAAAATAATGAATCATCTTTTACAACTCCTGCAACTTTTGTAATAGGCATTGCAAAGGCAATCCCTGTATTATGTTTTTTTAAACCACCCAAAGCTTTATCAATTGTATTAAAAACAAGATCTGTTTGTTCATCATTAATAATGAAAAACATTGTTTTACTATCAGGACGTGCTTGTTCAAGGAAAAGTCTTAAAGAACCTAAGATATAACTTTCATCACTTTCTTGAATATAAGAAATCATTCCCTGAGAATCAATAATCGTTCCACCACTTACTCCTGCTTTTTTTAAACTTGTTAATAAATTTTGTAATAGTTCTGTTTTATGTAAAACAACAAATACTACTTGCATAATGGTCACCTCTTAATCTTATTTTACACTTATTTTTCTTTTTGAAAAAGAATTATTTAAAAGTTTGAATATGTTGATAAAGAGCACCAATTAAATTTGCATCGTTTCTAAATTTACAAGCAACAATTTCAGGATGATAAACATCAAAACCTAAATGTTCATAGATTTCATCTAAATTTTTATTAATCAATTCAATTAATAAAGGTTGGGCAGATATACCACCACCAATAGCCACTTTTTCACAATCAAAAATAATGTGTACATTAAAGATTTGAGTTGCGACTTCCTTAGCAAAAGCATCGATTCCTGCAATGACTTTTTCATTACCCTTATTAGCCATTTCAAAGATTTCAATTCCAGTATATTCTTTGTCTGTATCAAGTGCTTCTTGAACACGTTGTAATAACCCAGAAATACCATTTCTCGTACACCAAGCATGATTCCAAGTAATAGGATCTAAGTTGTTTGTTTTAATAAAAGAAAATTCACCTGCTGAAAAATGTTTTCCTGTATGAACTTTATGATCTTTAATCAAACAGCCACCAATTCCTGTTCCTAAAATGACCACAGCGCCATCTTGAATATCTTGGAGGTTTCCAAAACCAATTTCCGCATTGGCGGCACATTTAGCGTCATTACCAATTGTAATGTTTGTTGGACAACGCTTCTTTAAAACTTCTACGGTTGCTAATTTATCAATATAACGTAAAGCACCACCAGTATATTGATAGCCTCTTTCAGGATCAATGATACCAGGCATAGAAAGAGCCATACCAGCGATTTGATCTTGAAATTGATCATAGATTTTTCCAATTGTTTCAATAAAGTTTTCAAGGGTATCCATAGGAGTTGGTACACTTGATTTTTCTAAAATAGTTAAATCTTCTTGCAATAGCGCATATTTGATGGCACTGCCACCAACATCTAATGTTAAATATGTTTTCATAAACTTCCTCCCATATATCACTATTATATAATAGAAGGAATGAAATGGGTATCATTTTTATTTCTTCATATCTTTTAAACAAGGCCCTTCAATAAGTTTTCCATAACAATCAAAAACAGATTGATGACAGGGACAATGCCATATTTGATTTTTTTCATCAAAAGAAAGTAGACCTTTTAAATGAGGACAGTAGGGAGAAAAATAATGATAAATACCTTGCTTATCTAAATAAACAGCATAGAGTTTATGATTGATTTTCATTAATCCTCCTTGACTTCTTTGTAAATTATTCTTGATATGAAAATGAAATTTGACATAACCAAGATAAAGATGATGAAGTATTTGTTTCAAATATATTTTAGAATAACTTAAAGAATAATAATGACAAGAAAATAAGGAAAGATAGGCATTATCGTTATTTAAATAAAGATCTTTAATGATTTTAGACGCTAAAAAAGAATTTGTCATCCCCCATTTTTGAAAACCATAAATAAAATATTCATGTTCTTTATAACGCCCCATATAAGGAATACCTCTTAAAGGAATCGTATCTTGTGCAAACCAGTCCTTACTCTTAGAATTAATAACTAAAGCATGATTTTTTAAAGGACGATAACTTTCTGTAAGATCAATAGAGAGGGTACATTGATTTCCTGTTCTTTGTTTTAAATCAATACTTTCTAAAGATTGAAACATTTTTAAAAAATAGAAACCTTTTTTTATAAAAGGATAACGCGAGGCATGAATGAGATCTTGGCAGATAATACGATGTCCTTGTACATAGACAAGAAAATCGTTTTTTCTTCTTATGATTTTTTCAACACGACTATGTTCATAAAATTGAACATTTTTCTTTTGACAACATTCCACAAGATGATAGAGATATTTTAAAGGATGAAAGATATATTGATGATGCAAACTGATTGTTTTTAAATGTTTTTGATTGTCAAAAACGGTTTCACCAAAGAGTTGTAAATAATGTTGTTCTTTTTCAAGCATTCCAACATTTTTTAAATCATCGGTATATAAAGACATCGTACATTCTTTTAAACAACAATCGATTTTTTCTTTTTCAATTAAATCTTTAATACCTTTTATTGCTTCTTTTTGACTTTGATAGTATAGATAAGCTGTTTCAATATTATAATGTTTAACAAGTTTTTGATAAATAAGATCTTGTAAAAGAGTAATTTTAGCCGTTGTATGTCCACTGGTATGACTACCTAAAAGATTCTTTTCAACAATAGTTATTTGTTTACCTGTTTCTTTTAATTGATAAGCGCATGAAATGCCGGATAGACCACCACCAATAATAAGAATATCGGTTTTTATATCTTTATTTAATTGTTTAAAACAAGGATGTTGACTTGTCTTTTGCCAATAAGATTCATTCATAAAATCACCTGCTTTATTATGAAACAAAAACGCATATTTTATACAGAAAATGATATAATAAGCCAAAAGGATAAAAAAGATTTATAAATTTTGGAGGTATACATGAATATAACAGTTTATTTAGGGGCAAGTAATGGAAATGATCAAAACCTTACTTTAGCGGCGAGAAAACTAGGAAAGTGGATTGGTGAAAATGGACATACACTTGTTTATGGAGGCTCTAAATGTGGTTTAATGGGAGAATTGGCGGAAAGTGTATTGAAAGCAAAGGGAAAAGTCATAGGTGTGGAACCACAATTTTTCATTGATGCCGGTTTTGATTATCCTAAAATAACACAATTAATTGTGACACAAGATATGAGTGAAAGAAAAACAAAAATGATTGAATTAGGGGATGCTTTTATTGCTTTTCCAGGAGGAACAGGAACTTTAGAAGAAATTACAGAAATCATGTCTAAAGTCTCATTAAAACATTTAAAGACACCTTGTATGCTTTATAATTTAAATGGATATTATGATGATTTAAAGAAACTTTTAAATAAGATGATTGCTTTTGATTTATCATCTAAGGAAAAACAAGAAGGTATTTATTTTGTGGAAAATTTAGAGGAAATAAAAGAAATATTAAAATAAGAAGATGTTTCTAAAAAAGAAAATCGATGAAAATGATTTTCTTTTTTTACAAAATCAACTACAATAAAGGCATTGGAGGATTATTATGAAAGTACTAGCAAGTGATTATGATGGAACATTATTATTTAATGAACAATTTAAAGAAGGAGATTTAAAGAAAATCAAGGAATTTCAAAAAGTAGGCAACTTATTTGGTTTATGTAGTGGAAGACCTTTTAAAGGTATTTACGAATTTTGTAAGCCTTATATTGATTTTGATTTCTATATTTTATGTACAGGAGCACTTGTACTTAATAAAGAAAGAGAAGTTATTTATAAAAGTACGATTTCTAAACATTTATTACATGAATTTTATGATCGTTATCAAAAAGATTATGATATTTTTATTCAAGCTAATATGCAAATTTATACATTTTTAAAAGAAGATTTAGGTTCAATGGTTAGACAAGTTATTACATCTTTAGATGAAGTAGAAGGAGATATTTATGGTTTATCCATGAATGCGAAAACGGATGAAAATGCGAGAAAAGTGTGTCTTGATATTGAAGAACATTTTCCTGAATTAACAGCACATCAAAATAAAGAATTTATTGATATTACTGAAAAAGGATGTTCTAAAGGTTTAGGAATTTTAAAATTAAAAGAATTAATGCATTTAGAGGAAGTTGCCGGAATTGGGGATTCGTATAATGATATTCCTATGTTAGAAACCGTGGATCATTCTTTTACTTTTCCAACATCACCAGAAAGTTTAACATCGATTGTTGATGATGTGGTTGATAGTGTGGAAGAAGCGCTTGATATTTTAATGAAAGAATAATGAAAATATTACAACAACTTAAAGAAAATCATTATACTGAATCAGAACAACAAGTCATTGATTATTTATTAGATCATTTAGAAGATTTAACTTTACTTTCAATCAATGATTTAGCAAAAAAAAGCTATACTTCAAATGCAACGATCATTCGTTTATGTCATAAAGTAGGCTATCAAGGTTATCGCCAATTTAAACTTGCTTTATTACAAGAACTTGAAGCCAATAAATATATGATCAGTCAAGTAGACTATACAACCCCATTTCAAGTCAATGAAACAAGTGAACAAATCATTCAAAACATGTTTTCTCTTTATCAAGAAAGTATTCAACAAGTTTATCATCATTTATCTATTAAAACCTTAAATAAAATCGCAACATTGATGGTACAAAAGAAAAGAGTTTTTATTTATGGCTATGGCGATAGCCAAATAACAGCAGCAAACTTTATTAATAAACTTGCAAAGCTTAATTTATTTCCTATCTTAGCAACTCAATACGGGGAAGAAATCTATATTTCCAAACAATTACAGCCAGGAGATTTTGCTTTGTTTATCTCTTATGGTGGAGAAAATACATCCCTTTTAGAATGTATGAAAATCTTAAATCAAAAAGGAATTCAAACAGCTTTGGTTACTGCTAATCTTCAAAGTCCACTTGTTGTTTATAGTCAATATCAAATTATTATTCCTGACTATGAAAAACAAAATAAGATTGCAACTTTCTATTCTCAACTTGCCTTTATGTACATCTTAAATAATTTACATGCACTTATTTATCATCTTAAAAATAAGTGAACCAAAAGTTCAGTTTAACTGAACTTTTTTTCATTTACTTTGAACCTTATTTCCACAATGATGAACATCTCTTAAATAAAAAAAGAAGATATGGTATAACAAAAGTGAGGTGAAAAAGATGACAAAAGAAGAAGTCTTACAATTAGAAAAAGAACTTTCTTTTCAAGAATTCAATAACCATGATGTTTATCAATTAGGACAAATCATTGTTAATCATATTGAAAAGAATCAATTGAAAAATGTTAGAATTCGTATTGTTTTAGATGGAGATATTGTTTTTCAATATTTGATGGATGGTAAAAAAGGAGTCGTTTGGCTTGATCGTAAACAAAAAACAGTTGAAAAATATGGACATAGCAGTTATTACATTTATTTAGAAAATGAAGAAAATGGAACGTATCAAGCAGATGAAAAAGATGAAAGTCTTGTTATTTGTGGGGGAGGTTTTCCATTGATTATCCAAAATGAATTAAGAGGAAGCATTCTTGTTTCGGGACTCGCACATGATGAAGATCATCAAGTCATTGTTGATTGTTTAAGGAAATTAAAAGATGAAGGCTCTTGCAAGTGATATTGATGGAACGCTTGTTTTCGATCAACAAATAAAAAAACAAGATAAAGAGGCTATTGAAAAGTACCAAAAGGAACATCTATTTGGTGTATGCAGTGGAAGACCACGATGTGCCCTGTTTGATTTAAAACAGTTAAAATTAGATTTCTATATCCTTTCTTCAGGAGCAGTGATCTTAGATAAAGATTTAAATATCATTCAAGATTTTCCAATGAAAAAAGAAATCGTTCAACAAATCTTTAATGAATATCATCAACATGCCCAAATCATCTTACAAACAGGAAATGCAGATGTTTTTTATGCAACCCTTAAAGAAGATTATAATCCTAAATTAAAAGTCATTTCTTCTTTTAAAGAAGTAGAGCATGAAATCATCTATGGTATATCGCTTATTTTTAAAGATGATAAAACGACTAAGAAAGCATGTTTTGAAATTAATCAAAAGTATCAAGAGGTCGAAGGTTTTCAAAATAGAAATTCGATTGATATTGTAAGAAAAGGATGTTCTAAAGGAACGGGAATTAAAATCATTAAAGATCATTACCAATTAGAAAAGATGGCAGGAATAGGGGATTCCTATAATGACTTACCGATGTTAAAAGTCGTAGATACAGCCTTTACTTTTAAAACATCCCCTCAAGAAATACAAAAACAAGTACATTATTGTGTTAATGATATTGCAGAAGCAATAGCGTTATTGGAGGTAGAAAAATGAATTTTGGAATTATAGGCTATGGAAACATAGCGCGTAAGTTTGTTAAAAGTATTACTTATACTAGTGGGGGAAGAGTGCATGCCATTGCCTCACATTCTTTAGATGAAAACGATCGTTATTTACAAAGTCATCCTTTAGTTAAACTTTATCGTGATTATGGAGAACTTTTAAAAGATGATGATATTGAAGCCGTTTATATTGCAGTACCTCACTATGAACATAAAAAGTGGATTATAGAAGCCATTAAACATCATAAAGCGGTTTTATGTGAAAAACCACTTGTCTTAAAAAGTGAAGATATTGATGAAATTAATGAATATGTTAAAGAATATCAAGGCTATTGTTTAGAAGCTTTTAAAACAAAGTTTAATAATGGTTTTAATCATTTAAAAGAAGATTTAAAACTGATTGGAAAATTAAAATCAATTGAAGCAAACTTTTGTTTTGATGGGACAGATAAAAAAGATTCTTACTTGTTTGATCCAAAACAAGGTGGGGCTTTAAATGATGTAGGAAGTTATGTCGTTGGTTTTGTCCTTGCTTTAGTGGATGCACCAGTTGAAAGTGTTGAATCTCACATTGAAAAAGAAAATGAGATTGAAATGAATTTTAAAGCAACTTTAAATTTTAAAAATGAAGTTCAAGGAAAAGTAGAAGGTTCAATTAATTATAATAAAGAACGTTATGCTTTAATTAAAGGGGATAAAGGAGAAATTTATGTTCCAATGTTTAATCGTGTGGTTGAATATACAATTCATTTAGAAAATGAAGTTATGCAAAAAACATATCCAATTGAAGGAGACGATATGACTTTAGAAATACAAGCTTTGATTGATCATAATCAATCAACACATACATTACAAGATTCAAAAAAATTACAAGAAACAATTGAAAGAATAAGAGAGGAAACAAAATAATGAAACTAGGAATTTTAGGAACAGGAATGATTGTTAAAGATGTTCTTACCATGTATCACGAACTAGGTGTTGAAAAGACTTATCTTTTTTCAACAGAAAAATCAAAATCACAAGCATTAGAACTTATGAAAAAATATCATTTAGATAAAGTTTATACAGATTATGATGAATTACTTCAAAGTGATGTTGATACAATTTATTGTGCTTTACCTAATCATCTACATTATGAATTTTCAAAAAAAGCTTTAGAAAGTGGTAAACATGTGATTATTGAAAAACCAATTACAGCGAATAGTAAAGAATTAGAAGATTTAATTGAAACTGCCAATAAAAAGAATCTCATGATTTTTGAAGCTATGAATTTACATTACACACCTGCTTTTCTTTCATTAAAAGAAGATTTAAAAAAATTAGGAGATATTAAAATTGTTTCATTTAACTATTCGCAATATTCATCAAGATATAATGCATTTAAAGAAGGAAACATTTTACCAGCTTTTGACTTTCATAAAGCTGGTGGAGCTTTAATGGATTTAAATGTTTATAATATTCATGCTTTAATCGATTTGTTTGGGAAACCTGTTTATCATAAATATATGGCAAATATTGAAAGAAATATTGATACAAGTGGGATGATGTTGTTTGATTTTGAACATTTTAAAGCTTTATGTATTGGGGCTAAAGATTGTAAAGCGCCTTTAATGAATACGATTCAAGGAAACTTAGGAGCAATCGTTGTTAAATGTCCATTAAGTCAAATGACAGAATATGAAATCTGTTATAACGATGGAACAAGTGAAGTAAAATCTTTTGAAAAGAAACATCGTTTAATTTATGAATTTAAAGAATTTATGAGAATGATTAAAGAAAATGATGTTAAAAAACAAAAAGAAATGTTAGAACTTTCATTATTGATTTCTAAATTAATGGAAGAAGGAAGAATGCAAGAAGGGATCGTGTTTGATAATGATAAATAATAAAATTGTTTTAGGATATATTGGAAATGGAAAAAGTACCAATCGTTATCATTTACCTTTTGTCATGCAAAGGCCGGATAAATTCATCGTTAAAACGATATATAATCCACGTATCCATCATGATGTATGGGATAAAATTGAAGGAGTCAACTATACTGAAAATCAAGATGATATTTTTTTAGATGATGAAATTGATATGGTGGTTGTATGTACAGGTCATCATTATCATTATGAATATACTAAAAAAGCACTTGAACATAATAAACATTGTTTATGTGAAAAGCCTTTTATGGAAAATAGTGAACAAGCTAAAGAAATTTTTGCACTTGCAAAATCAAAAGGACTTTATTGTTCAGCTTATCAAAATAGAAGATATGATAGTGATTTTTTAACTGTCCAAAAAGTCATTGAATCAGGGGAATTAGGCGATTTATTAGAATTAGAAATGCATTTTGATTACTACCGTCCTGAAATACCTGAAAGCGCCGATCATTTTGATCCAGCAATGTCTTATTTATATGGACATGGTTGTCATACTTTAGATCAAGTTATTTCTTACTTTGGGAAACCTGATGATATTCATTATGACGTAAGACAACTTTTAGGAACAGATCGCATGAATGATTATTTTGATTTAGATCTTTATTATGGAACTTTAAAAGTATCCGTTAAATCAAGTTACTTTAGAGTAAAATCAAGACCATCTTTTATCGTTTATGGTAAAAAGGGAATGTTTGAAAAATATAGTAAAGATCGTCAAGAAGAACATTTAAAGCTTTTCCATATGCCTACCAATAGTGATTTTGGAAAAGATTTGCCAGAGCATTATGGAACTCTTACTTATTATGATGATGAAGGTATTTATCATGAAGAAAAAGTTCCAACAGTTGACGGTGACTATGCACGTGTGTATGATGGTATCTATGATAGTATTGTAAATGGTAAAGAACAAGTTATCCAACCATGGCAAACAATTCTACAAATGGAAATGTTAGAAACAGGAGTAAAGGATTTAAAATAGTATGAAAAAATATTTTTTCTTTGATATTGATGGAACATTGACTGATTTAAAAACACATCAAATTGTCCCAAGTGCGAAAGTTGCGTTAGAAAAACTTAAACAAGCAGGTCATTTTGTTTGTTTAAATACAGGAAGAGCCCATTATAAAGCGGAAAAAACAAGAAAAGAATTTAATTTTGAAAATATGGTATGTAATGGTGGTAATGGAATTGTACTAGATGGTATTTTAAAAGAAAATATTCCTTTAGATAAACAAGGAGCCTTAAAAATCATTCAAGAAGCTAAAGAAAAAGGGATTGGTTATTTAGTAGCAATCAATAATAGTCAAGAAGTCTATGGTGAAAATGATTTATTTATTCAACAAGTAGGTTATCGTAAAGAACCAACAACCTATATTTTAGATCGAGATTTTGATTATAAACAAGTAGAAAACTTCTATAAAATCTATCTTGCTTTAGATGAAAAAGAAGAAGCTTCTTTTCAAAACAAAGATCAATTAGGTTCATTACGTTTTGAAAAAGAATACTTAATGTTTCAACCAGATAATAAAAAAGGTGGCATTTTCAAAATGATGAAAATACTTCAAGCACCTATTCAAGATGTGGTTGTCTTTGGCGATGATTATAACGATCTTGATATGTTTGATAAAGATTTATGGACAGGAGTTGCTATGGGGAATGCCTGTGATGCTTTAAAAGAAAAAGCAACTTACATCACAGATAAAAATGTAGATGATGGTATTTATAATATCTGTGAAAAAATGGGTTGGTTTTAATAAAAAATGAAGGAACCGAAATTACGGTTCCTTTTAACATACAAAAATATATTTTCTATACTTTTTTATTTTGATTGACGATGCTTGATTATCTATATCAATTAAAAACACCAAATAAAAGTATGTTAAATAAGATTTTACATAAATAAAATTTATTATTTATTTTATGATATATAAAAAAAGAGGAATTTCATTTTGAATAAAAATAGAAATTGTATGAATATTATTTTTGTGGAAGAAGTCCATATTTAGGATTATAAACATAATTTAATAGAATAGATAGTTTTTTGAATATTTATTAAACATTAAAGATCTTACGAAAAACAATATACGGAAATCTTCGATAAGTTATTAAATGATGAGCGTTTAGATGAAATAAAGAAAACAATTGAAAAATAGAGTGCAAAAGCACTTTCTCTTTTACAAGGGAAATAATGGAGTTTAAATGGATTGTTTTGTTAAAATTTAGATATATAAATGATACAATAGAGGTAGGTGATTTTATGAAATTAGAGTTATTAAGTTATGAAAATACAAATTTACTGCCTGGGTGGAAGCCTTATTTTATTTATTTAATTATGGTGGATCATCAAGAAGTAGGACGCATTGTTTTAAGAGAGGGAAGTAGCTTAGAAAGATATTATGATGGACACATTGGTTATTCGATAGAAGAAGAATATCGAGGACATCATTATAGTAGTGAGGCATGTTTGTTGTTGTTTGAGATTGCTAAGGAAAAAGGATTTAAAGAATTGATGATTAGTTGTTCTCCTGAAAATTTAGCTAGTAGAAAGATTATTGAATCATTGCCTTTTCATTATGTAGAAACAAAGACAGTACCTAAGGAGTTAAGAAAATACTTTGATCAAGATGATTATGTTAAAAGAATCTATCGATTAAATTTGGAGGAATTATGAAATTTATACATTTAGCGGATCTCCATTTAGGAAAGATCATTTATCAAAATAATTTAATAGATATTCAAGAAGATTTATTAAATCAAGTCATTGATTATATGAATGATCAAGAAATTGATGTCTTAGTGATTGCTGGGGATATTTATGATCGAGCAGTTGCCTCAAGAGAAAGTATTACCTTATTGAATACTTTTTTATCAAAATTGATTTTAAAGTATCATAAAAAAGTATTAATGATCACCGGTAATCATGATAGTAGTGAACGTTTAAATTTTGCAACTTCTTTACTTGTAGATCAAGGGCTTTATATTGTTTGTTATCCTGAAAAAGAAATAAAACCGATTATTATTGAAGGTGTTTATTTTTATTTAGTTCCTTTCTTTAAACCTTCTTATATACGTTATTTGTATGAAAATGATGATTTAAAAACATATCAAGATGCTTTTGCTTATTATTTGAATCAACAAACTTTTGTTGAAGATCATTCAAAAGTTTTAGTAACTCATCAATTTATTGCAGGAAATAAAGAGGTCGTAAGAAGTGAAAGTGAAGTTATCTTATCAGTAGGTGGCAGTGAAATCATTGATGTAGATTTATGCAAAGATTTTGATTATGTTGCTTTAGGACATATACATGCGAGTCAAAAAATTAAATATGACTATGTACGTTATGCAGGAAGTCTTATGAAATATTCGTTTGATGAAGTCAATCAAGTCAAAGGCATGGTAGAAGTAACTATTGATGAAAAGGGAGTATGTAGTAAAATTATTCCTTTGAAACCTAAAAGAGATTTAATAAAACTTGTAGGTAAGTATGAAGATGTACTTCATTATCCTAATAATGAAAATGATTTTATAGCGGTAGAACTTTTAGATAAACAAATGATAGGTCATGGTTATGAACGTTTAAAAGAAAAATATCCACATTTATTACAGCTTACTTACAAGAAGTTAGATATAAAAGGAGAAAATCATACAGCTTCATCCTTAGATATGGATAAAAACAGTCCATTAGATGTTTTTAAAGAATTTTATGAAAAAATGAAGGGAGAAGAAATGGATTCAAAAAGTCAAGAAATCATTGAAGAACTACTAGAGGAGGATGATCTTTATGATGCCCATTAATTTAACCTTATCTGCCTTTGGTCCTTATCCAAATCAAATCAACATCAATTTTGAATCTTTTCAAGAAGATGGCCTGTTTTTAATTACAGGTCCTACCGGCAGTGGAAAAACCATGATTTTTGATGCTTTGATTTTTGCTTTATATGGTAAAACCAGTGGACAAATGCGTCAAAGTGATAGTCTAAGATGTGATCATGCTTTAAATGAAATTCCGACTTTTGTTGAGTTGACATTTTCTTTACACCAACAAATTTATACAATTAAACGAAGTCCTAAGTATTATTTAGAAGGAAAGAAAACACCGAGACAACCCACCGCACTTTTAACTTTACCAGATGGTAAAATGGTTGAAGGAGTTAAAGAAGTGACAAATAAAGTTATTTCTTTACTTGGCATTGATGAGCATCAATTTAAACAAATTGTGATGATTGCTCAAGGAGAATTTACTCAATTGATTATGGCTTCAAGTGATGAAAGAGAAAAAGTATTAAGAGAATTATTTCATAGTGAAGTTTATCAAAGAATCGAAGAAAAGCTAAAAGAACGTTTAAAAACATATCAAGATCAATATTCTTTATTACTTAATAAAAGAAAAGATTATCAAGAAGAATTAAATATCGAAGAAGATGGAGATGTCTATCTTGAGCGAAAAAGAAAAATAATTCAAGAACTGGAAACAAGAATTCAAAAACAAGAAAAACAAAAAGAAGAACTTAACCAACAAATACAACTTTATCATCTTCAAAATCAACGTTTACAAAATTTAAAAGAAAATAAAAAACGTTATCAAGACTTAATTTTACAAGAAAAAGATTATCAAGAGCTCTTTAAAAAAATTCAATTACTTAAAAAAGCTAAAGAAACAAATTATGACTATCTTTCTTTAAAACAACAAGAAGCAAAAATAAATCAAATGAAAAACAAACAGAAAGAAACGTTACAAAAATATCAAACATTAGAAAAAGAGAGTCAAGTTCTTGAACAAAAATATCAAACATTATCTTTAAAACAACAAGAAAATCAACAACTTTTTAAACAAATTCAAGAACAAAAACAATTAATTGAAGCTGTCTTACAATATCAACACTATTATCAAAACTTACAAGAATTAAAACAAACATATCATCAACTTGAAAAAGAAAATACGTTGTTCAACCAAAAAAAAGAAAAACTACAAACATCCATTGAAAGAGACTTAGAAACGATTCAAAGTGAAAAACAAATCGAAACAACATGTAAATTACTCCAACAAGATTATCAAAAAATAAATAATCAAAAAATTAAAATACATCAACTCTCTCAATACTATGATGAACTCTTACAAGCTATCGAAAAAAGAAGTGATTTACAAGAAGAATATGTTCATCTTGAAAAAGAAGTAGATGATCAAAGAAAACATTACCAACAATTAGAAAAACTCTATTTCAGAAAACAAGCAGGAATCTTTGCAAGTCAATTAAAAGACAATGAACCTTGTCCTATTTGTGGTTCATTGCATCATCCTCATCCTGCTTTACTTGAAAAAGAAGATATTTCTAAAGAAAAATTGGATCAACAAAAGAAAGTTGTAACACGCTTTGAAAACAAACTTCAAGAACATGTACAACAGCTTCTTCTACAAAAACAAAAAATAGAGATGAAACAGCAACAAATCAAACAACTTTCTACTGAATTAAAAATAGAAGATGTGGATAAAGAAAGTTTTATTAAAGCTTTAGATGTTATCTCTAAAGATGAAAAGGAAATGAAGAAAAAATATCTTCAATATCAAGATGAGCTCAAATATATTCAAAAGCTTAAAAAGAGTGTTGAACTTTCACAAAAAGATATGGTTGTTTATCTTCAAAAAGAAGAAAAACAAAAACATCAACTTGAACAGCTTCAAATACAAATCCATCAGCTTTCTGGAAAACTTGATGATACTAAAAAAGTTTATGAAATGAGTCAACTTCAAGATCAACTACTAGAACTTGAAAGAAGTTATCAAGAAAAAATAAAAGAAGTTGAAGATCTTCAAAATAAATATACAAAGTATAAAGATTTATCTATTCAATTACAAACCCAAATTGAAAGTGATCAACAACATGTTTCTTTAGAACAAAAGCAACTGGATTTATTTAATAAAAATTATCAAGAACATCTAAAATCTTTTAAAGATGAAGAAGAATTTCTTCATTTAAAAGAAGAACTTGATCAACTTAATCAAAAGGAAAAAAGTTATCAAGATTATCAAATGACCCTTAATTCTTTGAAACAACAAATCACTTCTTTAGAAGATGAAGTGAAAGACACAAAAGAAATAGATGTTTCTTCTTTAGAAAAACAACTTATTGAATTACAAGAAAAACTTAAACAAAATCAAGAAATCTATGAACAAGAAAAAATCAACTTTACACTTAAAGAAAAATTGATTCATCAAATTGAAACCATTAATAAAAAACTTGAAAAAGATGAAGAAATTTATCAAAGATATTTAGATCTTTATAATCTTTCAAGTGGTAAAAATGAAGCACGTGTTTCTTTAGAAAGATATGTTTTAGCGACGTATTTTGAACATATGTTGCTTTATGCAAATCGTATTTTTAAACAATTGACACAAGGAAGATATCAATTGATTCGTAAAGATGAAGCAGAAAAAGGAAGAAAGCAACAAGGTTTAGAATTAGATGTATTTGACCAAGAAAGTGGACAACTTAGAGGAATTAAGACACTTTCAGGGGGAGAATCTTTTAAAGCGGCTTTGTCACTTGCTTTAGGTCTTTCAAGAATGATTCAAGAATATGCAGGAGGTATTGAACTCAATACGCTCTTTATTGATGAAGGATTTGGTTCTTTAGATAGCCAATCATTAGATCAAGCAATGAATTGTTTGATGGAACTTCATCAAGATAATAAGCTTATTGGGATTATTTCGCATGTTAGTGAACTGAAAGATCGCATTGATCGTCAAATTATTGTAGATAGAAAACAAAAACAAAGTGTGATTCATGTGAGATAACCTTGCGTGTTTGACGTTTCTATAGTAAAATAGAAAAGCATTTATGAGGAGGCAAAAAAGATGGCAAATAACAAGAAAAATGATGCAATTACAGCTAGAGATGTTGACTTTGCTAAGTGGTATACAGATGTATGTCGTAAAGCGGAATTAATGGATTATAGCGGTGTGAAAGGATTTATTATTTATCGTCCGTATGGTTATGCAATGTGGGAACAAATTCAAAAACATATGGATAAAAAATTTAAAGAATTAGGACATGAAAATGTTTATATGCCGATGTTGATCCCTCAATCTTTATTACAAAAAGAAGCTGATCACGTAGAAGGATTTGCGCCAGAATGTGCAGTTGTTACAAAAGGTGGATTGGATGATTTAGAAGAAAACTTAGTGATTCGTCCAACATCAGAAACTTTATTTTGTGAACACTATGCAAAAATAGTAAATTCTTATCGTGATTTACCAAAATTATATAATCAATGGTGTTCCGTTGTTCGTTGGGAAAAAACAACAAGACCATTTTTACGTGGTTCTGAATTCTTATGGCAAGAAGGTCATACAATTCATGCAACAGAAGAAGAAGCAAGAAAAGAAACTTTACAAATGTTAGAAGTGTATCGTTCAACAGCACAAGATCTACTTGCAATTCCAATGGTTACTGGACGTAAAACTGAAAGTGAAAAATTTGCAGGGGCTGAAGAAACATATACAATGGAAGCTTTAATGCATGACGGAAAAGCTTTACAATCAGGAACATCACATTATTTTGGTCAAGGATTCGCCAAAGCATTTGATGTTAAATTCTTAAATAAAGATAATAAACAAGAATATGTTTATCAAACTTCTTGGGGAGCATCAACACGTTTATTAGGTGCAATTATTATGGTTCATGGGGATGATAATGGACTTGTATTACCACCAAGAGTGGCACCAATTCAAGTTATGATTGTTCCAGTTATGCAACATAAAGAAGGGGTTTTAGATAAAGCTTACGAATTAGAAGCACAATTAAAAGCAGCTGGATTACGTGTTAAAGTAGATGCAAGTGATAAAACACCAGGTTATAAATTTGCGGATGCTGAAATGAGAGGAATTCCTGTAAGACTTGAAATTGGTCCTAAGGACATTGAAAAAGGACAATGTGTTATTGCTAAAAGATTAGATGGTTCTAAAGAAACTTATGCTTTAGGCGATGATTTAGGTTCAAAAATTCATACTTTATTAGATCAAATTCATGATGAAATGTATGCAAAGGCTTTAAAATTCAGAGATGAAAATATTAGAACAGCACATACTTATGATGAATTTAAAGAAATTTTAGAAACAAAAGCAGGATACATTCGTATGATGTGGTGTGAAGATGATGCTTGTGAAGCAAAAATTAAAGAAGACACAGGTGCTACATCAAGATGTATTAAAGAAGATGAAGAACCATTTGGTGATGTTTGTCCAATTTGTGGTAAACCAGCTAAAAAAGTTGTTTACTTTGCAAAAGCTTATTAAAAGTATATTTTATAGTCCATTTCTCAATTAAGAAATGGGCTTTTTTTCTTGACAAAAAATAGAAAATCATTTATCGTTGATATGTCAACGGTAGGAGGAATTATGAATCTAGCACGTTTAATTTCTACAGTACATAATCAAAAAAATAGTTATATGAACGGTTATTTAAAAGCACTTGGTTTATCTCATGGACAAGCGATTACTCTTAAAATTATCCATGAAGAAAACTGTATTAAACAAGATGATTTAAATAAAAGATTACAAATTGATAAAAGTGCTGTCACACGCATTTTAAAGACATTAGAAGAAAAAGGATTAATTGTTAAAACAAGATGTGAAGATGATAAAAGAAATCAACATATTGTTTTAACGAATGAAGGAAAAAAACTGTATCCTTCTATTAAACAAATTGTTTTACAAACAGCAAATGAAATGTTGGAGGGAATTGATGAAAACCAACAAAAACAATTAGAAGAATTATTATTAAAGATGAAAAAAAATTTGGAGGGAAAAGATGAATAAGAGTGATAAAATGGGAACAAAAAAAATTCTACCTCTTCTTGTAGAATTTTCGATACCTGCGATTATTGGGATGTTAGTTAATGCCATCTATAATATTGTCGATCGTATGTTCATTGGCAATGCTCCTGAACTTGGATCTGTTGGCTTAGCGGGAATTAGTATATGCTATCCTGTAACACTTGTTTTAATGGCTATTTCTTTAATGATTGGTATGGGTGGCGCTACACGCTTTTCCATCGCCTTAGGACAAGGTAAAAAAGAAGATGCCGGAATGTATATGGGAAATGGATTGACCCTTACGATTATTTTAGGATTGATTTTCATGATTTTAGGAAACTTATTTCTTGATCCAATGTTAAAAGTATTAGGTGCTTCTAAAACCGTACTTCCATATGCAGAAAGTTATTTAAGTATTATTTTATACGGAGCAGTTTTTCAATGTGTGGCAATGGCTGGAAATAACTTTTCTAGAGCACAAGGAAATCCTAAAAATGCGATGATTTCTCAATTGATAGGAGCTGGTTTTAATATTTTATTTGATTATATTTTAATTTGTCTTTTTCATATGGGAATGGAAGGTGCTGCTCTTGCAACAATTGGAGGGCAACTTTTAAGTGCTCTTTGGCAACTTGCCTTCTTATTTGGCAAAAGAACGCTTATTACTTTAAATATGTCTTTATTAAAACTTAAATTCTCTGTTTCAAAACAAATTATTCAAACAGGAATTCCAGCATTTTTAATGCAAATGTCGAATAGTG
>ERZ835980.2052-NODE-2052-length-19540-cov-3.754940_pt1 | contig 19540 bp, 16 predicted proteins | sample MGYA00519943_ERZ835980 | MGnify/ENA primary metagenome ERZ835980 (study PRJEB31850, sample SAMEA3708791) | human gut metagenome | biome: human gut; feature: human-associated habitat; material: faeces | place: China | collected 2014 ... | reverse complement strand
GAAGGAAGTGGTCATAAGGACTCCTCCCGCAAAGAGGTATCAAGATTTTTCCATGTGGAGCCATAAGGACTCCTCCCGCAAAGAGCGCGGGTCCCTCCTCATGGCAATGTCCCTCCTCATGACAATTGACAAACTACCCCGGTATGTGTAAAATAAATGTATTGCGAAAAAATATGAAAAATGAAGAGGCGAAGACATGGCAGAAGTATACAACCACAAAGTGGTAGAGAAAAAGTGGCAGAAAGTCTGGGATGATGAAAAGGCTTTTGCTGCAACCAATGATTATTCCAAACCGAAATATTATGCGTTGGTTGAATTCCCATATCCATCCGGACAGGGACTTCACGTTGGGCATCCAAGACCATATACAGCACTCGATATTGTAGCCAGAAAGAGAAGAATGCAGGGTTATAATGTTCTTTATCCAATGGGTTGGGATGCATTTGGACTTCCGACCGAGAATTATGCGATCAAGAACAAGATCCATCCAAAGGAAGTAACCAAGACCAATGTTGCAAGATTCAAGAAACAGCTCCACTCACTTGGATACTCATTCGACTGGGACAGAGAGATCAACACAACAGACCCTGAATACTACAAGTGGACACAGTGGATATTCCTTAAGCTTTTCAAGGCTGGTCTCGCATACAAGAAGGAGATGCCTATCAACTGGTGTACATCATGTAAGGTCGGTCTTGCAAATGAGGAAGTTGTCAACGGCGTATGTGAGCGTTGCGGCAGCGAGGTTGTCCGCAAGGTTAAGTCTGAGTGGATGCTCAAGATCACAGATTACGCAGACAAGCTCATCGAGGGACTTGACGGCGTGGATTACATCGAGCGTGTAAAGGTTTCACAGAAGAACTGGATCGGACGATCAACAGGAGCTGAGGTAGATTTCTCAGTAAAGGGCAAAGAGGACAAGCTCCGCATATATACAACAAGATGCGACACACTGTTCGGAGTAACATACATGGTAGTTTCACCAGAGCATCCAATCCTTGACAAGTACAAGGATGAGATCGGCAACTGGTCAGACATCGAGGCATATCGTGAGCAGGCAGCAAAGAAGAGCGACTTCGAGCGTTCAGAGCTTGCAAAGGATAAGACTGGTGTATGCATAGATGGGCTCACAGCCATCAACCCTGTAAATGGCAAGGAGATCCCAATCTATGTTTCAGACTATGTACTTATGAGCTACGGAACAGGTGCTATCATGGCGGTTCCAGCACATGATGACAGAGACTGGGAATTTGCAAAGAAGTTCGGACTTCCACTCATCCAGGTTGTTGCAAAGGATGGCGAGGAAGTGGATATAAATGAGGCTGCATTTACAGACGTGGCAACAGGAGTGCTTATCAACTCAGATTTCCTCAATGGACTTGAGGTAAAGGATGCAAAGGAGAAGATGATCAAGTTCCTTGAGGAGAAGGGTATCGGTCAGGCAAAGACCAACTACAAGCTCCGTGACTGGGTATTCTCACGTCAGAGATACTGGGGCGAGCCAATTCCTATCGTTCACTGCGATAAGTGTGGTTATGTACCTATCGACGAGAGCCAGCTTCCACTGCTCCTTCCGGAGGTTGACAGTTACATGCCGACAGACAATGGTGAGTCACCACTTGCAGCTATGACAGACTGGGTAAACACCTCATGTCCATGCTGTGGCGGTTCGGCAAAGAGAGAGACGGATACCATGCCACAGTGGGCTGGATCATCATGGTATTTCCTTAGATATACAGATCCTCACAACACAGAGGCTCTTGCAAGCAAGGAGGCACTCAAGTACTGGCTTCCTGTTGACTGGTACAATGGAGGAATGGAGCATACGACACTTCACCTTCTGTATTCAAGATTCTGGCACAAGTTCCTGTACGATCAGGGCGTAGTTCCTACACCAGAGCCATACCAGAAGAGAACATCACATGGTATGATACTCGGTGAGAACGGCGAGAAGATGAGTAAGTCAAGAGGCAACGTTGTAAATCCTGACGACATCGTAGATGTATACGGTGCAGATACACTTCGTACCTACGAGATGTTCATCGGAGCATTTGACCTTGCAGCTTCATGGTCAGAGGACGGTGTCAAGGGCTGTAGAAGATTCCTCGACAGAGTATGGAAGCTTCAGGACAGCGTTACAGATGAGAAGGGCTACTCCAAGGATATGGAGACCAAGATGCATCAGGTCATCAAGAAGGTTTCAAATGACTTCGAGAACCTGAAGTACAACACAGCTATCGCAGCCATGATGGCACTTCTCAACGACTTCTACAAGAAGGGAAGCGTAACAGCAGATGAGTTCAAGACACTGCTTATCCTGTTAAACCCTGTTGCACCTCATATCACAGAGGAGCTGTGGTCAGTAAAGAACTACGGCGGATATGTATATCAGCAGACATGGCCAGAGTTCGATGAGACAAAGACAGTTGAGTCAACAGTTGAGATTGCTGTACAGATCAACGGTAAGACAAAGGCAACACTTGCAATCGGCAAGGAAGATCCTAAGGATGAGGTTATCGCAAAGGCTAAGGAAGTAATTGCCGACAAGCTTACAGGTAACGTTATCAAAGAGATCTATGTTCCTGGACGTATTGTGAATATAGTTATGAAATAAAGCTATATGTTTATTCAGAAATGAGTAGATAGTAAAGAGATAGAAAAAGGTTGTGCGGAGAAATATATTCCTGCACAACCTTTTTCTCTTTGTTTTTGTGCCTTACAAGGTAGAATATAGTAGATGCTTAGCTAAAGTGGTTAAGAAGGGAGGATTACAATACTGCATGTGAAATGTTTAGCAGGATCATCGCAAACGAGGCCATAAGGTTCAGCATTCTTACATTGAGCAGAATGTTACATAAACACTATGGTGAGCAGGTGGTTGTATCCAATAAGGAGTCCGGAGATGGTTACTGCGATATTATGGTGCAGGTAGCAAATTATTTTATCATTATTGTGACTACTTAATATACGGCAGCACACTCTTCACAATATTCTTGATAGCGTCTCTCTTTGACAGAGGAACAGTCTCAATGATGTGGCTGAGGTCGTCATTTATCATGACATCACGGGCGCCGGAAGAGATATCCGGAGTTCTGCCAAACAGAATATAGTCGGTGGAGGTGCCGAGAGCTAGAGCGATATCAGTCAGAGTGTACAGACTCATGGTTTTCTGACCGTGTTCTATCTCGTAGACAAAGTGGGCAGATATGCCAGCCTTCTCTGCAAGTTGCTCCTGAGTAAGTTTGAGTGATTTCCTTATTTTCTTTATGCGCTTGCCTGATTCAAATATATCCATTATAAAACCCTTTCGATGTAAGAAGTATACGAGAACCCTTATGTGGAAGAGTTCCCATAAAACAAATATAAAAAGAGGTCAGACATAACGGCACTGGCTATAAGCTACAAAACATGTACAAGTATATCCTGTAGATATATAAAAATGAAATATATCTACAGGATAGGGTATATGTTGCTGCTGGCTACAGAAAACTTCGGAGCATATTGATCTTCTGTTTTTCTTGGGGAGACATTCCCTCGGACAGGATATCGATCACAATCTCGGATTCTGCTTTGCTAAATGACAGATCACGTTTCTTCAGCTCGTTGTTGATCTCCATGAGCTGCGGGAGAATCTGTTCTGGAGACATGGCCGTTGCGGTGTGGGAAAGACGAAATAGGATCTCCCTTTTAAGTGGGTGCATATTTCTAAGTCTTGGGTCGTTTTGAAGATTCATATTAAAAGTCCTTTCTGGAAATAATTCAGTCAGATCTATAGATTATTCCGATCATATTCATCGAACAGATCCTGGATGGAACCGTACAGGTCGTCGGATGTATGAATGTCATGTGCAGCCTGGGGATCATTTGAATATGGGTTATCTTGAGCCTTATCTGCATAAGAGCTATTCTGGTTTTCACAACCGTTCGGTCTGTAGTGTTCGTACAGAGGTTCAGTATCATTTCCTGATGATGAAGAGGTGCCAAACAGATCGGAGAACAGACCGCTGCCTCTGGATCCTTTGCCAGACATTTCCTTCGATGCCTCCATCACCTTCATCATATCCATCATTTTTTTGATATTTGCAAATTGTCCCTGGACATCAGGAAAACCGCATGCAGCAAGAGAGGACAGGATGTCATCCTGGTTATTGATGTCCTTGTGGAGACCGCAGCTTTCCATGTAGTTTCTGTCCTGAAGACAGGAGAGGATAGACTGGAGCTCCATGATCTTTATGTACATGGCAAGTGGTGCTTTCATGTTGTCAGACACAAATGGAAGAATTGCCTCGAGCATGAAAAGACTGTCATCACGTATTAAGTTGTCGAGGGGATGACGAAAATTACCACTAAACATGTGCCTCTCCATTATGCATACTCAGATGTCGGCAGACCTTTGCAGTTATACTATAATCTATGTGTGGAGTAATAAAAAAATACCAGCAGAATTGCTCCTGCTGGCATAGATTAAGAGCACAAAACACAAGTTTATGCTTCGTCTTTAGCTGTGACTGACTCCGGGCTGTTAGCAGCAGCCGCAGTCATTTCCGCAGCCACCGCAGCCACAGCCGTTGTTGCTGTTACCGCAACCTCCGCAGCATAACAGGAGAAGAATTATCCATATACAGCTGTTGTCGTTACCGCAGCCGCCTCCGAATCCGTTGTCGCCGCAGCCACCGCAGAAGAGAAGAAGAATGATGATAAGTGTGCAACTGTTGCATCCGCAGGAACCTCCGCAAGAAAGTCCGTTTCTTCCACAAGCACACTGTGTTGCTGATAAGTCACTCATGGTAAGCCTCCAATGATTTTGTTCATGGTATACCATATTCTGAGGCATGAAATGTGTTACAAAAAATTACGAAAAAATATCGTTTTAAAACTGAGATATAAATCAATCTTAATGCAGTCAATTCAATGTTCTAAAAAATGGGACGGTATGGTATAATGAGCGCAAGTGAGCCAACATGCTTGCATGATTGGTGAGCGGCGAATTGGATCATGATAGTTGCGACAGCAACGGAAAGCACCGTAGGTGCGAATCATGATATAGCGAGCTCGCAATAAGGGGGAATCAGGCGAATCCCGGTGAAAAAACGGAGCCGTGCGCTGAATGTGCACGAATATCATCAAGTGTATTTTAAGGGGCAGTTGATGACAGGTAACAAGAAAATATATCAGAAAAAGGACAGGGGGAATAATAAGTTGTTATATCGCTGTGTAAATTGTGGCGGCAATGTTGTGTATGAGCCGTCGAAGAAGAAGATGATCTGCATGAGCTGTGGTGGCAGTGAGTGTCAGGAAGTAGTTCCGTCAAAGGAACCTATGGTCTGTGTGAATTGTGGTTCACAGATTCCATACACAGAGTTTCAGTCTGCGGGCCGATGTCCGGCATGTGGTACATATCAGCTCAGGGACGATAAGGTCAGTTATCCGTATGGCGCGGATGCGGTGCTTCCATTTAAGATATCAAAGCACGAGGCAGAGGAAAAACTCAAAGAAGAATTTGGAAAGAAGTTGTTCCTGCCGGGATCGTTTCTTTCCCAGAAGACACTGGAACATCTCAAGGGAGTATATGTTCCATTTTGGATGTATGATTACGACTCAAATGTGGACTATCAGGCGGTTGGAACGAAGGTGAGAACCTGGACATCCGGAGACAAGAGGTACACAGAGACTTCATATTTTGATGTAGCAAGAAAGATACATGTCAATTACCAGGGAATCCCGGTTGATGCTTCCATAGCCATGGAGGATGGCATCATGGATCTCATGGAACCATATGATTATGCGGAGCTTATAAAGCATGACAATAAGTTTCTTTCGGGATTTGAGGCTGAGACATACAATATGCCGCCAGATCAGCTTGCATTCAGAGCACAGGAAAAAGCTGACAAGGCGAACAGGGACTGGATACGTGAGTATACCAGCGGTTATGACACGCTCACAAGCGAGAGATTCACAAGCAACAACAGGCAGACCGGAACAAAGTTTGCACTCATGCCGGTATGGGTGTATGAGTACAGATTTCAGAATCAGAACTATAAGTTCTACGTGAACGGCCAGACGGGTAAATGTATCGGGACACCGCCTAGAAGCATAGGTAAGGCGGTCGGACTGACAGCCCTTGTTATGGCATCAGTATTTATCGGACTTGACGGATTATCATTGTTATTGGGGGTGCTGTAAATGAATAAAACATTAAAGAAATTCCTGATAACTATGTTTATAATAATGGGCATCGGTATCGTGTTTATTATTATGTATTTTGTGAAGTCCAGTGCAAATCTGAAGCATGATGCTAGAAACAACGAGGCTTGCAAGACAAATGAACGTCTGTTTGATTATGCAGACAAACTCACGGATTCACAGGAATCCACCATCAGGGCGGATATAGAAGCCATACAGGAAAAAGTAGGTATGGATTTCGTTATATTTATAGTAGACAGCAGCACAGATCTGTCAGATATTGGCATGTACATAGGTGACAGCTGGCAGCTGGCAAGTGATCTGTGTGACTATTACAGATTTGGCTGGGAGGCATGGCCTCAGGGATCTTATCTTGATGGATATGATACGAGTACAAGTGTCGTGATAGTTGCAAATTGGGATACTGGAGATCTTGGATATTCCACAGGCGGAAAGGCAAGGGACAGAATCAGCAACTCAAAGGCACAGAAGATAGTTGATTATGGATGCAAGATTCTTCGCGATGATCCTGTGGGAGGATTTGAGAGAATGATAAGCAAGACACAGAAGGCTATGGCTGGAAGTGGTCATGGAATCAACTTCCTGTCACCATTTATATGCTTTGTTGTTTCTCTTGTGCTTTCTATAATCTTTTTCTGCATCAACTATTCAAAGAAGGCTGGAAAGGACACGACGACAGCGTCCACATACAGTGACGGAAATGCACAGATCATTGACAGAAGAGATATATTTATAAGAAAGGAAGTTCACAGTGTCAAGATTCAGTCGTCATCTGACAGCTCTGGCGGTTCTGGAGGCGGAGGCGGTGGACACGGCGGTGCCAGTGGACATTTCTAAATAACCTGGAGACAATATGTTTAAGAACAAAAAGTTTGAATGTTATCTTTTAAAAAACAGAATACCTGGAGTAGTGCTGGCTGTCCTTATGACAGTGTTCATGTTGATGATGGCAGGGCGATTTGAACTGTTTAACAGACTTGACAGCAAGACATACAGGACACTCAATGAGATAGAGAGCATATCAAATCCATATGGCAGTGATGTTAAGATCACAGTTGATAGGGCGGACTACCTCGGATATGATTATTTTGTTGACTCGGAGAGACAGGGAAGCTATTACATTTGTCAGCAGGATGGGCGGTATGCGATACTTCTGTTAAAGAGCAATGATGACGTAGTACTCAATTATACTATAAAGGGAAGAATGATATCCGGAGGAAGTGAGTACTCATCGATCATAGATGGGATAACATCAGATATGGGGATTGCCGCAGCACAGCTTGAAACGAGAATGTATCCCCTCATAATAAGCGAGGTGGATTTCCCAAGGATATATTACAACATGATGCTCCTGGTGCTGATAGTGACAGTGCTTTGGTCTGTATATGTGATCGTCAGATGCATATACGAGGTGAGTTGCCCGTGGAAGGTACGCAGTGTCAGAGATGTTCTTGGAAAGCGGGCTGACAGGCAGACTATCAGAGATATAGACTCCCAGCTCAGGTATGAGATGTATTACGATCAGTATGGAATAGCCATAACGGACAAATACTTTGTTTGCCATGGGATGTGGCACACGGATGTGGTTGCGTTGGACAACATAGAGACATTCAAGAAGCTCAGGACATCCTCAAACATAGGATCAGGCAAAAAGAAGATATATAAGCTTCTCATGGTCGATGTGGATGGAGTTACATATGAGCAGGATTTCCGTTCGGAAAAAGACATCAATGAAGCTCTTTCATATCTGTCGGACGATAAGAGAGTTAAGAGATAGCAGTCAAAATGTAACTTGCAAGATAATATAAAAACCAGTATAAAAGTCAATTTTAAATTGGGCATAGAACAATACCTATAGAACAATAACTAACCCATAGAACAAAAGGCGCCGCATGCGATATATAGATCGATTAAGATCTGAATTGCATGCGGCACCTTTTATGCACAAGGTGCATTTTCTGATAATACGGATTTATACGTCTAGCTTGTCCTGTTCCTCAAGAACTGCAGGATCCTCTGATGTATCGGAAAGTCCCATATACTCATCACCGATTACATCGGCACTCTTTGAGTCTGCCGCCTGGGCAACAGCACCGGTTGCCTCTGCGATGACGTCCTCAGTCTCTGCAACGGCCTCGGTCACAGCCTTGGCTGTCTCCTCGTCAGTTGCCTCTGAAGCGGCACTGATTGAAGCATCATTGCCTGAGATGGTGACGTCCGATGCGGAAGATTCGTCTTCACTCTCACCGTGAAGTGTGAAATACTCACGGTCTGCATCCTCCGGATGATCCATCTTGTCCTTTATAGTATCCTTGAGCTTGTCATATTTGTCAGATACGGTATCCTTTGCTTTTTTTACTGTGTCTGAATCCTTTACCTTATGGTAAGTATCCTTCAGAGCTTCCTTTGCCTTCTGAACAGACTCAGAATCCTTTACTTTATGATATGTTTCTGAGGCTGCTGATGTGGCCTTTTGGACATTCTCATTTTCTTTTATCTTTCTGACGGCTTCAGAATCCTTAACCTTGTGATAAGAATCTGAAGCTGCTGCTTTTGCTTTCTTTATGGTGTCGTTTGATTCAACAGTCTGGTATGCTTTTGTGGCCTTGAGCTTGTCCTTAAAAAGGTAGCACACGCCGCCTGCGGCTGCGAGGGTAAGAGCTAATTTAGTTAAATTCTTCATAGTATATATCCCCTTTCTACTAATGTATATAACTTATCCATTTATTTTAATATGTATTCGCCTCAAATGCAATAATTCAGATATTAATATAGTGTGTAAATAACGTGAAGATTGTATAAAATTTCAGAGTTTATAGATGTTTTTCAGGAAGTTCATAGACATTTAATATTTGCGCATTATATATAGTATATGCTATATTCAAACATAGTGCTTAAAACTAAAAACGAAAGGGTGTTTGATCGTATGGAGAAATACAGAGAACAGTTGGATGATCTGAAAAAAGAAATAAAAGAACTTGAAGGAAGATCCACGACATATTCAGGTGTGAGATTTGTGAGCTTCATTGTAGCTGCGGCAGGACTTATCATAGGAATATACGACAGCAGGAGTGTGTTTATTGCCATAGGTATAGTGCTTGCAGTGGCGTTCATAGCCATGGTGTTTGTACATGGTAAACTCAGCGAAAAGCTTGAATATAAGAAGGCTGAGGCTGAGGTGCTGAGAAGGTATGTTGCCAGGTTCGGTGATGACTGGAAGAAGTTTTGTGAGAACGGAAGCGAATATTTGGGTAAGGATGATCTTGCTGCTAAGGATATGGATCTTCTCGGACAAAACTCACTGTTTCAGTTCATATGTACGGCCGGAACAGAGGAAGGACGACGCAGCCTTGCAAAGAGTATCAAAGATCCTGGATATGATATTGCGATGATAGGAAAACGTCAGGAGGCGATAAAGGAGCTTGGTGAAAAGGATGATTTTTCACTTGCCTTTGAGACTCTTGGTGTGAAGGCCGGAATGGGAAAAAAGAAGAAATATACAGCAGACGAGTTTGTCGCATACTGCAGCAGTGATGACCATATACCGGGGATATTCAATGTGCTTAGATTTGTGTTCCCACTTATAACTGTGGCACTTTTTGTGCTCGGCATCATGAACAGGATAAATATCGGATGGACGCTTGTGTCATTCTTTGCCGTACTGCTGTTTTCGTGGCTGTTTTCAGGCGTTGCGGGACAGGCGGTAATGCCGATGATATCATTTGGATATGTCCTTGATGACTACATCAACATGTTTGAACTTATATCCAGAGAGCAGTTTGAAAGTGAGCTTCTCTGCGATATCAGAGAAAATCTTTCTCAGGATTCAGGAGCGCTGGCAGCGATAAAGAAACTCAGATCCATAAGTGCAGCGTTCAATATCAGATACAATCCTATAGTTCATCAGCTCCTCTGCGGACTTACAATGTGGGACTTCCATATCGGCAGTATGATGGACAGATGGAAGAAGGACAATGGTCAGGATGTCGCAGGATGGATAAAGGCTGTTTCTGACATGGAGGAACTTATGTCATTTACAGTCCTCACCAGAACAAGGGATGTGGTGTATCCACAGGTTGGAGACAGTGCAAATGTGCATGTTGAGGCGAAGGGGATGAGACACCCACTCATAGCGCCTGAGGTAGTTGTTGAAAATGATGCAAGCTTTAAGGGTGGCGCGGCGATAATAACGGGAAGCAATATGTCCGGAAAGACTACATTCCTCAGAACACTGGGAATCAACCTTGTGCTCGCATATGCTGGGGCGCCGGTGTGCGCTGAATACATGGAGACTGATGTCATGAAGATATTTACTTCGATGAGAGTGACGGATGATGTAAGCAATGGTATCTCTACATTTTATGCGGAGATTCTTAGAATAAAGACTATGGTGGAGTACCGCAAAGAGAATAAGCCGATGCTGTGCCTGATAGATGAGATATTCAAGGGTACTAACTCGGCGGACAGGATAGTTGGAGCAACACAGGTCATCAGGAAGCTTGCTGCGGCAAATTCAATGACACTGGTGTCCACCCATGATTTTGAACTGTGCGATCTCAAGGCGGAGGATGGAACACCTGCGGTGAACTATCACTTTGAGGAGTATTACGAGGGTGACCAGTTAAAGTTCGACTACAAGAAGAAGGATGGAAGGTGTACCACGACAAATGCCATGGCGATACTTCATATGGCTGGACTTGCCTGACGAAAAGCACGGTAAAAATGCACAAAAATGCGAAAAATATTAGTGACTATATTTTTGAGTAATTATGCACAATGACAATTATCAGTAATAACCAAAAACTTTGTTGAATGATTTTACCAAATATGATATATTTGGAGTAGTGATTTTATGGGAAATGCCATAGGAATATTTCGTTAGATATAAAAAAAATAATAACAGACGTGAAAAGATGCGTTAAACAACTTACACAACAACAAACGCAACAAACAAAGGAGGTTGACATATTATGTTACCAGCAAATATAGGACAGGCGGGGGATAATGCATTATCTATTGCTGCATCCAGCAATAAGGGAACTCTTATTCGTTATCTGAATGATCAGGTAGAAGACGGATTTTATACACTGGTTATAGACAGCTTAAAGGATTCCAATTTTGATCTGTCAACTATGACAGTTGACGATGAGGTACGTGCCCAGTGTACAAAGCTGTATGAGCTTGCTGAGTTCGTGGACTTCAATATAAAGGCGACTGGTCACTATGCGATTGAGGAGTGGATAGAGCCACTGTTCAGATTTGTATATGGCGATATAGATCCAACTGATATCGATACACCTGTATCAGCTACTGGTGTGTACAGATACAGTGTGTGGCTGCTCTATTTGTTGCAGCTAGAGAAGATCCCGGAGTGTATGAAGCTCATAGGAGACAAAATCGCACCACTTCTCATCAACATTTCATATCAGATACTTGAGGATGATGACAGACCAAAGAACTTCGACAAGGCACTTCTTGGCTACCTTGATCTCATCAATGTAGTTATGGAGATGGATATATCCGCTGACGATATCGGTTCAGATTCATATATCAACAACCTTGAAGTCCTTTATGATTATGTTATAGAGGATGCACATGCACCTAACGATTATAAGATACAGCTGTCTATCAATCTGTTTTCAATATATATTGCAAACAAGCAGTATGAGAAGGCATTCCAGTTCTATGGCTTGAATGCAGAGTACATACCTATAGATAACCTGTCGGTATACTCTAATTTCAAGGAGCTCATTAAGAATGTTACAAGCACAGAGGCTGCCAAGATACTTAGCAGCAAGGTGGCTTCAGAGATATCCAAGCAGGAAGTATACAATAAGAGAATAGATTCATTACTCAATGAGACCTGCGCATTTACAAAGAAGGTATATCAGGCTATCGAGAATGAGCCAGAGGTCAAGAAGGTACTTCAGACACTTGGTTCAGGAGCGCAGCTCAGTGGACGCCAGAACATACCAGAGGGAGCATACGAGTACAACAAGCTCTTCATTGAGTGTGGAATAAAGGCATATGTCAACTCTGATATAACACAGAAGTCATATGAGGAGAAGTATGAGAGTCTGGAGATTCTCTCAAAGGCACTCAATGTTCTGTTCGAGGGATACAGCCTTTACGAGGTATCCAACAAGATAGAGGATCAGTACATAGAGCTTACATGGTGTTGCAACTTCCTGAATGCCAACCCTGCAATGCTCAAGGCATTCTTTAGCGTAAAAGAGAAGATCAAGGTATTCGATGTAAGAAAGAAGTCAATTGTAGAGAAGAACAACAAGAACAAAGAAGTTTACTCAATGCTTGACAACAGACAGAAGATACTGCTCTTTATGGCAGCAGAGGATATGGTTGTCAACGGACTCAACAGCACAAAGAAGATGGTACTTGCATCAAGCTATGATATCAACACAGCAAAGAAGTACCTTCACGATACATATGTCAGAACAACTCTTCCAGAGAAGTACAAGGAGGAGAATGAGCAGGGTGGCGGCGGATTGTTCGGCAAGAAGCAGCAGGCTATGCCAGCGGATCTCGTATCATTGTGCAAAGCAGCTGTGGTTGAGGAGATGCTTTGTAAATCAGAGTTCCTGTATCATCAGCATACACTCAAGGGGCTTGACAAGCCAACCGCAGAGGAGATGACATATTCCGTTGCATGTCTTATCAAGTGTATAAACCACATGATAAATAAGAAGAGCAAGGCAGCAGCTGCACCTAACAAGAAGGTCATAATCACAAAGACAGGTAAGGTTATAGAGCTCAATGATGAGTCAGGACAGGCACCAGATAAGCAGGAGTCAGGAATCATCGAGGCTATAGAGAACATAGTTGTTCAGCTTAAGGACAAGAGCGAGAGCAATGTGAAGTATGTCAAAGATTACATTGAGGATCTTCTGAATACTCTTATGAAGTATAATTGGGATATGAATGTACAGCTTGACGAGTTCTCAGGTGAGGAACTCAGAAACAAGGCGTTCACAGTTATCAAGAAGCTCAACTATGATCTTCTCAGATAATAATATATAGCATACAATAAAACCACCGGAATGGCATTGTCTGATCAGATCAGCCGTTCTGGTGGTTTTTGTTTTGCAGGCAGCGAAAAAAATATAATACCACGGGTTTGTTCCGTGAATGTCTGTTAGTACTGGAAAAAGTCAACACTATATGCTAGAATAGATTGGATTTGAAAAAAGATAAGATCAGGAGGATTAGAAATGGCAAAATTCATTAAGACACCAGTAAAAGGTATGTGTGATCAGCTTCCGGCTGATATGAGGCTGAGAGAGCATGTGCTTTCAATGATAAAGACAAGTTATTCCAGATTTGGATTTACACAGATAGAGACTCCTGTTATGGAACATATAGAGAACCTGACGAGCAAGCAGGGCGGCGACAACGAGAAGCTTATCTTCAAGGTTATGAAGAGAGGAGCAGATCTTGCCAGAGCTATAGATGCAGGTAAAGGAGAACTGGCGGACAGCGGACTTAGATATGACCTGACACTCCCTCTTTCGAGATACTATGCAAACAACAAGGAACAGCTTCCAAGTCCTTTTAAGGCACTCCAGATCGGACCGGTATTTCGTGCGGATCAGCCTCAGAAGGGCAGATTCAGAATGTTTACACAGTGTGACATAGATATTCTTGGAGACAACACAAACCTTGCAGAGATAGAGCTTGTGGCAGCCACATCAGATATGCTCTCAGGGATATTCTCAGAGGTTGGTATAACAGATTTCACGATCCACATCAACGACAGGCAGATACTCCGCGGAGCAGCAAAAAACGCAGGCTTTGCTGAAGACGACATAGCATCAATACTTATAAGTCTTGATAAGTATGACAAGATCGGCCTCGACGGAATAAGAGCAGAGCTTACAGAAAATGGATACGATGCTGCCATGGTAGACAAGTATCTCGAGATATATCAGAATCTTGGAGATGTCAGCTGTGCAGCTTTTTGTAAGGACATCAATGAGAACTGTCTTGATCCAAAGGTGGTTTCAAACATGGATGAGATCATCTCAAGTGCCAGAACAATGGTTGCAGATGGCGTTAAGATCGTATTTGATCCTACTCTTGTAAGAGGAATGGGATATTACACAGGTCCTATATTTGAGGTTACTATTGATGATTACAATTTCTCCATCGCAGGTGGCGGAAGATATGACAAGATGGTGGGAAATTTCTGTGGACAGGATGTTCCCGCAACGGGATTCTCAATTGGATTTGAGCGAATCATCACTATTCTTAAGGACAAGCTGGACAACGGATATAAGATAGATGCTGACAATGTTGCAATCCTCATCCATAAGGATGTAACTCTTGACAAGAAGCTTGAGATATTCAAGGAGGCGAAGGAGCTTCGCCAGGCTGGCAGGACAGTCACAATACAGATGATGAGAAAGAACATGAAGCAACAGATAAACATGCTTGAGGCAGAGGGATACACTGAGTTCAAGAAGGTGTACAACGACTGATTCTGAGAGCAGTCGGGTGATAATATAAAAATGGGCTGACACTTAAATGACCGGTTGATCGTTTAGTCACAGCCCATTTTTATTTTGTCTTTTATCTTACAATGCCGTGTTTCTTTTTGAAGTAGGCTATAAACGGTTTTTCAATGATCCTTTTCAGAGTTATCTGAATCTCCTCATGGCTGGTGTCTATAGGTTTTACGAGTATTGTGTGTATGCCAAGACTAGCGCTTCCGATTATATCTGTATATATCTGGTCGCCTACAGCTAGGGTGTTTTCTACGGTGCAGCCAATCTCATCCATAGCGCGCATGTAACCCTTCTTGGAAGGCTTTCCTGCCTTGTATATGTAATTTACCTTCATCTTTTTGTTAAATGTGGCAACTCTTGGTTCCTTGTTGTTTGAGACTAGGCAGACCTTGAAACCGATGGCTTTCAGCTGTTCCATGAGCTGTATGGCTCGTGAGGTTGCCGGTTCATTGTGCCGCACGAGTGTGTTGTCAATGTCAAACAGAATGCCTTTGTAGCCCAGCGCGGCCAGCTTTTCATAGTCGATGGCAAATACGCTGGGAACATGGGCCGTGGGGTACCAACGCTCAAGCATGCGGGGTCTCCATATAGTCGCAGACGGTGTTGATCTGGTCGGCGATATCCCCGCCAAAAGCGTGCGCAAAAAAGGCACTGCCGATGGTGAAATACGCGGCCCCGGCAGCTTTGATTTCATCCAACCGGGCAAAGCTGTTCACACTGCCCGCCAGGCAGATCGGCGCATGGACCGCTGCGACAAGCGCACGGTTCAGCGCCGCCGCGTCGCCGGTATAGCGGTAGCCCAGCAGATCAATGCCGTCCACGCCCTTGGCTAAATAGCCCTCGGCCTCGCAGATCATCCCCGCCGGGGTGCCGTGCAGGATAGAGGGACGGCCAGAAATTTGCCCAACGAAGGGCATATACCGCAGCCCATGGGCGCGGCAATAAGCATGGACGGCGTCAGAGTAGACCGTACCCATCAGGATATCACACCCGCAGGCAGCGGCCATTTCGGCCCCGCGCAGGCATTCTGGCTCGGTGTAGGCGACGACCTCCAAACAGGTCGTCTTGCCGCAGGCTTTCATCCGGGCAAACAGGGCCTGCATCTCGGCGAAGGGAAGCCCTTCCTCTTTAAAGCCCCAATACCGGGCGCGGGTGTGCTGACACCGGGCAAAGACTGCGGCGGCATCGGGCACAGTGACGTCGTTGTGAGTCAGCATGACGATGAGTTCAGGCGTATGTTTCATATAGGTCCACGGCTTTCCTTGGATACAATCATCGAGGTGCAGAGCAGATACCTTCACTATACACTGGAAAACGCCGTTTGGCAAGGGCAAAAGGCGAAAGAAACTGTAAAAATCAGGCAAAAATAAACAAAATTCGATTGACAGGCTACGGCAAAGTTGGTATATTTAGAGTATGCCTAGTTAGTATTTCCTATGGAAAGTGAAGGTGTTTTACTTATGTATCAGGATATGTATGAGCGTTGGCTGGCTGCCGAGCTGGATGACGCAGACCTCAAGCCCGAGCTGGAAAGCGTTAAGGGGGACGATGCCGCCATTCAGGACCGCTTTGCCGTGGCCCTGAAGTTCGGCACCGCCGGTCTGCGCGGCGTCATCGGCGCGGGCACCAACCGCATGAATATTTATGTTGTCCGTCAGGCAACGCAGGGCCTTGCCAACTGGGTCAAGACGCAGGGCGGCAGCCAGACCGTTGCCATCAGCTATGACAGCCGCATCAAGAGCGATTTGTTTGCCAAAACGGCCGCCGAGGTGCTGGCCGCAAACGGCATTAAGGTCCGTATCTACAAGGCTCTGATGCCTGTTCCCGCGCTGAGCTTTGCCACCCGCTACTACAACTGCAATGCGGGCATCATGGTCACCGCCAGCCACAACCCTGCCAAGTACAACGGCTACAAGGCCTACGGCCCGGACGGCTGCCAGATGACCGATGAGGCTGCCGACATCGTTTACGCCGAAATTCAGAAAACCGACATCCTGACCGGTGCCAAGCTGATCTCCTTTGAGGACGGCATGGCACAGGGCCTGATCGAGTATGTCGGTGAGGATTGCATCAACGCCCTCTACGCCGCCATCGAGGCACGCTCCATCCGCCCGGGTATCTGCAAGACTGCCGGCCTCAAGCTGGTCTACAGCCCTCTGAACGGCTCCGGCCTTGTGCCCGTTACCCATGTTCTGGGGGACATCGGCATCACCGATATCACCATCGTGCCCGAGCAGAAGGACCCGGACGGCAACTTCCCGACCTGCCCGTATCCCAACCCCGAGATCTTCGAGGCACTGCGCCTCGGTCTGGAGCTGGCCGAGAAGTCCGGCGCTGACCTGATGCTGGCCACCGACCCCGACGCGGACCGCGTTGGCATCGCCGTCAAGTGCAAGGACGGCAGCTATGAGCTGCTCTCCGGCAATGAGGTTGGCGTTCTGTTGCTTGACTACATCTGCGCGGGCCGCATTGAGCAGGGCACGATGCCCAAGAACCCCGTCATGTGCAAGTCTATCGTCTCCACGCCGCTGGCTGACAAGGTCGCTGAGCATTACGGCATCGAGTGCCGCAATGTGCTGACCGGCTTCAAATGGATTGGCGACCAGATCGCCAAGCTGGAGGCTGACGGTGAGGTTGACCGCTTCATCTTCGGCTTTGAGGAAAGCTACGGCTATCTGGCGGGCACTTATGTCCGGGATAAAGACGCCGTCGTGGCGTCGATGCTGATCTGCGAGATGGCCGCCTACTACCGCGCCAAGGGCTCCTCTATCAAGGAAGAACTGGAGCGCATCTACACCGAGTACGGCCGTTACCTGAACAAGGTGGACAGCTTTGAGTTCCCGGGCCTGTCCGGCATGGATAAGATGGCCGGCATCATGCAGAACCTGCGCGACAACCCGCCGAAGGACTTTGCCGGTGACAAGGTCGTCAAGGTCGTGGACTACAAAAAGCCCGAGGAGACCGGCCTGCCCGCCGCCAATGTCCTGATCTACACGCTGGAAAGCGGTGCCACGGTTGTCGTGCGCCCCTCCGGCACCGAGCCGAAGATCAAGACCTACTTCACCACCAAAGGCAAGGACCTCGCCGAGGCCGAAGCCCAGAAGGAAAAGCTGGCCGAGGCCTGCAAGCCGCTGCTGGCGTAAAATTTAGCATAGCATAAGCAAACGCACCGTGTCCGCTCTTGGGCGCGGTGCGCCTTTTTGTTTATCCTGACGGCAAACGGGCAAAGCCCCTCCGGTCATCGCTGGCCCTCGACCACCTCCCCAGAATGGGGAGGCATCCTCGCGGGCACTGCCCGCGTAAAAAGGCGCCCCTTTCAGGGGAGCTGGCCGAGCTTGCGAGGCCTGAGGGGCTTTGGCGGCTCTCCGCTACCGCGCACTTTCCCTAAAAACTCCCCGCAAAGTTCGTCACCTACGCTACTTGACAACGCAATTCTACACTTGTAGGATAAAACTATCCTCTACATCTGTAGAATAAAAAGGGGGCTTACCTATGTATCAAGCTGTCTTTATCGCCTGTTTAACACAAGGACTGCTGCTTGGTCTGGCCGTGCTGGTGCTGCTGGCTGCCGCGCTCAGGCTGCAAAAGCAGTACGGCCCGCAGTGTTTCTGCCGGCTGTGGACCAAACTGGCTGTGCTGACCCTGACCGCCTGCTGCGCGGGCAGTATGGTGGCCTGCAAGACGGTGGAACCGCTCCCGGAGGAGCCAACAACCGCCGCGTCGGCACCGTCCGAAACGGGCAACCCCATCGTGACACCAGAGCCGCCGCCTGTTTCGATGGAGGCGGGAGCTACAGCCGTTCGCCGCGGTGCGGACTTCCTTTGGAGTGAGTACCTGACCGACGGAAACGGTTACTACTACCACAGCGGCACATGCGGCCTTGTAGAGCCTGCGGATTACGACAGCGAGGAAATCGCCGCTCTGCTGGATGAACCGCGCACAGACGGCACGAACTGGCGTGACTACCTGAACGCTGGTCAGGGCGCACTGGTCAAGGCAACCTTTGAAGTCGAGCTTGCACCCGAGGCATGGTATAGGGGGCCGCAATATGGAGAGGGTCGTTTCCATGTCTATCTGATTGTGCCGTTCGATGAAGCGCAGCCCTGTGAGGTCATCAGCGGCTGGCAGTCGGCCGACGATCCGAATCAATCGGCTCATTTTGAGATCCTGCCCATGGCGCGGGAGTTAGATCTGACCAACAACCAGTACCGTATGCTGCTGCACCAGTGCAACACGCTGGCACAGACGGGGGCGCGGGACTTTGGCAACCCCGGCGACTGGCCGCAGGATGAGTTGGAAACCTACCTCTATTATCGCAGCCGGTATTACAGCGGTCAGGCGGACGCCCTGCTGATGCTGAATACGGATTTCAGCGATACAATAGACTGGAACCGCCTGCCGGTCTATCTGACCTATGACGAACTGAACGCGCTGGACTTTTCGGAACCAAAGACAGCCGCCATACCGGGCTTCACCGCTCCGGAAAGCCTCGAAAGCGATGATCCCGGCGTCTGGAGCTTTACACGAGAGGGTGCGTATCTGTTTGCCGAGTGGCCGGGTGTACAGGAATATGTATTCAATGTCTACAACGGTGACGCAAAATTGAAATTTGACGCCCGCACCGTCTGCGTGTCGGGCCGCAGCCTGTCTTAAAAAGGAGACCTCCATGCTAAAAATCAAACGTCTGCCCGACGCAGAGCTGGAAATCATGAACGCCCTGTGGGATGCCGACGCGCCGCTGACCGCTGCCGAGCTGGAAACAGCGCTGCCCGGCCCGCCCCGCGCCCGCACAACCCTGCTGACCCTGCTGGCCC
>ERZ835980.2044-NODE-2044-length-19601-cov-6.390873_pt1 | contig 19601 bp, 17 predicted proteins | sample MGYA00519943_ERZ835980 | MGnify/ENA primary metagenome ERZ835980 (study PRJEB31850, sample SAMEA3708791) | human gut metagenome | biome: human gut; feature: human-associated habitat; material: faeces | place: China | collected 2014 ... | reverse complement strand
TGTTCTTCCAGGGCTTGGGGTAGCCGATGAGCTTGGACTCATACAGCACCTTGTTGACCTTCTCCATGACCTCATTGCGGCACTCGACGCGGACGCCGATATCGACGGTGCCGGGCTTGTGGGCGATGTGGTGTTCGGCGCAGATCTTTTCCAGCCAGTCCGCGCCGCGGCGGCCGGTGCCGATGACGACAGTGTCGGCATAGACGGCGCGGGGCTCGCTGTCGCTGCCCGCGCGGAGATACACGCCCTTGCAGACCTCGTCTTCCAGGATGATGTTCTCACACTCGGTGGAGAAAAGCATCTCGACGCCGTTGTCGGCCAGATAGTTCTGGATGGCCAGATAGAGCTGCTGGGCCTTTTCGGTGCCCAGATGGCGGATGGGGCAGTCCACCAGCTTCAGACCGGCGTGGATGGCGTTCTTGCGGATCTCCTTGATCTCCTCGCCGGTGTAGATGCCTTCCACATGGGGGTCTGCGCCGAACTCCAGATAGATCTTGTCGGTGTAGTCGATGAGCTCCTGAGCGAACTCCTCGCCGATGAGGCTGGGCAGGTCGCCGCCGACCTCATAGGATAGGCTCAGCTTGCCGTCCGAGAAGGCACCGGCACCGGAGAAACCGGTGGTGATGGCGCAGGTGGGGCGGCAGTTGACGCAGTGGCCAAGCTCTGCCTTGGGGCAGTGGCGCTTTTCCACCGGCTTGCCTTTTTCCACCAGCAGGATCTTCTTTTTGCTGCCGTGGCGCAGCAACTCCACGGCGGTAAAGATGCCGGCCGGGCCGGCGCCAACGATGATCAGATCGTACTTTTCCATTGTTCTATAATCCTTTGCTGTATTTGATAAAAACCATCTCAGGCCGCACTGCGGCCGGTTCCCCCGATGGGGAGCTTTTATGCGGGCTTGTTTTACGGGTCGTCTTCCTGCTCCACCTCAGCGCTCTCGTCCACATGGTCGAGTTCGACGGCAGTGGCTTCCACATCGGCATGGGCGACCTCCGGGGCGACGATGCCGTCGCCGTTCAGGTCTTCCCCGGTGACGGCTTCCAGCATGGACTGCGTCTCCGGGTGCAGCTTCAGGAACCGCTTCACCGCGATGACGGTGTACAGCGCACTGAGCAGGTTCAGCGCACCCTCCACGATGAGGATGACGCCGATGGCCATGACCAGCGTTTCCATAGTGCCGAAGGGGTCGAGGATCATGACGATGCCCAGCACGATGCTCAGCACGGCCAGCAGCAGGAAGCCTTTCCAGCTGGGATACTGGCACTTGCGCAGCTCCAGTGCGTTCTGGATGCGGCCCAGACTGTCGAAGATGACGAACAGGCCGAAGACGATGGGCAGGATGCGCACCACGATGTCGCTGCGAATGATGAGGAACGCACCCAGCCCCAGACAGACCAGACCGGAGATCAGGGTCAGCTGGCTCTGGAAGACACCGCGCTCCACCGCAAAATAGCGGACGAGCTGCACCGCTGCGCAGGCCAGCACCACGCCGCCCAGCGCATAGCAGACGATGTTCATCGCGGTGCCCGGCACCAGCAGCAGGAAGATGCCCAGCCCCAGATAGAGGATGCTCATCAGGACCAGATTCCATTTCAACTTCTTTCCCATAAAACAGTCACGTTCCTTTCTCAATTTGGAGAATGTCGACTCCGCTCACTGCATGGCAGGAGCTTTGTTGTACATGGGTTCGATGATCTTTTTGTCCAGACGGGCAAAGAAGACAAAACTCAGGGTCACGCTGACCAGCTCGGCGATGACGAACGACCACCACACCAGGTTGACGTTGCCGGTCTGGCTCAGCAGCCAGGCGGCAGGCAGCAGGACGACCAGCTGGCGGCAGACGGAGACGATGAGGCTGAACATGCCGTTGCCCAGCGCCTGGAAGGTGGAGGACAGGATGATGCTCATGCCGGCCAGCAGGAAGTGGAAGCAGATGGTGCGCATGGCCGGGATGCCGATGGCCAGCATCGCGTCGCTGGCGGCGAAGAAGCTCAGCAGCTTGTCCGGCACAAACTGGAACAGGCAGAAGCCGATGAGCATGATGCCCTCTGCGTAGCACATGGCCAGCTTGATGGTCTTTTTGACGCGGTCGGGATTACGGGCGCCGTAGTTGTAGCTGATGATGGGCACCATGCCGTTATTCATGCCGAAGATGGGCATGAAGACGAAGCTCTGGAGCTTGAAGTAGACGCCGAAGACGGCGACCGCCGTGGCCGAGAAGGCCATCAGGATCTGGTTCATGAAGAAGGTCATCACGCTGCCGACGCACTGCATGGCGATGCTGGGCAGGCCGACGACATAGATGCGCCTGATGGCTTCTGCACTGGGGCGGAAGCCGCGCCAGCTGATCTGGATGTCGGGGTTCTTCTTCAGATTGAAGAAGATGGCGGCACCGGCACCGCAGAACTGGCCGATGACCGTGGCCACTGCCGCGCCGGTGGTGCCGGACAGGGCCTCACCGCAGTAGCCGAAGATGAAGATGGGGTCGAGCACGATGTTCACGATGGCACCGATGAGCTGGCTGCACATGCTCAGGTTGGTGCGGCCGGTCGCGGCCAGCAGCTTTTCGCCCATGGTCTGCAGGAACAGGCCCAGACTGAACACGGAACAGACGGTCAGGTAGCGGATGCCCTGCTCGGCGATCTCCACATCACTGGTCTGCGCATAGAAATACGGCTTCATGCAGGTCAGGCCGATGATGAAAAAGGCAGCAAAGCTGCACAGCGCCAGGAAGATGCCGTTTTCAGCCGTCTTGTTGGCGCGCTCCTGGTCTTTTTCACCCAGGCTCTTGGACAGCAGGGCGTTGACGCCGACGCCGGTGCCGACACCGACGGCGATCATCACATTCTGCAGCGAGAAGGCCAGCGAAACGGCGGTCAGCGCACCTTCGCTGACATGCGAGACGAAGATGGAGTCCACGACATTATAAAGTGCCTGGACCAGCATCGAGACCATCATCGGGATGCTCAGCTTGACGAGCAGCGGGTTGATGGCCATGGTGCCCATGATGTTTTCCTGGGCGGTGGGGGGATTGGTCTGCTTGTTTTCCACGATTTCTCCTTTTGACATTTTTTCTCTATGCTTGAAACGTGGGCAGAGCGCCGAAGCACCCTACCCACGCAGCATCATTGTTTTTTGACTTTGCAGCCCGGAACGGGGCGGTTACTTCTCCGCAGCCTTTTCCTTGGCGGCCACTGCGTCCAGGATCATCTTCACGCAGGTCTCGCGGCCCAGGGCGGCGTTGATGGCAAGGTCGTAGTTGTGGGCATCACCCCAGCGGTTCTGGGTGTAGTAGTTGTAGTAGGCCGAGCGGTTGCGGTCGGTCTTCTCGATCTCTTCCTTGATGCCCTTCTCGTCGTGTGCCTTGACCAGAGGGTCGGTCTTGGCCAGCTCACGGCGCCACTCCACCGGCGCATAGATGAAGACGCGCAGCACGTCCTTGCGGTCCCGCAGCACATAGTCACCGCAGCGGCCCAGGATGACACAGGGGCCTTCCTCTGCCAGCTGCTTGATGATGCGGCTCTGCAGGATGAACACCTGATCGCCCAGCGGCAGCTCGTTGCCCATGGTGTACAGGCTGTACAGCAGGCTGTGGGTGTGGCGTTTCTCGCTGGCGGCAACAGCCTCCTCGGACAGGCCGGAGTGTTTGGCTGCCATGGTGATCAGCTCCTTGTCGTAGAGCTTGATGCCCAGAGCATTTGCAACATCCTCTGCGATGTAGTTGCCGCCGGTGCAGTACTCACGGCCAATGGTGATGATCGTCTTTGCCATAATGTGTTCCTCCTATGTAACAGTTTTTATCCCCGGAAAGCGTTTGGCGGGGGCGGGCCTAGCGGCCCGGCTGCCCGGTGCTCTGGGGGTCATTCTGAGGTGCGGCAGGCGGTGCTGCCGGGGGTCTGGGCGGCGCGGGCAGGCGGACTTCCGCGACCCGCATCCGGCCGGTCTGGTCTACGGCGTAAACGCTGCACCGCCCGCCTGCGGCCAGCTGTTCGGGCGGGAAGCACAGGCCTCCGTCCGGGGTGCGCTCCATCCGGCGGAACGTCCGGTGAGCCGTGGTGGCATGGGCGATGCCGTCGTGCAGGGTGTAGGCGGTCCAGCCGGAGAAATCGTCCGGCAGCGGGTCGCGCTGGCCCCGCTGCTCAAAGTAATAGCAGCGGCCATCCTCGCTGCGGGCCAGTTCGCAGCGGACGCGGTCGGGCAGGTCGGCGGCTGCATCTCTGGGCTTGCGCCGCAGGGCGATGGCCCGGCCTGTGAAGTAGCGCAGGAAATCCGACAGCGCCATGGTGCAGTTGACGGAGCCGTCGCTGTCGGCGGTGGGGTCGTTGAGCAGGACATAATCGGCCATCACGGCGTCGTCGTGGCCAAAGCCACGCAGCCCCATCCAGATGCCCACCGGGTCACGCTGGCCCCGGATGCGGCGCTCGACCCGGACGGCAACGGGGCAGTCGTCGTGGATCTGGGTGCGCAGGTCCTGCAGGTCCATCCAGGCCTGCCAGCAGGGAAAGCCGCAGCAGCCCGCAGCAGCCGCAGCAAAGGCGGCGTTGCCGGTGCTCCGGGTGGCGTTGTCCTCCATGGCGTAGCCCACCTCTTCGGGCAGGATGTCCTCGCCCCAGCGGTTCATCAGAGCCGCCATGACGAGGGGCAGGTCCATCTCCCGGCCAAAGCTGGGGTCGTGGGCAGAGAGGCAGTATTCCGGCAGATAGAGCCGCCGGTTCAGCGGCCGGCCCTCGTGTTTTTCCCAGGTCAGGGGGCGGACGGCGGCGGCCAGCAGCCGCACAGCGGGGGTGGATTTGTCGTCGTTGGTCGAGAGGTTGACCTGCAATTGGATGCCGGTGCCGCCGCCCGGCGTGGCCACGGTGACGGTGTCCCCCAGCAGGAAGATCATCCCGTCCTCGCTCTGGGCGTTGATGCTGCAGCGGGGGTAATCCGGGGCCCACTTGCCAAAGCTCATCCAGCCGGTCCAGGTGTTCCCGGCATAGACCCGGCAGCGCACCTCCACCATCGTGTTATGGGGGGCGCTGGCGTTCCAGCTGACGTTCAGGTTGCAGAAAGCCGGCATCGCGAACTCCGGCGTGGTGTAGCTGCCGTAGGGCAGATACCGCCCGGCGGAGCTGTCCAGCACCAAAGCGCCGCTTTCCAGCGCGACATTGTCCAGCGCGCCGCGGGAGAAGGTCTCGGTGCCCTGCAACACGAGGTTATTTCGTTGTTCCATCGCACGGTTCTCCTTTGCGCATCGGTGAAAGATCAGTGTTCGGTGCCGTCCGGCTCGTCTTCGCCGTATTCCTCCCGGAGGGCGGCGTCCAGCGCGGCGTCGTGCAGCTTCTGGAGGCTCTCCTCGATGTGGAAGACGCGGTTCACGTCGCCGTAGACGATCTGGCAGCAGACCTCGGTCTGGAACCAGAAGCCGAAGATGAGCATCAGGAAGATGCCCAGCGGCATGCACAGGATGACGACGCCCCAGAACAGGATGGTCACGATGGCGGACGCCAGCGCGTGAGGCAGGAAGGCGATCATGCAGTTCAGGCAGTTCTTCAGCGTCTGGTGGAAGGGCTGGTCCAGCAGGACCACCTGCGGCCACATGTAGGCGAACAGCATGTGGAACAGCACCAGGTTCAGCACCGTGGCCACCCACATGGGCAGGCCGACGTTGGTGCCGTGGTACAGCATGTTGAAGCAGAAATAGACGAGGAAGATCTGGATGGTGATGACGGTGCAGTAGACGATGCCGGGCAGGATGGCGGCTTTGAAGTTCCGCTTGAACGCGCGGCGGTAGGTGGTCCACCAGTAGCCTGCCTCATCGCGCAGGGCGCGGAGTACGGTGTCGTACATGCCCGCCAGTGCGGGGCCGGCCAGAATGCCGCCCGCAATGGCGCTGACCACCATGACGGTGAGGTTGTTCATCAGAAAACCGACATACACCAGGCAGATGACCGGCAGAAAGCCGATGCAGGTGAGCAGGTTGGCCAGGAACATGCCGGACATGTCGCGCCCGACCAGCTCAAAAAAGCGGCCGATGCCCGTTTTGCGGGGGGCGTCCTTCTCGACGCCCGGCCCGGCCTTGCGGAAATCATTTGCAGAAGGAAAAAGACCCATTTTGTTTCGAACCCTTTCTGGTTTGGCTCGGTGCCGCGGGGCAGAAGGAAAAGGAACTGCCCATTGTGCTACCTTTCTTTCTATAAATATACCCGGATTTTGTGAATTTTGCAAGCCATCCGGCCCTTCATTTGTAAAAAAAGTGTTTCGGCTCCCATTTTCGCCCAAAGTGTGGTACAATGAAACAGGCTTTTCAGGCCAGAAGGAGGAACGTATCATGAGCATTCTTCGCACGATCGCGATGTTTGTATATCTGTTTGGCTATATGATCGTCCACTACGGTGTGCTCCGCCGGGCCGAGCGCGCCCTCGCCGCCGGGGACATGGGTACCGTGGAGCAGATCATCAACAAGCATATCCCGCACTGGAGCCGGGGCATCCTGAAGGTGACCGGCGCACGGCTGGTGGTAGAAGGGCAGGAGAACATCCCCAAGGACGGCCCCTGCGTTTTCGTGGGCAACCACCGCAGCTACTACGACATCCCGCTGCTTCTGGCGGCGCTGGATGCGCCCCACGGCATCCTGGCGAAAGAGGAGCTGGAAAAGATCCCTCTGCTCAACCGTTGGATGAAGCTGCTGGGCTGCGTTTTCGTCAAGCGCGACGACATCCGCGCGTCCGTCAAGGCGCTGAACGATGCCACGGCCATCGTGGAGAGCGGCAAGAGCTTCGTCATCTTCCCCGAAGGCACCCGCTATAAGGGCGAAGAGGGCGGCGCAGGCGAGTTCAAGGCCGGTGCGTTCCGCATCGCCATCAAGACCGGTGCCCCGGTGGTGCCGGTGGCCATCTCCGGTGCCCGCGGCCTGTTCGAGGCCCACGGCAACCGTGCGACTCCCGGTTCCATCCACATCCGCATTCTGCCGCCCATCCGGACGGTCGGCATGAGCAAGGCAGAGCAGAAACAGCTGCCCGAAGCCGTCCGCCAGACCATCCTCGCACAGCTTTAAGGAGAACTATGGCAAGCTATCGTTACGAACGCGACATCCAGCCCGGCGACCTCAAACCCCGCCGGGAAAAACAGTATACCCGGAAAGAACGCTGGGCCAACTGGTGGGATTATAACCTGAAGTGGGTGATCCTCATCGGCATCGCCGTGGCCTTTGTGGCGTACAACTTCATCGGGCAGTATTTCTTTACCACCAAGGCCGATTACAATGTGGCCGTGGTGGCCCCCTACTACCTGCCGGAGGATACTGTGGATGCGCTCCAGACCCAGCTTGCCCAATTCGGCGAAGACCGGAACGGCGACGGCAAGGTGGTCGTGACCCTGAACGTCTATACGCTGGACTACTCCGACGAGGAGACCCAGACCGAGAGTGCGGCCTACCTGACCATGGCGGGCACCACCAAGCTGGCCGCCGATGTGCAGGGCGGTCTGAGCGCGGTCTTCCTGCTGTACGACCCGGCGGGCTTTGAAGAGAGCACCGGTACCCTGCGCTACCTCGACGGCAGCCTGCCTGAACCCGGCAGCGACGGCGACTGGTGGAACATGGTCTACCGGTGGACCGACTGCCCCGCCCTGACCGGGCTGGGCCTCGGTGAATACCAGGCCGATACCACCCACGCTCAGGGCGGCGACAGCCAGGAGTACATGGCGCAGTTCTACGTCGGGATGCGCGGTGCCTGGAACTCCGGCACCGCCGACAACCTCAAGGGCGGCGAAGCGTTCTGGCAGGTGCTGACTGCCGGGGCCGTCTCCACCGCCAGCGCGGAGGACTGACGCCATGCGGTTCCGCCTGATCAAGCGGGAGGTCGGTGCCCCCCGCCGCCTGCCCGCCCCGCCGCCCCCGGAGCCAAAACGCGCCCCGCCCCGCGCTGCCGACCTCGACAACCCCTATGGCCGGTATTACGGGAAGGCGCGGAGCCGGGAAGACCTGCGAAAATGACCCGACAGAAGAGTCTCATCCGCCCGATGGCAGATGAGACTCTTTCGTTTTTCCAAAGCAAAATCTGAAAAAAACTCCGCACAGAACCGGGGCGGGGTTTGTTGTTTCTGTGTCCGGGTTATGGTATACTCATTCCGTATCATCTCCGGTATCATGAAAACAAAGGATGTGGAACCCATGGACGCACTGGACAAAGCCCGCCGGGAGATCGACACGGTGGACGCCGCGCTGGCCGCGCTGTTCGAGCGGCGGATGGCGGCTGTGCTGGCGGTCGCCGAATACAAAAAGGCCCACGGCCTGCCGATCTTCGATGCCGCGCGGGAAGCCGTGGTGCTGGACAAGGCCGAAGCGCGCATTCAGGACCCCGCCCTGCGCCCCTATTACCGCGACCACGTACAGCACATGATGGATGTGGCCAAGCAGTACGAGGCCGAGGTGCTGGGCCGGAACCGCGCCGCCTATCAGGGCGTGGAGGGAGCCTTTGCGCACATCGCGCTCAAGGCGCTCTTCCCCCATGCGGAGGCGGTCAGCTACCCCACCTGGGACGAGGTCTTCGACGCGGTGGAACGCGGCGATGCAGCCCATGGCGTGGTCCCCTTTGAGAACAGCCACGCGGGCGATGTGTCCGCCGTGCTGGACCTGTGCTACAACCACCCCGCCCTGTGGGTCGTGGATGTGTACGACCTGCCCATCTCGCAGAACCTGCTGGTCCTGCCCGGCACCCCGCTGAGCGAGCTGAAGCATGTGTACAGCCACCAGCAGGCCATTGCCCAGAGCGAGACCTTCTTAAAGCAGTTCCGCCTGCCGGCCACGGCCATGCCCAACACGGCCATGGCGGCCAAGTTCGTGGCCGAGAGCGGCGACCGGACGCAGGCGGCCATCGCCAGCGTGGAAACGGCGGCGCTGTACGGGCTGGAAGTTCTGGTGCCCAGCATCAATACCGATGGCGACAACACCACCCGGTTCATCGTCCTCAGCCGCGAAAAGCCCACGGCGGGCAACCGCTTCTCGCTGCTGTTCACGGTGGACAACAAGCCCGGCAAGCTGGCCGAGGTCATCCAGATCATCGGTGCCAGCGGCTACGATATGGAGTCCATCAAGAGCCGCCCGCTGCCCCATGTCCCCTTCGATTACTATTTTTACGTTGAGCTGGTGGGCGACCCCACCGCCGAAGAGACCGCCGCGCTGCTGCGCGCGCTGAACCATGTCTGCCGCACGGTACGGCTGTTAGGAGTGTACAACAAATGAGCGATTTTATCGGAACCAAGCTCACCATGAATCTGGGCGAGCGCAGTTATGACATCATCCTGAAGAACGGCGCACTGGAGAACCTGTACCAGTTCGCCCGGCTGGACCGCAGGGTGGCCGTCGTCACCGACAGCGGCGTCCCGGCCCAGTATGCCCAGCGGGTGGCCGACCAGTGCCGCGAGGCCCGGATCATCACGGTGCCCCAGGGCGAGGCCAGCAAGAGCTTCAAGATCCTGGAGAGCATTTTACAGCAGATGCTCGATTTCAACATGGGCCGCGGCGACCTGGTCGTGGCGGTGGGCGGCGGCGTCGTGGGCGACCTGGCCGGATTTGCTGCCTCCATCTATATGCGGGGCATCGACTTCATCAACTGCCCCACCACCACGCTCTCGATGATCGATTCCTCCATCGGCGGCAAGACGGCGGTGGATCTGGGCGATACCAAGAATATCGTGGGTGCCTTCTGGCAGCCGAAACTGGTCATCGTGGACCCGGATACGCTGGCCACCCTCCCCCGCCGCCACTACATCAACGGCCTGGCCGAGGCGGTCAAGGCCAGCCTGCTGGCCGACCCGGAGCTGTTCGGCATCTTTGAAAAGGGCGACATCGACGGCCAGATCAACGAGATCATCTACCGCAGCCTGCGGTTCAAGAAAAACATCGTCGAGCAGGATGAGACCGAGCGCGGGATGCGCAAGGCCCTCAACTTCGGCCACACCATCGGCCACGGCATCGAGGCCGTCAAGGGCATCAAGGGCCGCCGCACCGTGGGCCTGTTCCACGGCGAGTGCGTGGCGCTGGGGATGCTGCCCATGATCGAATCCAAGGCGCTGCAAAAGCGGGTGCGGGCGGTCTACCGCCGCCTGGGCCTGCCCCTGCGCACCACCTACAACAAAGAAAAGGTGCTGGCCGAGATGCTGCACGACAAAAAGGCGCAGGGCGGTCAGATCACCATCATCAAGGTGCCGGGTCTGGGCTGCTGGCGCGCTGAGACCATCCCGGTGGAGGGCCTGCGCCCCCTGCTGGGCATGGAGGAATGACCATGAAGAACACGTTCGGGTCTGCCCTCTCCCTGACCATCTTCGGCGAGAGCCATGGCCGCGCCATCGGCGCCGTGCTGGACGGCATGGCGGCGGGGGTGTCGGTGGATGAGGCGTTCCTTGCCGCCTGCATGGACAAGCGCCGGGCGCGGGGCGACGGCCTGTCCACCCCCCGCGTGGAGGCGGACCGGGTGCAGTTTCTCTCCGGCGTTGTGAACGGCCGGACGACCGGCACCGCCATCGCCCTGATGATCGAGAACCAGAACACCCGCAGCGGCGACTATGCCAGGACCGCCGACCTGCTCCGCCCCGGCCATGCGGATTACACAGCCTATGCCAAATACCACGGCTTTCAGGATGCGCGGGGCGGCGGACACTTTTCCGGCCGCATCACGGCGGCGTTGGTGGCAGGCGGTGCGGTGGTGCTGGGTGCCCTCGACCGGGCCGGCATCAACATCGTGACCCACATCGGGCGGTGCGCGGGCGTTGCGGACACCCCCTTTGCGCTGGATGACCCGGCGGCACTGGGGGCGCAGGCCGAAGCGCTGCTGAGCCGGGGCGATGGCTTCGCCCTGCTGAACGGGGAGGCCGAAGAGCCGATGAAAGCGGCCATCCGCGCCGCAGGCAGCGCAGGCGACAGTGTGGGCGGTACGCTGGAGACCGCCATCCTCGGCCTGCCCGCAGGCATCGGCGAACCCTATTTTGACAGCGTGGAAAGCGAGCTGGCCCACATGGCCTTCTCGGTCCCGGCCGTCAAGGGCATCGAGTTCGGCACCGGCTTCGGCTTCGCCGATCTGAAGGGCAGCGAGGCGAACGATGCCTTCCGGATGCAGGGGGGCCGCATCGTGACGGCTACCAACCACAACGCGGGCCTGAACGGCGGCATCTCCAATGGGATGCCGGTCGTCTTCCGCACCGTGGTCAAGCCCACGCCCAGCATCTACAAACCACAGGATACTGTGGATTACATTGTAAAACAGAACGCGGAGCTTTCCATCCAGGGCCGTCACGACCCCTGCATCGTGCCCCGTGCGGCCATCGTGCAGACCTGCGCGGCGGCGCTGGCCGTCGGCGACCTGCTGACCGCGAAGTACGGCATGGCCTGGATGGAACAGCCCACCGCTTACCGCAAGGAGGAGCTGTAAATGGAATACGGACTCATCGGCTCCAAACTGGGGCACTCGTACTCGAAGATCATCCACGAGATGCTCTGCGGCTACCGGTACGACCTGTGCCCGCTGCCCACCGAGGAGGAGGCGCGGGCCTTCCTGACCCGGCGGGCCTTCAAGGCGATCAATGTGACCATCCCGTATAAGCGGCTGGTCATGGGTTCCTGCTCCTACATCGACCCGCGCGCCAAGGCCATCGGGGCCGTGAACACGGTCGTGAACCGGAACGGCCTGCTCTACGGCTATAACACCGACTATCTCGGCTTTGCCTACCTGGCCGATGCCCACGGCGTGGAGTTCACGGGCCGGACCGTTCTCATTCTGGGCACCGGCGGCACCCACAACACCACGAGCGCCGTGGCAAAAGATAAGGGCGCGGCCAGAGTGCTGACCGTCAGCCGGCATCCGGACCCCGAAAAGGGCGAGCTTTCCTATGCGGAAGCCGTTCACAGCGGGGCCGACATTGTCATCAACACCACCCCGGCGGGCATGTACCCGAACGTGGGGGTCTGCCATCTGGATGTGGCCGCGATGCCGGGGCTGGAAGCCGTCCTCGACGTGGTCTACAATCCGGACAAAACGGAACTGATCCTGCGTGCCGAGGAGGCGGGCGTGCCGGTGGCCGTGGGCGGCCTCGAAATGCTGGTGGCCCAGGCCGTGTATGCGGCGGAATACTTCCTGGACCGCAAGTTTGACGATGCCCCGGCCGAGATCCGCGCCATCACCGCCCAGCTCCGGAAAGAGCAGTTGAACGTGGCGCTCATCGGGATGCCCTCCTGCGGCAAAACGACCATCGGCCGTGCGCTGGCCGACCGGCTGGGCAAGCGGTTCGTGGACCTGGATGAGGAGATCGTCCGGGCCGCGGGATGCAGCATCCCGGACCTCTTCGCCGCAGAGGGCGAGGACGGCTTCCGGGCACGGGAGGCCGAGCAGACCGCCCGCTTTGCCAGAGAGGGCCGTCAGGTGCTCTCCTGCGGGGGCGGAGTCGTCAAGCGGCCCGAAAACCTGCGGGCCCTGCGGCAGAACGGCGTGGTGCTCTTCATCGACCGCCCGCTGGACGCTCTGACTGTGGGCGGCGGGCGTCCGCTCTCCACCAGCGCCGAGGCGCTGAAGAACATGGAAGCCCAGCGCCGCCCGCTCTATCTGGCCGCAGCCGATGCGGTCATCCCGAACGAAACGACCGTTGCAGACGCCGTTGCGGCGGCACTGGAGGCATTGGATGCGATTTTTGTTCATTAACGGGCCAAACATCAACATCACCCGCTTCACCGAGCCCGGTGTAGAGGGCGAAGTGGACTACAACGGCCTGCTGGATTATCTGGACGTCTGCTGCCAGCAGATGGGCATCGAGCCGGATTTCTTCCAGTCCAACCACGAGGGCGATATCATTGATGAGATCCAGTCGGCCGCAGGCCGCGCCGACGGCATCATCCTCAATCCGGGCGGCTATGCCTATTACAGCGTGGCCATTCTGGAAGCGCTGCAGCTCTGCGGTGTGCCCGCCGTGGAGGTACTCATGAGCGAACCCAGCGGCCGGGAGCCGTTCCGGAACACGGACGTCGTCTCGTTCGGCTGTCAGGGCCGCTTTGCGGGCGAGGGCATCGGCGGTTATCTCCACGCATGCAGTTATCTGGTGCAGCTGCTCCGGCTGGACGGCGGCGCACAATCGCACATGGTGCAATAAAGAAAGAAACCTCTCAGCAGTGGCTGAGAGGTTGACACGTTGATAAAAGGGAAAGGAATGCAAGAAGATGATCATTTCGACGAAAAAAGGCACCCCGAAGGAAGAACTGGAAAAGATCGTGGACCGCTTTGAAAAGCAGGGCCTCGATGTCACCCTGATCACCGGCAAGGACTACAACGTCTTCGGTCTGGTGGGCGACACCACCAAGATCGACGAGCGCGATGTGCTCGCCAACCCCTGGATCGACAACGTGACCCGTGTGTCGGCCCCGTATAAGCGCGCCAACCGCCTGTTCCATCCCGCCGACTCGGTCATCGACTGCGGTGGCGTCCGGATCGGCGGCCGGGAGAAGATCGCCGTCATGGCCGGCCCGTGCAGCATCGAGAGCGAGGAACAGGCCCTTCGCATCGCCCAGAGCGTCAAGGCCGGCGGTGCTGCCCTCTTCCGCGGCGGTGCCTACAAGCCCCGCACCTCTCCCTACTCCTTCCAGGGTCTGGAGACCGAGGGCATCCTCGACATGGTCAAGGCCCGCGAGGCCACCGGCCTGCCCATCGTCTCCGAGCTGATGAGCGAAGACCGCATCCCGGAGTTTGAAGAGTACGTCGATGTCGTGCAGATCGGTGCCCGCAACATGCAGAACTTCCAGCTGCTCAAGGCGGTGGGCAAAATGCACAAGCCGGTCCTGCTCAAGCGCGGTCTGTGCAACACCATCGAGGAGTGGATCATGAGCGCTGAGTACATCATGGCCGGCGGCAATGAGCAGGTCATCCTCTGCGAGCGCGGCATCCGCACGTTTGAAAAGTATACCCGCAACACGCTGGACCTTTCCGCCGTGCCCATCATCCACGAAAAGACCCATCTGCCCGTCATCGTGGACCCCAGCCACGCCACCGGCAAGGCCAACCTCGTGGAGCCGATGATGATCGCTGCGGTGGCCGCCGGTGCCGACGGTCTGGAAGTGGAGGTCCACTACGACCCCCGCCACGCATGGAGCGACGGTGCCCAGTGCCTGACTCCGGACAGCTTTGCTCAGGCCATGGCCAAGTGCCGCCAGGTCGCATGGGCCATCGGGCGGGAGATGTGACCCTCTCAGGCCCCAGCTCTCCCGCAGGGAGAGCGTTTGGCAGAACGGGCAGAAGGAGGGCTGCAAATGCAGATCACGATCCAACCAGACAGAAACATTGACGGGATCATTATGGCTCCGCCCAGCAAGAGCATGGCGCACCGGGCCGTGCTCTGTGCGGCGCTGGCAAAGGGCACCTCGCACATCCGGAATCTGGAGTTCAGCAAGGATATCGCCGCCACCCTCGCGGCGGCGGGCCAGCTCTGCGCCCGCGTCACCACCGGCGGGAACGATGCGGTCGTGGAGGGACTGGGCCGCTTTCTGCCCGTGGAAGCCCCGGTGGACTGCTGCGAGAGCGGCAGCACCCTGCGCTTCCTCATCCCGCTGGCCAGCCTCACCGGCCAGGAAGTGACCTTTGTGGGCCGCGGGCGGCTGATGGAGCGGCCCCAGTCGGTGTATGAAGCGCTGTACCGGGAACAGGGCCTCCGCTTTGTGCAGAGTCCTTCCGGCCTGACCGTGGAAGGGGCGCTCTCCAGCGGGGACTATACGCTGGCGGGCAATGTGTCCAGCCAGTTCATCAGCGGGCTGCTGTTCGCCCTGCCGCTGCTGGGCGGCACCAGCACCCTTCACCTGCTCCCGCCGGTGGAGAGCCGCAGCTACATCGACATGACCCGGTCCGTTCAGGCGGCGTTCGGCGTCACGAGCCGGTGGGTGGACGAAACGACGCTGGAGATCCCCGGCGGGCAGGCATACCGCCCCTGTGACTACACCGTTGAGGGCGATTACAGCCAGGCGGCCTTCCCGGCGGTGCTGGGGGCTGTCACCGGCGGCGTCACGCTGACCGGCCTGGCCGAACCGACCTTGCAGGGCGACGCGGCCATTCTGGACATCCTGCGCCGGTGCGGGGCCGACTTTTCCCGCACCGAACAGGGCATCGTCTTCCGGAAAGCGCCGCTCCACGGCACGGACATCGACCTGGCCGACTGCCCAGACCTCGGCCCGGTGCTGATGGTGCTGGGCCTGTTCTGCAAGGGGCAGACGGTCATCCGGAACGCGGAACGCCTCCGCATCAAGGAGAGCGACCGCATCGAGGCCATGGAAACAGAGCTGCGCAAATGCGGCGGGGTGCTGTCCAGCGCGGGCGGCACCATCACCATCGAGGGCTGTGCCGGGGCGCTCCATGCGCCGGACGGCGTCCTCTCCGGCCACAACGACCACCGGGTCGTCATGAGCCTGTCGGTGCTGGCACTGGCGGCGGGGCTGCGGCTGCCCATCGACGGTGCCGAGGCCATCACGAAGAGCTGGCCGAATTTCTTTACAGCCATCAAGCCATTGGGCGCGGAGGTAGAAGATGTTGGATAAAACGAAACGTTATCTCGTGGTGGGCCTCGGCCTGCTGGGCGGCAAATATGCGCTGGAACTCTCCAAAGCCGGGTTCCATGTGGACGGCATCAACCGCAGCGAGGGCCACTTGCAGTTCGCGCTCGACCATGGCTACATCGAGCGGGGCAAAACCCACGATTTTGAAGACCTTGTCCGGGAGGCCGACCACATCATCTTCGGCCTCTACCCCACGGCCCTCATCGAGTGGTTCCGGACGTACGGCCTGCTCCTCAAGCCCGGCTGCATCTTCACGGATGTGTCCGGCGTCAAGACCGGCCTGGTGGAGCCGGTGCAGGCCCTCTGCCCGGCGGGGGTCGAGTTCATCGCCAGCCACCCGATGGCAGGCCGCGAGACCTCCAGCGTGGAACACGCCGCCGAGGTGAATTTTGCCCCGGCGAACTTCATCATCACCCCGACCGGGAAGAATACCCCGGAGGCCATCGCCTGGGTCCGGGAGCTGGCCGAGGTGCTGGGCTTCAAACACATCTGCACCCTGACCGTGCAGGAGCATGACCGGATGGTCGGCTATGTCAGCCAGCTGTGCCATGCCATCGCGGTCAGCCTGATGTGCGCCAACGACAACACCTCGCTGTGCGAGTACACGGGCGACTCCTTCCGGGATCTGACCCGCATCGCACGCATCAACGACAAAATGTGGGCGGAACTGTTCCTCTGGAACAGGGACAACCTCATCTCGGAGATCGACCAGTTCGACGCCGCGCTCGGCGCACTGCGCAACGCGCTGGTGGCGGGCGACCGCGAAAAGCTCGAAGAGATGTTCCGCCTTTCCACCCAGCGCCGTGCGGCGTTCGACAAGAAGCTCCCCGAATGAGGTGAACCTATGCCCAAGCAGGAAGGCCAGAAATCCAAGCTGTTGGCGCTTTTGCGCATCTTTGAGACACAGACCGACGAAAACCACCTGCTGAACGTGCCCCAGCTGGTGGGGCTGCTGGAACAGCAGGGCATCCTCTGCGAGCGCAAGAGCGTGTACAGCGACATCGACGCGCTGAACGCACTGGGGTACGACATCCAGCTCCGGCGGGGCCGGGGCGGCGGCTATTTTCTGGCCAGCCGCACCTTTGATCTGGCCGAGCTGAAGCTGCTGGTGGACGCCGTGCAGGCCAGCCGGGTGGTGTCCAGCGCCACGAGCCGCCGCCTGATCCGGAAGCTGGAAAAGCTCTGCTCCAATTACGAGGGCAGCCAGCTGCAGCGTCAGGTCTACGTGGACGGCCGCCCCAAGACCGACAGCAGGAGCCTGCTGTACAGCATCGACGCGCTGCACGAGGCCATCAACACCGGCCGGATGGTGGAGTTCCACTACAAAAAAGTGGGCCGGCCCGAAAAGCGGGTCATCAGCCCATGGCAGATGGCGTGGGAGAACGGCTGCTATTACCTCATCGCCTATCAGGACGAAAAGGAGCCGGTGGGCATCCGCCACTACCGGGTGGACCGGATGTCCGGCGTCCGGGTGCTGGAGCGGCCCCGCCGCGGCCGGGAGCAGTTTGCCAATTTCGATCTGCCCGCCTACCTGCGCAAGCACTTCAGCATGTACGGCGGCCCCGAACGGCGCGTGACCCTGCGCTGCACAGCCGACCTCGAAAACGCCATGCGGGAGCGGTTCGGCGCTTCGCCGACCTTCCTGCCGGAGGAGGACGGGCGCTTCCACTTTGATGTGCTCATCTGTGTCAGCGAGCCGTTCTACGGCTGGGTGGCGGGCTTTGGCGGCAAGGTGGAAGTCCTTGCGCCCGAAGACGTCCGCACCGGGATGCGGGCGCTGGCCGAACAGCTGGCGGAAGAGCATCGCTGAACAAGAAAAACGGACCGTTTCAGCGGTCCGTTTTTTGCGTGGTTCTGCAATTATTCGTCCAGTTCCAGATCGCTCGGCAGGAGCACATCCAGCGCGGCGGCGGGCTCGGCGATGAGGCGGCGGCTCTGGTGGAAGATGGCCTTTTCGAGGGTGTTGCGGGCCAGACGGCCGTTGCCGGCAATGGCGGGCAGCTTGCCCTCTGTGCCCGCCAAGATCGCCCGTGCGCCCTTGGCAAATGCTGTCGCCAGCGTTTCGGAGTTGCACTACCTCCCCGCACAACCGCCCTTTTCCGCAAAACGCGGGCAAACTTCAAAAAATGTTACAATTTTCTCATGAAAAAGGGCGGTTTCCCATTGACAGGCTTGTTATAATAGGAGTGTAAAGATTTTTGAGCCAGCACTCGGCGGCTCGGATTGCTTGAAGGTTCCGATTTGCGGACTTTGGAAAAAAAGAAAGAGGCAACAGCATTATGACCAAGATCGATATTTTCTCCGGCTTCCTTGGTGCCGGTAAGACCACCCTCATCAAAAAGCTCATCAAGGAGTCCTTTGCGGGCCAGAAGGTCGTTCTGATCGAGAACGAGTTCGGCGAGATCGGCATCGACGGCGGCTTTTTGAAGGAGTCCGGCATCCAGATCAACGAGCTGAACGCCGGCTGCATCTGCTGCTCGCTGGTGGGCGATTTCCGCGCCGCCTTGCAGCAGGTGGTGGAGCAGTATCACCCCGACCGCATCGTCATCGAGCCGTCGGGCGTGGGCAAGCTGTCCGATGTGACCCGCGCCGTCGAGGGCGTGGCCGAGCACCTGGACGTGCAGCTGAACAGCTTTGTCACCGTGGCTGACGTGAACAAGGTCAAGATGTATATGAAGAACTTCGGCGAGTTCTACGATGACCAGATCAGCCATGCAAGCTGCATCATCCTGAGCCGCACCCAGACTGCCAGCGAAGAGAAGATCGCTGCAGCGGTGGCTATGCTGCGCGAGAAGAACCCCACCGCCACCATCGTCACCACCGCGTGGGATGCCCTGACCGGTGAGCAGATTTTGAACGCTATGTCCACGAAGGACGACTTCAAGGCAGAGCTGATCGCCATGGCAGCCAAGGCCAATGAGGAGCATGCCCACGAGGACGAGGAAGAAGAGCACGAGCATCACCATCATCATTACGATGAGAATGGCGTGTGCAGCTGCGGCCATCACCATCACGATGACGATGATGACGAGGACGAGGACGAACACGAGCATCATCACGACCACGATGACGAGGATCACGACCATGACCACTGCTGCCATCATCACCACGATGACGATGACCACGATCACGATCATTGCTGCCACCATCATCACGACCATGATGATGAGGAGGAGCACGAACATCATCACGATGAGGACGGCCACTGCTGCTGCGGTCATCACCACCACCATCATCACGATGGCCACGATGCCGATGAGGTCTTCACCAGCTGGGGCGTCGAGACCGCCAAGAAGATCGCAAAGGCTGACATCGAGCATGCGCTGACCGAGCTGGATACCGGCAAGTACGGCATGATCCTGCGCTCCAAGGGCATCGTGGACGGCGGCGCAGACGGCTGGCTGGAGTTTGACTATGTGCCCGGCGAGTGGGAAGTCCGTTCCCGCGGCGCAGACGTCGGCGGCAAGCTGGTCGTCATCGGCTCCAAGCTGGACGAGAAGGCCATTGCCGGCCTGTTCGGCTGCTGAGCCAAGACAACACAGAGGAGGAAAACCGTTTATGGCAAATGAGATCCCGGTCTACCTGTTTGTGGGCTTCCTCGAAAGCGGAAAGACCAAATTCATCCAGGAGACCTTTGAAGACCCCAACTTCGACTCCGGCGACAAGACCCTGCTGCTGGTCTGCGAAGAGGGCGAAGAGGAATACGATCAGAAGAAATTCGCCTTCCCCGGCGTGACCCTCTACAATCTGGAGGACAAGGCAGAACTGAACCCCCAGAACCTGGCCAAATTGGCCAAGGAGGCAGATGCAGGCCGCGTGGTCATCGAGTACAACGGCATGTGGCTGCTGCAGGACCTGGCCAACAATCTGCCCGAAAACTGGATCGTCTACCAGTGCATCGCCACGGCCGACGGCACCACGGCCCTCACCTATGCCCGCGACAACTCCATGCGCGCTCTGCTGCTGGACAAGATCGCCCGCAGTGAGCTGATCGTCTTCAACCGCGCCGAGGCCGTCAACAACGACGCCGCCCGTCAGGAGCTGC
>ERZ835980.2037-NODE-2037-length-19640-cov-3.121266_pt1 | contig 19640 bp, 29 predicted proteins | sample MGYA00519943_ERZ835980 | MGnify/ENA primary metagenome ERZ835980 (study PRJEB31850, sample SAMEA3708791) | human gut metagenome | biome: human gut; feature: human-associated habitat; material: faeces | place: China | collected 2014 ... | reverse complement strand
CTTTGGATTTAGATGTGGCTTCTTAGGATTATTACACATGGATGTTATTCAAGAACGTCTTGAAAGAGAATTCGATTTAGAATTGATTGCGACAGCACCATCAGTTATTTATCGTGTTTATTTAACAGATAAAACAATGGTTGAAATTGATAACCCAGCGATGATGCCTGCACCTCAAGTGATTGATTTTATTGAAGAACCTTATGTTAAAGCTTCAATTATGACACCAAATGAATACATTGGTTCTATTATGGAATTATGTCAATCAAAACGTGGTGAGTATGTTGATATTGAATATATTGATGATACACGTAGAAATATCATCTACAATATTCCTTTATCAGAAATCGTATATGATTTCTTTGATAAATTAAAATCAAGTACAAAAGGGTATGCTTCTTTTGATTATGAATTGATTGGTTACCGTGAAAGTAAACTTCAAAAAATGGATATCTTATTAAATGGAGATGTTGTAGATGCACTTTCTTCCATTGTTCATAAAGATTTTGCTTATAGTCGAGGTAAAGTCATTTGTGAAAAATTAAAAGAAATCATTCCTAAACAAATGTTTGAAGTACCAGTTCAAGCAGCACTTCAAGGAAAAATCATTGCCCGTACAACCATCAAAGCAATGCGAAAAAATGTCCTTGCTAAATGTTATGGTGGAGATATTTCTCGTAAAAAGAAATTATTAGAAAAACAAAAAGAGGGTAAAAAACGTATGAAAGCTGTGGGAAGTGTTGAAATTCCTCAAGAAGCATTCATGGCAATTTTATCTGTCGATGATGAATAGCAGCTCAAGCTGCTATTTTGATATAAAAATGTGAAATTATTGTTTTTACACCATAATTCAAATTTACTATTTAATTAAAGTATAATATAATACACATGCGGAAGGAGGCGTAATATTTTGAAATTGTTTAATAATAAAAATAACTCAAAAGTACGTTTTCATGGTTTTAGTGAAGAAAAGGAATATCAAAATAGTAAGACAGAAATTATTGTTTCAAAAAGATTAATTGAACTAATATGTCTGACAATTATTTTGATTATTATATTAATTATTAGACTTGCTTATGTGCAATTAACGCAAGCAGATAATTTAAGTGTGAAGTTGGAAACCTATGGAACTTCAACATTTACAAATGATGCTCCTCGTGGAGAAATCTATGATCGTAATTATACAAAACTTGTAGGTAATGAAAATGTTATATGTGTTAATTATTATGCGCCAAAATCAATTACAGATAAAGAAATTACATACATTGCAAAATTTTTGAGTAAAAAATTAGATATTGATTTTGAACCAAAGAATGTAAATAATATCACAGAAAGAAATATCAAAGATTATTTTATCATTGCCCATGAAAAACTTGCTGAAAGTTTGATTAGTAATAAAGAGTTGTCACAATTAAAAAAAGATAATTCTGATAGTTCAGATTATGAAAAAGCAAAGAAAAATCTAATTGTTTCCAAATTAACGTTAGACTATATTTATCAAAATATGACACATGATGAAATTGAACAAGTTCGTTTTGAATATTTAATGAAACGATGTAAAAAAGGATATGTGACACTTGCTGAAGGAATTTCTGTTGAAGAAGCGAGTGTTATTGGTGAAAATGCAAATGTTTTAAAAGGTATTCAAATTAGTAGTGGTTGGTCACGTCAATCAATGGTGGATGGACAACTTTCTTCTATTTTTGGAAAAGTAACTACAAAAAGACAAGGATTACCTTCAGAAATGAAAAATGAACTTTTAGCTTTAGGATATACGAATGATAGTCGTGTTGGAACGAGCGGTTTAGAAAAACAATATGAAGATATTTTAAAAGCAACAAATTCATCTTACTCTATTAAATACAATAGTAATGGAGATTCTATTGTGACAAATAGCATTAATGGTCAAAAAGGAGATAATATTCGTTTGTCAATTGATTGGGAGCTTCAAACATTCGCAGACGAACTAATTACTAACGAATTAAAAGCATGTAATAGTTTTAATAAGTACTTTGAAAAAATGTATTTTGTAATGATGGATCCAAATACTGGTGAAGTATTAGTAATGTCAGCAAAGAAAATTGATAAAACCACAGGTGAAGTATCTGATATTTCTTCTTTCAACTATTTAGGACAAGTTGAAATAGGGTCCACATCAAAAGCAGGAACACTTTATACAGCTTTTAAAGAAAATATTATTGTTCCAAATACGTATTTTGTCGATGAACCGATTAAAATTAAAGGTTCAAAAGAAAAGAAATCATACAAAAATATGGGAAATATCAATGAAGTCGATGCACTAGCGTGGTCTTCAAACGTTTACATGTTTAGAATTGCAATGAAACTTGCCGATGTCAATTATGTTCCAAATGCGTCCTTAAACGTTGATTTCAATAAATTTGTAAAAACACTTACAATTATTAGACGTGATTTTGGTGAATTAGGTTTAGGAGTAAAAACAGGACTTGATGTACCAAACGAAGGCGATGGATATAAAGGACAAAGATCTGAAGCTGGTTTATTATTAGATGCTTGTATTGGACAATATGATACATATACACCAATTCAATTAGCACAATATACCTGCACGGTGGCAAATATGGGTAAAAAAGTACAACCTCATTTCTTAGTTGAATCATTTAAAACTGATGATGCAGGAAACAATGTTTCAACTTATAAATTTAAAACAAATATTCAAGATGATGTTTCTTCACAAGTAGAAGCCTTCCAACAAATCAAAAAAGGAATGCGTGCTTGTGTTACAAGAAGTGATGGAACATCTCATACGTATTGGTCACAAAAGCCTTATGCTGCTTACTGTAAAACAGGAACTGCAGAAAAATATGATCCTGGTGATAATGTCGATCATCCTAACCACTTACAAATTGGTTATATTTCAGCAACAGAAGATAGTAAACCAATTGTTGCCTTTGCAAGTATTGCTGAACGTGAAGATCGTTCTTCTACTGGTGCTGATTCATCTGCGCCAATTATTGCAAATCAAGTTGTCGATAAATATGTAGAAAAATATGGACTAAATTAAAAAAATGCTAGTATTTCATAAATTATTATGTTATTATGTGTAAGAAAGTTTTAGTGATGCGGAGGTGTAATCATGAGAGATAATATCATTTTAAAATGTACAGAATGTGGTGAAGAAAATTATATCAACACTAAGAATAAAAGAAATCATCCAGATAGAATGGAAGTAAATAAATATTGCCCAAGATGCAATAAAAAAACTGTACACAAAGAAAAAAAATAAGCCTCGGCTTATTTTTTATTATGAGGAAAAAATATGGAAGAACTCAAAATCAAACATATGACACTGGGTCAAATGGCAACCAATTGTTATATTATTGAAAATGGTAATCAGTCTTTAATTGTTGATCCTGGTGCTGAAAGTGAAAAAATAATACAATATTTAAATGAAAACCATTTAAATATTTCAGCTATTCTTTTAACGCATGGACATTTTGATCATATTGGCGCCGTTGATGACTTGGTAAATAAATATCAATGTCCTGTTTATCTTCATGAAAGAGATTATAATTGTTTCTATGATGATGACATTAATTTATCTAATTATTCAAAACCATTAAACATGCAAACAAAAATAACTCTTGTAAAAGATTTCATAGAATGTGCAGGTTTTAAAATTCAATTTTTAAATTTACCTGGACATACGCATGGTTCTTGTTTTGTGATTTTTGAAGATCATCATATTATCTTTTCTGGAGATGTTATATTTAAAGGTGCTATTGGAAGATATGATTTTCCTAATTCTTCATTAGAAGAAACAATTGCTTCTATTGAAAAAATTAAAGGTATTTCAGGAAACTATCTTATTTATCCTGGGCATGGACCATCAACAACGCTCGATGATGAAAAAAGGAATAATCCGTACTTAAATCGTTTGTAAAAACGATTTTTTTGTTTTTTTTCATTTTTTTGAAGAAAAAAACAAAAAAAGAGCGAATAAACTAGTAGGAGGAACAATATGAACGAATTATTTGAACAATTAGTCTATGACGCTCTTAAAGAGAAAGTAAGTGATATTCACTTATTATCTAAAGAAAAAGGCATTATAAAGTTTAGAAAGAAAGGGAGGCTTTATGATTATGGAACGATTGATTCAAAACAAATGACAAAACTATTAAATTATATTCGTTTTATTTCTAAAATAGATTTAAATTATTTTAGAAAGCCACAAACAGGCCATTGTATTTTTGAATATAACAATAGAAAATATAATCTCAGAATTTCATCTTTGATGGGAAAAGAGATGGATTCACTTGTTATTAGAATACTGAATAATCATCAAAAACTTACATTAAATAACTTAACTTATGATTTTCATGTAAATCAATTTCTAAAACAAATAGCTAAACAAGAAAATGGTTTATTTATTATTAGTGGGGCGACAGGATCAGGAAAATCAACAACACTCTATGCTTTACTTGATGAAATCAATAAACATTATCAAAAGAATATTATTACATTGGAAGATCCTATTGAAATTGAAAAAGATTATTGTCTTCAAATTGAATTAAATGAAAAACAAGGAATCAATTATAACGAATCGCTTAAACAAATATTAAGACATGACCCAGATGTAATCATGATAGGTGGAATACGAGATGAAACAACGGCGCAACTTGCTTTAACATGTGCTTTGACAGGTCATTTAGTTTTGACAACACTTCATGCAAGTCATTGTATAAACACATTAAAAAGACTTGTAAATTTGAATATCCAGTTATTGGATTTAGAAGATGTATTAATTGGGGTGATGACACAAAAAATGAACATCAATAAAAAACAAAAAATTGTTGTTGAAAGTGAATTTATGGATAAGCAAAGTTTACAAAATTATTTTAAAAACAAAAAAGTCAATTATTATGATTTTAAAAAAGCGCATAAAACATTGATTGATAAAGGTATTTTAGATGAATAAAGTAACATTAGATTTTATAGAATATATGATTTTCTTTTTAAAGCAAGGATATTCAATACACGATTTGTTGGATTTATGCAAAATGCTTGATTTTAAAAAACAAGTAAGTGATTTGGAAAAATATCTTTATCAAGGAGAAACAGTAGATGAAGCATTACTAAAAATGAATTTACCTGGTTTATTTAAAGAATATTTTTCTTTTTTTAAACATGATTTTTCAATTGACGATGCTTTAGAAAAAACACTTGCTATTTGTAAGAAAAGAGAAGAAATCAAAAAAATTATTATAAAGAAATTAGGTTATCCACTTTTTATGTTGATTTTTCTCTTTGTTTTTTCTATTTTTGTTGTTTTATTTCTATTACCACAAGTAGAAATTCTATTTATTGATTTTATAATCGCTAAGGGCTAAATGCATTGATTTATAAGGATTTATGAGTTTTAAAACTAATTAGAATAAGCTGGTAAGTAACAAATAAGTAACAATAGAGATAGTCATTTTAATTAATGACTATTTTTTCTATTTCATTTTTTAAGTATTCAATTGATTCATGAGTGTATATATCATCAGTTAAATCTCGCATCTTATGGCCCATGATTTTCTTTACTGCAGAAGGCTTCATATTACATTCTTTTCCTAATGTAGCGAATGTATAGCGTGTATCATGTAGAGTGTGATTCATAGAATATTTTCTCATTTGTTTTTTAAAAACATAATTAACACTATCATATGGTTTATCGCTTAAATATCTTATTACATTCTTATAGTAAGGCTTGATTATTGAATGTATTGGGATTTTTCGTTTTCTTCCACTTTCCGTTTTTACCCCACATACTATATATTCTTCACAAACTTCTTCCACGTCTAATAGTTCACTAGCTCTACAACCCGTAAGTAAATACGTTAAAACCATTTTGGATTCTATATCATCGTTTCCCATAAGTAATTTAATTTCATTAAGTGTAAAAGGTCTATGTACGGTCTTTCTCGAAGCTTTACTTTTTATTTTTACATATTTCATAAAATCATCCTCTGGTTTTAACCATTTCTTCATGATTGCATATCTAAACGCCATACTGCATGTAGCTTTACATTGATTCAGATAAGGCAAAGAGTAATTAGTTCCTGAGTCAAATACGTCTTGCACTTGATCTATTTCTAGCTCGTCAATGCTTATATTTTTTATTTTGTCTAGAAATCCCATCGATGAAGTTCTGGCATTCATCCAAGATTTAGACTTTCCATCTTTTTCTCTTTCAATAGCTCCTCGAACGCATTCTTCAAACGTATGAGATATTTTAGCTTTCTTTTGAATTTCTCTAGCATTTACATAATCCATTTCTAAAGCTAAATTCTTACTCTTCTTAGAAACTTGATATAAAGATAACTGCTTCATTGCATCCGCACGAGTTTCGAATGTTCCAATACTCTTTTGAATCTGTTTACCACTCTCTTTATCGAATCCAACTGTAACCTTAGCAACCCAAGGTTTTCTTCTTCTGCCGCTTAATTTTGTTACACTACCAAACCCGTTAGGGTTCTTCATAAATCCACCTCCAATTCCATTATAAGTATAACATCACACAATTGATAGTTTTTTATCATATTTTCACATATATAATTAAATTACATTAGCTAATGAATTTTGTTTTAGGAGGAAGTTGAATGCTTACTATATCAGTTAAAGAAGCATCTAAACTATCTAACATGTCTGAGTTGTTTATCAGGCAACAAGTTCAAAATGGAGCAATTCCTCAAGCATTTATTATTCAAAATAAGACACGCAAGACTTATATCATATACAGAATACCATTTTTAAATTGGTTAAAACTACTTAAAGGTGGTAGCAATGATGAGTAGGTATAGTATTCAAGAGCATGAGAAAATTGAATATTATAAATATCGTATAAGAGAGCTTCGATATTTACAAATTGAGGGGCATAATGTCAAAGAAGCTTTAAAAGAAATTGAATTTAAACTTAGACTTATTCCATCTCCACAAATAAAACAAACATACAAATCAAAATATGAATATAAGAATAACTGCGCTTTATGGAATAAATTAATTGCTGAAAAGGAATCTTTATTTATTAAGGAAATGAATATTTCAAACGCTATGTGTAGCATACATAGAATTTTAGATGCACTGACGCCAAATACAAGAGAATTAGCTATAGATTTGCTTGTAAATAAAAAGACAGTGACTTACGTTACTTCAAAATACAATACTAGAAATCCGTATCAAACCATTAATGATGAATTGAGGCATGTTGAAATTGATAGTTTTTAATCACATATTTCATGATAATGTGGTATTGGGTTGAAAGGACGCGATTTTTACATTCACTATAATGAAAAAAATAAGGAGGGTGTAGCTATGAAAACACATGAAGAAATTTTAGAAGAAATTAAAGAAGGAAGAGGATTAGCTCAAAAAGTAGTAGAGTTATGTGAAAGTACTCAAAATGAAGCGTGCAAAGAATTATGGAGCACGTCAAAAGCTTTGGTAATGACTGTTGATGTATTTAGTTCAGACGCTGTTAAAAACAGAGCTACAGCTAAAGCATTATTAGATGTCATTACCGAAACTATGAGTGACGAATTCTTACCACTATTAGCGATTATGACACTAATTCTATAGAATGAGAGTTTACAATCTCTCTTCTTTTTACGTAATATTTACAATGTGTTTAACGAGAGGAGAATAGTTATGATAAAAGATGTAAAAGAAGAATTAAAAGAATTTGAGGAAAAAATGGCTAAAATGAGTCCTGAAGAGCAAAGAGAGTACGGACGAAGTTTCGGCAAATCTGGATGGAAATCTAGTCCTACCATAGGTTTAACTATGGCGACGTTAGATCTTTTGGATGATGAGAAACAAAAGAAGTATGGAGAATTTGTTAAAAATACTCAAAAATAGTTATTAACACAAAACGCATTTGATTCTAAACAAAATTGAGAGAAAATAACAATCTCTCTTCTTTTTGCGCGTATCCTGCAATCTATATAATGGAGGTGAAAGATATGGATTATGAAGGATTAATGAATGGTGTAATGGTTATTATTAATTTACATATGAACATGTACGATAATTTAAAAAAAGAAGCCAGTGAAAAAGGCGATGAAAAACGTGCGGACATATATGATTACAAATACAAAGCCGTTCGTGATGTAAAAATAGAAATCGATAAATTAGCTTTAAAAAAGAAAAATAGGGAATAGTATCGTAAAGATACCAAACCCTTTTTCTTTTTACTTATTTGCTGCTAATGTTGCCGTTACTAATATATCAGCCATTAGATCTAATTCATGAAGTCTTGTTGCTGTTGCTTCTTCAAGAGAAGTATCTCCATATTCTCTCATCACTTGTTCTTCAGTCCAATCATCTCCAGCTTCTTGCATTCTTTCAATGAATTCTTGTGCTTCTTGTTTTGTCATATCAAAGACTCCTTTCTGTATTGTTGAATAGTAGAAATATGATAACACGAGAACGCGATATTTACAATTAGTTTAATGGAAAGAAAGCGAGGATAATTGATATGGATAAAAATATCGAACAAGTAAAGGATTTTAGAAAGAATCGAGGTGAAAAATCATATATAATTTATATTAATACGATAGGATCTTATTCCGATGAACACATGAATAAACTATTTAAATGCTTTGAGAAGATAAATCGTACGAAACGTGTAAGACGTGGAAATTATGGAACTTTTAAAGCAAGAAAATATTCATTCAAAGTAACAATGGATGAGGCTATCGAATTAAGAGAAGCTATATATAGAAGAATTAATTTCGATCAAAAGGATAAAATTAGAATTCTTGTAGAGAATGATTACAACATGTATATTATCGATGAAGTTGATTTTTAGAATAAATGGGCTTATTACAAGCTCTTTTATTTTTACGCGAAATTTTCATGTTGTATTATGAGAAGGAGAGCAATTGATTAGGATAGTTGAGATTGCCTTAAACATAAGTTTACGCTTGGCTTATATCCTTCTATTTATTTTTTTACAAAGGAAGGAGAGATTATATGGTTTATTTTATTACAATTTGTATAGGTTTTGGGTTAGGGTGTTTGTTTATGTTGATAGCTCTTGAACCGAATAAAGATGGAGACTTGTATATTGTGATGAACGACCAAGACCAAGAGGCTATTGGCGGAGCACAATTCAATAAAAGTGCTAAAGAGATATTGCATTCCAAATATGTCACATTGGAAGTTCATTCGCGCGATGATATCAACTACTAGTATGAGGAGGAATAATTATGTTAAATAAAGAACAAAATGAACAAGAACAAAAGATTAAGGAGAAACTCTTAAATGAAATGAATGCGTGGGATGCAAGTAGCGATAGGTATAGCGTGGCACTTGACAATTACACAAAATTTGAAAACATGGAAAGGCAACGTGATAAAGATAAAAAAGATAGAATTGAAAAAAATATTCACAGTTGTATTGACCATGTGATTAAAATTGCTGAAATTGTCGTGCCTGTATGTATTTATGCTACTATTTGCAATAATGGTTTCATTGTAGAAAAAGATGGGGTTATTCGCTCAAATATTCTTGAATCGATGATTAAAGATTTTCCAAAATTATTCAAATTTAAAAATAGATCGTAGTACACGATCTATTTATTTTTAGGAGGTTATAGTGAGATATCATTTTTCTACATCAAGACAGACTGCTATGTATGGTATAAAATACGCTTGCAATCACCCATTATATAGTTTTTGTACTTTATTCAAAATAGGTGATAGAGGCATTGCTGTCATTCAACAAAGATTTGATCCTGATACAAAAACTACATGGTGGAGTGATATTGATACAGAACTTCAAGATGAAATATATTTGAACATTAATTTCAAAGATTACTTTAACAAAGTTGGAGTGATTCAAAATGAAAAAGGTTTCTACCCTACAGTTACAGTACGGCAAATAATGTGGGCGTTAAAAATGAAGCCTTTAAAAAAAGAACCTTGGGAAACTGTATTTGATAGAAAGAGCATATAAAACATACGCAAAAAAAATTGTCTCTATTATGAGGTGATAAGAATGAACAATTTAATATTTAAAGAGTCTTTTGACTGGGATAAGAGATTTATTAATGAAGAACAGCCAACCAAACATGGCAAAGAATTCTACGAAGGAATTTTAATTGGAGTAGGAGTTTGCTTGATTACTGGTTTGTCATTAAGCATAATAAATGCTCTATAGAGTCAATTGGCTCTTTTATTTTTGAAAATGTTAGGAGAGAAAATATGAAAAACAAACAATTATTGGAGAATATACTTGACAACTCAAAGATATTCTTAAAAAATAACTCATCAATGTTATTAACTATTGGTGCGACTGTTGGTGTCGGTCTTACAGTCATTTCAACCACGAAGGCAACAATAAAAGCTGTTGAAATTTATAATGAAATTGAGGTTGAGAAAAAAAGAAAGCCAACTCGTAAAGAAGTTATTCTAAATACTTTTCCAGTTTATATTACACCATTCTTATTATGTTCAGCGACATTAGCTTGCATATATGGTATGAAATATTTGGACAAGAAAAAGCAAGTTAGCTTGCTGAGTGCATATCAACTAGTTAACTCAACATTTAATGAGTATAAAAATAAAGTTAAAAAAACATATGGTGAAGATGCTCATAAAAAAATATTGGATCAAGTATATATTGAACGTGCTGACAAACAAATTGTGTATGCTCAAAATTTAACAGGTGACGATGTTTTATTACCTGATGATGAAGGTGAAATTAAAACATTTTATGACCAATTTGGCGATAGATTCTTTCAATGCACAATGGAACAAGTTTTGCAAGCTGAATATCATATAAATAGAAACTTTTCTTTGAGAGGTGAGGCTTCTGTTAATGAATTTAACTCGTTTTTAGGATTAGCCCCAACAGACGATGGAGACATGCTAAATTGGTCAATGGAGGATGGATTTACATGGATTGATTTTGACAATCGTAAAGTAACTATGAATGATGGCTCATGTTTCTATGCTATCGAAATGCCGTTTGAACCTAATCTAATGTTTTAGCGCAATATAAACAATGGCTAGTATGAGGAGGTATAATTATGAAAGAAATAATTGAAAAACACGGATATCAAATTTTAAGTATTGCGGGACTTGCTTTAGCAGGGTTAGGACAATTGCTAAAGGACAAAGCAAGCGATATGGAACTTGAAAAACTTGTTGAACAAAAAATCAAAGAAAAATTAGGCTAACCAAAATAATGAGATCTATTAAATAGGTCTTTTTATTTTTGCGCAAAGATTTCAAGTTGTATTATGAGAGAGAAAGACAATTAACTTTGTCAAGAGATTAAGAATTCATCCCCGAATTTGGAAATCTCTATCTCTTTTATTTTTTAGAAAAAGGAGAGAGAAAATGAAAAAAGTACGATTACCAAAAATTAAAAAAACGGTATCCAAAGCAAATCCAAAGTTGCTAATTGCGGTTGGTATTGGCGGTTTTGTTACGACTGCAATATTGACTGGTAAAGCATCAATCAAAGCGAACGAATTAATTAATGACAAAAAAGAAGAGTTACATGTTGATTCATTAGAGCCAAAAGATTTGATTAAAACAACATATAAATGTTTTATTCCACCAATGGTTTCTGGTGTTTTATCAACTGTTTGCATTCTTGGAGCAAATTCAATTCATGCAAGAAGAACAGCTGCTTTAGCTACCGCATATCAAGTTGCACAAGTTGGAATTAAAGAATATAAGGATTCAGTTGTGGAACTAATCGGAGAAGAAAAAGAAAAACAAATTGCTAAACGATCTGTTGAAAAGAAAGTTCAAAAAGTAGAAAAAATTGAGAAGCTAAGTTGTGATATCGATTTGAATAAAAATGATGTTGTTTTATGTTATGACGTATTTGCTGGTAGAGGTTTTTATTCGAATAAAAATAAAATTTTAGCTGCAGTTAATGAGGTTAATTCAAGAATTTATCATGAAAATAGTGCAAGTTTAAACTATTTTTATGAATGTGCCGGAGCAAAACCAAGCGAACTTGGAGAATTGATGGGATGGAATACATCGTTTAGAAGAATTAGTGTTGATATTTATGGTGATGTAACTAAAGAAGGTGTTCCGTATTTAGCAGTAGAATTTACTCGTAACTCATTACCACAATATGATTATAATTTAGGATGGTAAGCGCGAAAAAAACATATTGTATTATGAACTAAAAGAAAAGGAGATTTTAATATGGAAGAATTACAAGAATTAGAACAACAAGAAATGGGAGTAGAAATTACTGAAGAACCAGTCAATGATTATGTTATCGAAGAAGTGGAACCAAGTGATTTACAAGAACCAGTTGATGTTGAATCAGATGAAGAAGAAACAGAAATTAGTAAAGTTACAGTTGCTTTAGCAATCAGTGCTGGAGTAGCAATTGGAGCTGGACTTTATAGAGGTTTCAAACATTTAAAAAACAAATATACTGATAAAGAAATCAAGAAACCAGCTTTTAGAAAAAGATTAAGATTGGTTACAGTAGACGAAAACGGAAATATTGTTGATTCAAATAATTCAGAAAATTTAGAAGATGAATAATTTATTTAAAAGACAGATATCTTATACAAGGTATTTGTCTTTTTCTTTGAAAGGAGCATGTGTGTAAATGGCTGATAAAAAAATAAAGAAAATTGATTGCAAAGTAGAAGTTAAGAAGAAAAACGAGTTAAGTAAACTTGCTGACATTTTCTTCAAAGAAGATTTGATTAGTGTCAAAGATCATATTTTAAAGGAAGTTATCTTTCCATCAATAAAAAAAGCATTAGCTGAAAGTGGAAAAACAGCAATCGATATGATTTTCTATGGCGAAACTAGGTCAAGTTCAAAAAGATATTCTAACAGATACAAAACATATGACGATTATTATAACTCAAACGAAAACACTATTATTACATCTGATAGAAAAAATAATTTCTCAGGATATGTGTATTCTTGTGATGACATTATCTTCAAGAGCAGAACTGCAGCCGAAGATGTGTTATCAGAATTGTTAAACATAATCGCTGGATACAATCTTGTAACTGTTAGCGAATATTATGGAATTGTAAATCAACCAACACGATACACAGACGAAAGATATGGATGGACAAATCTAGATAATGCACGTGTCGTGAGAGTTAGAGACGGTTATATGATTAAATTGCCAAGACCGTTACCAATTGATTAGAAAGAGAGGAAAGAAAAATGAAAATTAATAAAACAATATTAACAAATAAATTAAACAAATTAGCTGTCAAAGCTAGTAAGAAAGCTCCAACTGTCTTAGTTGTTGGAGGAGTTTGTGGAGTTGCTGTTAGCACAGTATTAGCATGTAAAGCAACTTTAAAAGTAAATGAAATATTAGAAGAAGCAAAAACTAACATTGATAATGTTCATAAAGCTTTAGAAGATGAAAGCATTTCTGATGAACAATATTCAAAAGCTGATTCAGTAAAAGATTTGGCAATCACTTATAAGAATTTAGGTATTGGATTAGCTAAATTATATGGACCTGCAGTTTTAATTGGAACAGCATCATTAATCAGTATTATATATTCTCATAATTTATTAAAGAAAAGAAATGCATCGCTAGTTGCAGCATATACAGTATTAGATACTTCATATAGACAATACAGAAAAGGTGTTAAAGAAGTATTTGGTGAGGATGTTGATAAGGGATTAGAGTTAGGTATTATTAGAAAAAATGAGAATTTCAAAGAAAATGAAGATACTCAAAAACCATATATTATTGATCATGAATTACTAAAAGAAAATGTGAGAGATGAATATAAAATTATTTTCGACGAAGGTAATAGAGGTTGGGAAAATGACCACTATTACAATATGTGCCATCTAGAAGCTCAACAATCTTATGCAACAACTTTATTGCAAACAAGAGGTTATTTATTCTTGAACGAAGTATATGATTTAATCGGTCATGAAAAAACTAAACAAGGCCAATTAATCGGATGGTTCTATGACCCTAACGATCCAACAAAACAAAACTATGTCGATTTTGGATTAGAGGAATTCAGAAAATATTATGAAATGGCGACAAGAGATGAAGCTTCTGAACATCCTGCTGGCATCGTTATGCATTTTAATCCTGATGGATATATTTTAGATTTAATCTAAGAAAGGAATGATTTATATGACAGTATTTTATACTTTAGCAACACTCTCTGGACTATGTTTCTGGGGAGGAGTTGCAGTATTAAAAGGTGGTAATCATCATGGATAGGATTGATATGACTGTATCTGTTTTAGATAACATATTAAACTCAAAAAGAAAAAGACATATTGCTGGTGGTATCTTGTTAAGCGTGTCGTTATTATTCGGCGGCTTAGCATTTACTGCCTTAAGTATAGGAACGGAGGATGAAGACAGTGAATAGAGGCTTAAGTGTTTTTTGTTCATTTTTAGTCGGTGCAGGATTAGGCGCTGCACTTGCATGGAGCTTTGCAAAAACTAAATATGAAAAAATTGCTGAAGAAGAAATTGAATCAATGAAAAAAGTGCTTTTAAAAGACAAAGAAAAAGATAATGAAAACAATAAAAGAAAAAAGAATATTTCAAAAGTAGATGAAATTATTAATAAAGAAGGGTATAAAGGACAATCAACTAATTACGCAACTGTTTATAATGAAAAAAAAACTCAAAAAAATGATGTAGAAACATATATTCATCCTATCCCATCTGATGAATTCGGTTTAGAAGAAGAATATGATGTAATCACTTTGATATATTTAGTTGATGGGGTCTTAATCGATGATATGGACGCTGAAGTTGGAAATATCGAAGAAAAAATTGGAGCAGATTTCGCTAAATATTTTGATGAAACTAACGGAGACACTATCTACTTCAAAAACGATAAGTATAAAGCTTACTATGAAATTGTACAAGATGATAGAAGCTTTGATCAGGTACGTTAATGATTGATAAATATTTCGAATGGCTATTTCGAATAGCTACAAATGATAAAACTCGCAGATATAGAGAACTCTGTGAGTTTTTATTTAGCAAAGATTTTTATTACACAAACGAATACGATGCAAACAGAGTAGGAGACGGACTCAATTTGAGAGAACGTTTCATAGATGAGCATCGTATGTCGCTTATGGATATGCAAGCTTTGAGAGATTTCAAATGTAGTGTGCTCGAAATGATGATTGGATTAGTTTTAAGATGTGATGAAACAATCATGCGAGATGCTTCACATGGGGATAGAACATCACTATGGTTCTACAAAATGATATGCAGTCTTCATTTAGATATGATGGATGATGCTCATTTTGATGAAGACTATTGCAATGTCACCATCGAAAGGATGTTGAATAGACGATACCTTCCTAATGGCGATGGAGGTTTATTTACAGTACGTAAACAAAATGTTGATATGAGAAAAGAAGAATATTGGTATCAAGCTATGATTTTCTTTAATGAATATCTTAGCTATGATTAGGGGGTGTTTGAAATATGCTAGACTTTTTATTGATTTCAACTCGCTCTCCAAAAAAAGGTATTACTGAGATTTATCCTAAATTCATTGCAAAAGACTCGTCGGATTTAATGATTCGAGGTGGTGATTTCTATGCAATATATGATGAAGAGACTCAGTTATGGTCAACAAAAGAAAATGATGCAGTTAGACTGATTGATAAAGAGCTAGATAAATTTGCAAAAGAGAATGAAGCAAATATATCAGACTCAATTAGAGTTTTACATTTATGGGATACCGACAGCGGTATGATTGATAAATGGCATAAATATTGTCAAAAGCAAATGTGGGATCAATATAAGTTATTAGATGACAATCTTATATTTTCTAATATGACAATAACAAAAGAAAGCTATGCAAGCAAGAAATTAAAATATCCTTTAAAAGAAGGAACTTACAAAGCTTTCGATACACTTATAAGTAAATTATATTCTCCTGAAGAAAAGCGAAAAATAGAATGGGCTATTGGCGCTATCGTATCAGGAAAATCAAAATTTATTCAAAAATTTATGGTTTTATATGGTTCTGGTGGAACAGGTAAATCGACAATACTTAGAATTATAGAAAAACTCTTTGAAGGGTATTGCGATTCATTTGATGCTAAGGCGTTAGGGCAAAACGGTTCATCATTTGCGTTAGAGGCATTTAAATCGAATCCTTTAGTTGCTATTCAAGACGATGGTAACTTATCAAAAATTGAGGATAACACTCGATTAAATAGTTTGGTATCGCATGAAACTATGAGGGTTAATGAAAAATATAAATCAACATATTCAGCAAGCTTTAGAAGTTTTTTGATTCTAGGTACAAATAGTCCTGTAAAAATAACTGATGCTAAATCGGGTTTAATTAGACGTTTGATTGATGTTTCACCAACAGGAGAAAAATTTTCATTTAATGAATACAACAAACTTATGCAACAAATTGATTTTGAATTAGGTGCAATTGCTTTTCATTGTTTACAGGTATTCAATGAGAACCCCGGATATTATGATACATATATTCCATTGTCTATGCTTAGCGCGACAAACGATTTTTATAATTTCGTTGAAGATTCTAGATTTACTTTTGAAGAGGAAAATGGTGTAAGCTTACAAAGAGCATGGGATATGTATAAAAATTATTGTGAAGAAGCAAATGTCCAATATAAAAAATCAAAACGTATATTTCAAGAAGAATTGAAAAATTATTTTAAAGAGTTTAAAGAAAGATATACTTTAGCTGATGGTACACGTGTTAGATCATATTATTACAACTTTATAAAAGAAAAAATAGATGGTGACACTTTTAAATCTGTCGATTCGAATACTAGTCAAGAATCATGGATTAATCTGAAAGAGCAATCATCTATTTTTGATAAAGAATGTAGTGAATGTCCAGCACAATATGCATCAGTAGACGAAACACCACAAAATGGTTGGGTTTTCGTCAAGACAACTTTGAAAGATATCGATACAAGTAAATTGCATTATGTGCGAGTACCGTTAAATCATATTGTAATAGACTTCGATATTCAAGATGAAAATGGAGAAAAGTCACTTGAATTAAACCTAAAGGCTGCTCAAGATTTTCCGCCAACATATGTTGAAACCAGTAAAAGTGGTAAAGGACTTCACTTACATTATATTTACGAAGGTGACGTGTCTAAATTAGATACGAAATATAGTGATCATATAGAAGTTAAAGTATTCAATGGTAAGAGCTCACTGAGAAGGAAATTACTTCTATGCAACACATTATCAATAGCGACCATCAGTTCAGGGTTACCTTTCAAAAAGGAGAAACCAATGATTGATATCAAGACAGTTAAAAGTGAAGAAAAAATCAGAGAATTAATTAAAAACAATTTTAAAAAACAATATCATCCAGGTACAAAACCTAGTGTTGATTTTATTTATAAAATTCTAGAGGATGCCTACACCAGTGGCTTACATTATGATGTGTCTGACATGTATGATGAATTATATTCTTTTTGTTTAGGAAGCACTCATCAAAGAGAATATTGTTTAGATATGTTAACAAAGATGAAACTAAAATCAGATGAGCCATCAGATTCTATTAATAATGATGAAGCACCGCTTGTATTCTTTGACTGCGAAGTATTTAGTAATTTATTCGTATTGAATTGGAAACTTGCAGGAGAAGATAAAAAAGTTATTAGAATGATTAATCCTAAACCAGCTGAAGTAGAAAAGCTACTCAATTTTAGATTAGTAGGTTTCAACTGCAGAAAATACGACAATCATATTGTCTACGCTCGACTATTAGGATGGAACAATAGAAAGTTATACGAACTGTCACAAAAACTAGTATCTGATGATAAAGAACTAGCTAAAGCTGCAAGATTTGGAGAAGCGTATAATTTATCCTATACTGATATTTATGATTTCTGTAGTAAAAAACAATCTTTGAAAAAATGGGAAATCGAATTAGATATTCACCATCAAGAATTAGGATTACCATGGGATAAACCAGTTCCTGAGAATTTATGGGAACTTGTTGCAGAATATTGTGACAATGATGTTAGAGCAACAGAAGCGGTATTCTATGCTAGAGAAGCAGACTTTAGAGCAAGAGAAATCTTAGTAGATATCGTTAAGAAGATGCATGGTATTGATAATATTTCTGTTAACGATACGACAAATACTTTATCTACAAGAATTATATTTGGTAAAAATAAATCACCTCAGAATCAATTTAACTATCGAGACTTAGGAGAAGTATCAAATGAAGATTATATTGTAGATGGTTTTGATGAATATACGAGATTCAATAAATATCATCAACCGGTATTTCCTGGATATGAATTTTCATTTGGCAAATCATATTATCGAGATGAATTGGTAGGAGAAGGTGGTTATGTTTATGCTGAACCCGGAATGCATGGTAATGTGGCACTATTAGATATTGCTTCGATGCATCCTTCGAGTATAATTGCAGAATTATTATTCGGAGAGTTATATACAAAGCGTTTCCAAGACATTAAAGACGCACGAGTTGCTATTAAACATAAGGATTATGATACAGCAAGAGGAATGCTAGATGGTGCTTTAAATCCATATATCGATATGATTCTTGATGGTCAAATAAGTAATGGTGATTTAGCTCAAGCATTAAAGATTGTCATAAATTCGATTTATGGATTAACTAAAGCAACATATGATAACGAATTTAAAGATCCGAGAAATGTTGATAATATTGTCGCCAAAAGAGGAGCTTTATTTATGATTAATCTAAAACATGAAGTTCAAAAACGTGGATATACAGTCGCTCATATTAAAACTGACTCTATCAAAATACCAGATGCAGATAACGATATTATCAAATTCGTGATGGATTATAGTAAGCTATACGGTTACGTATTTGAGTTTGAAGCTGTATATGACAGAATGTGTTTAGTTAATGATGCCGTATATATTGCTAAATACAAAGACCCAGCAGGATGTAAAGCTTTATTTGATTATATTCCTGGGGAAAATGAGGATCATGCTGAAAGCCCATGGACTGCGACTGGTACTCAATTTGCAGTGCCATATGTATTCAAGACATTATTTAGTCATGAACCTATCGAATTCAGTGATATTTGTGAAACTAAATCGGTTGGCAAAGGCACAATCTATTTAGATATGAATGAAAATAAAACGGAATTTATATTTAATGCTGAAAATTCAATAAGAGATAAACGCAAAATAATTACGAAATTAAAACGCAAAAATCCTGCTAATCCACAAATTAGTGATTTAGAAAATGAAATAGAGCAATTATCTGATGAATTGGATAAAGCACATAATTATATTTTCGTTGGAAATGTTGGATTATTCTGTCCTGTTCGAGAAGGTTGCGGTGGCGGAGTATTATATCGTTTTAATGAAAATAAATATTATAAACAAGGTGATGAAATTTATTGGCGGCATTTCATATGAGGCCTTTTTGACACACCATGTTACGATTTGCCTGTTTATAAAGTTTGTACCGGCAGATGCGACGGTGATGATGCGAGTAATATTATTGATTGCAATTTTGGCGGCGACCGGTATTTCGGCTGTTGTTTTAAAACAGGTATGCAAAACAATCATGTCTTTAGGAAGAGCACGAAAGAAAAATATTGCTTAATAAAAATGTATGACAGAATTTAAAGAAGGTGAAAAGTATTGAA